>JAEEGG010010555.1_pt1 | contig 20371 bp, 21 predicted proteins | sample 9134161 | NCBI WGS metagenome assembly JAEEGG01 (sample SAMN16246543, study PRJNA631951) | gut metagenome | biome: gut microbiome; feature: rumen; material: CR-attached | host: Bos | place: Iran: Karaj | collected 2018-10 | reverse complement strand
GTTCGTGCTGTTCTTCGGAGAATGCGTTCAGTATTACATAACCGAGGAGACCGCTACCGGTTCCGAACTCAGGACCAGCGGAGTGCTCAGGAAAAACGATGTCCTCGGATCTGAGGACGGTTCAAAATTCGGACTTATATCCGATATGATCGTGAGTAACACTCTTCAGGATTATGATACATTTGACAAGCTGTACGACGAATACTATAAGAAGGAGTTTCTGAACAAAAAGCTGTTCAGATTGGAGTGATATGTTAAAACTTCCGGGGGGCTTTGGCGGTTCCGGAAAACGATATATTGTAGGGTTTGACCTGACCGACACTTCCTGCGGCATCAGTTACTGTTCAGACCAGGGTGATATCCGGACCGTTTCACTGGTTGCGGGTTCGGAGGAGTATGTCATTCCCATGGCTCTTTCCAAGAGGCACGGGGCCGGACAGTGGTTCTTCGGAAAGGATGCCTTTGCATCGGCTGAAGCCGGGGAGAGCATTCTTGTCGGCAATCTTTTCAGCAAGGCTCTGTGGGGTGAGGATACCCATATAGACGGTCTTGTGTACGGAGCAGGAAGCCTCTTTACTCTTTATCTTAAGAGAGCCTTCGGACTTTTACAGAGTGTAGGTTCTTCCGACCGGATGGAAGCGGTTATGTTCACTCTTCCGGAGGTGACTGTTCCTGCAATGGAGCTTATCAGGGAATCGCTGAAGAGCCTTCATATCAAGACCGATAAGATATACTTCATGTCCCACTCGGAGAGCTTCTATCATTATGTTGCAAGCCAGGGGTATGAAAGACTGCATTCCAATCCGGTTCTCTTTACCGTTGATGACAGGAAGCTGTGCATGACCAGACTTCCCGTGAACAGGCATACCATTCCCCAGGTTGTACATGCAGAGACTTCATACTTCGAACTTCCCAAGGACAGAGGAACTCTTCCGGACGATCTTGACAGTATGCTGTTAAAAGCAGTACAGGGATCGGCTGTCTTCGGACAGGATTATTCATACTACCTGGTAGGCGAAGAGTTTACCGAAGATTCACTTTCCAATTCCCTTAAGTATATGTGCAACAAGGGAAAGGTTTTCGGAGGAACCAACCTGTTTTCCAAGGGGGCGGTGCTGGCACTTCTCGAGAAGAATGAAGTGACAGGTGCTGCGGCCAGGAACAGGAAAAACAGCGGTGAGAAGAAGCCGGAATTCATATTCCTCGGAGATGACAAGCTTACCAGCAATATAGGAATGAACCTGTTAAGTCAGGGAACGGAAGCCTATTACGCACTTCTTGATGCGGGGACATGCTGGTTCGAAGCTGAAGCGACCGTTGAATTCTATATATCCGGCGGAAACGATGTGACACTTTCCGTATCCTCGATAACAGGGGGCGGCAAGTCGGATGTGATAATCAGTCTTGAGGGCTATGAGGGTGAGCTTACCAGAATGAAGCTGACCGCTTCGATGTCCGATATCAAGACACTGTTTGTGGTCATAGAGGATATGGGACTCGGTGCATTCACCAAGACCAAAGCAAGTAAGTGGGAAGAGGAGATAGTGCTTCCGTAATGGGCTCAAGAATTTCACTCGGAATAGGAATATATTCGCAGGTTCCCTATGTGATACCCGGTATAGAGATACCGGTGTACTGCATAGAGGAACTTTGTGTTGCCTTTAGGGAAAATGCCGTTCTCATCGATGACCAGATTATGAACAAGGCCTTAACGGAATGGATATACAGGGATCTGGAACTGCGGGAACTTGCTGACGGACTGGCCGGAATAATGAACAAGAAGCCCTCACTGGGTGAGTTCTGCAGATACATAATGGAGTATACCGGACTTTTTGACAGGGGTGTCATATTTGATGTCTGCAGGAAGCTTACCATGGGAGCCGGAATGTCCACCATGGAGCGTCAGAAGAAACAGGCCGATACCCTGGCAGAAAACGGTAATTATGAAGCCGCAATCCATGCATACAGGAACATGATCGATAAATGGAGCGAATCGGTAAATGAAGAATCGCCGGTCACCGCAAGACTTCTGGGAAGCGTATATAACAATCTGGGATGCTCATATGCAGGTATGATGAAATACAGACTTGCAGCAGCCTCCTTTAAGAAAGCCTACGGATATGACCCTACACCGGAACACCGTCACTGCTATGTTGCATCACTCAGACTGTCCATGACGAATACCGAATTTGTAGGCTTTGTTGCGGATAATCCGGAATACGGACCGGAGTCCATCGATATAGAGAGCGAGATAGACAGTCTGAAGAAAGAGTATGAGACCGGGGGAGAAGGCATCACCCACCAGATCATGAAGACGACAAGAGCCCAGTTTGATGGTGCGGACATATCTCTTGATAATGAGCACATAATAGAGGGGCTTAAGGATAGATACAGGAATCAGCTTCCGGTGAGTTAAATGGGATTTTTCTCAAAACTGTTAAAAAAAGCATCATGGAAAAAGACGGTCTTCAATGAATCCGAGAACGAGGATATCATCTATGACAGGGAAGGCATAGACTTTCATGACCAGACTCAGAGAACAAGGTATATCGCCGAGTGTCTCGAGCAGATGGCCGAGGGTTCCCGTGAGATGGATCTTCTCAAATCCGAGTACGACATGGTGACTTCGTATCTGAAGGATATGGAGGAGATAGAGGCTCTTCCCGGTGCCCAGAGATCCGAGGTAAACGCCATAGCACGAAAGCTCATGTCCTATGAAGAGGATATAGAGAAGTTCCGGAGCAGAAAATCTCCTCTTACCGATGAGCAGTTTGCATCTCTCAGAAGGAGGGAGAAGGATATCCCCGGCGGCCTTGCCACAATCAAGGAAAATGAGCGGATGGCAGTCCTTATCCGGAAGGATCTCAAAAGGCTTGACGGCGAGAGAAAGGCTCTTGCCTTCAGAAGAAATGAGCTCCATGAGACCATGGACAATATGCGCGGCATGGCGATCATATTTACCACTGCAGCCGCGCTTCTTCTTTTGATCCTTGTCATAATGCAGTTTGCTCTTGGCATGAACGTCTATATCGGGTATTTTCTGTGCATCGCCTGCGCCGCCATAGCCCTTACAGTGGTATGCGTAAGATTCATTGATGCGGATCATGAACTTGCAAAGACATCCGGAAGCATGGGAAAGCTCATCCAGCTTCAGAATACTGTCAAGATCAGATATGTGAATAACCGCAATCTGCTTTCATATCTGTACATCAAGTATGAATGCAAGAACGGAAAGGAACTGGAAGAACTGTGGAGCATGTATTCACGCGAGGCTGAAGAGAGAAGACAGTTCAGCGAGAATTCCATAGGAGCGGTCGAAGCCAGGGAAGACCTCATAAGGCTTCTTGCCAGGTATCACATAGCAAAGCCTGCCAGATGGGTGGATCAGATCCCTGCCCTGCTTGACAAGAGGGAGATGGTGGAACTAAGGCACGGATATATACTCAGAAGGCAGTCCCTCAGGGAACAGATAGATTATAATGACTCTCTGGCACGCTCTGCCAAGAACGAGATAACCGGTGTGGCCAAGGCGTATCCCATGTATGCTTCGGAGATACTTGAGATGACAGAGAAGTTCGAACCTGAAGGGGCATAAGTTTATTTGCAACCTTGCGCATAAAAGTGTATAGTATGTTGGTCTTTTACATGACCATTTATGAAATTGAAAGAGGAGAAGAAAATGGAAGAACTTAAGCCGGTAAAAGAGGGAAAAGTAAGGGAGATCTATGATAACGGAGATTCTCTGATCATGGTAGCTACCGACAGGATCAGCTGCTTTGACGTGATACTCCACAATATCGTTACCAAGAAGGGTACAGTCCTTACCCAGATCTCAAAGTTCTGGTTCGATTACACAAAGGATATCGTTCCCAATCACATGATCACTACCGATAATAACGAGATGCCTGAGTATTTCAGACAGCCTCAGTTTGTCGGCAATTCAATGATGTGCAGAAAGCTTGAGATGCTTCCTCTCGAGTGCATCGTAAGAGGATATATCACAGGCAGCGGCTGGGCTTCATATCAGAAGAACGGAACTGTATGCGGTATAACCCTTCCCGAGGGACTTAAGGAAAGCGAGAAGCTTCCTGAGCCCATCTATACTCCTTCAACCAAGGCTGAGATCGGTGATCACGATGAGAACATCTCTTATGAGCAGAGCATCGCACATCTCGAGAAATATTATCCCGGAAAGGGAGAGGAGTATGCTTCAAAGCTTAAGGAGCTTACCATCACTCTTTATAAGAAGTGTGCGGATTACGCCCTTACAAGAGGCATCATCATCGCAGATACCAAGTTCGAGTTCGGACTTGATGAGGAAGGCAATATCGTTCTTGCAGACGAGATGCTCACTCCCGACAGCTCCAGATTCTGGCCTCTTGAGGGATACGAAGCAGGAAAGAGCCAGCCTTCATTTGACAAGCAGTTCGCCCGCGACTGGCTGAAGGCTCATGAAGGTGAGCATGACTGGACTCTTCCTCAGGATATCGTAGACAAGACCATCGAGAAGTATCTCGAAGGCTACAGACTTCTTACAGGAAGCGAACTTTAACGGATAGTTTTATTCATATGTTTTAAAGAAAGGTTTTGTTATGGCAACAGATCGTTATTCAAGCCCTCTTTCCGAGCGTTATGCAAGCAGGGAGATGCAGTTTATTTTTTCACAGGACAAGAAGTTCCGCACCTGGAGAAAGCTCTGGATCGCACTTGCAGAAACTGAGATGGAACTCGGACTTTCCGAAAACGGCAAGCCCGTTATCACTCAGGAGATGATAGATGAACTCAAGGCCCATGCCGATGATATCAATTACGATGTGGCAAGGGAAAGAGAAAAGGTTGTACGTCACGATGTAATGAGCCATGTCTATGCTTACGGACAGCAGTGTCCCAAGGCAGCAGGCATCATCCATCTCGGTGCAACAAGCTGCTATGTCGGTGACAACACCGATATCATCCTCATGAAGGAAGCACTGCTTCTCATCCGTAAGAAGCTTCTTAACGTCATCTCCAACCTTGCACAGTTTGCGGATGAGTATAAGGATCTTCCCACCCTTGCATTTACACATTTCCAGCCCGCACAGCCTACAACGGTAGGCAAGAGAGCTACCCTGTGGATGAATGAGTTCATGATCGATCTCGAGGATCTTGATCATGTACTGGGAAGCTTAAAGCTTCTGGGCTCAAAGGGAACCACCGGAACACAGGCTTCGTTCAAGGAGCTCTTTAACGGGGATGATGAGACAATCGATAAGATTGATCCCATGATCGCCGCAAAGATGGGATTCGATGCCGTATATCCCGTATCCGGACAGACATATTCCAGAAAGGTCGATACCAGAGTTGTAAATGTTCTTGCAGGTATCGCAGCTTCTGCTCACAAGATGAGCAATGATATCAGACTGCTCCAGCACTTAAAGCAGGTGGAGGAGCCTTTTGAGAAGACTCAGATCGGATCTTCCGCAATGGCATACAAGAGAAATCCCATGAGAAGCGAGAGGATAGCATCCCTTGCAAGATATGTAATGGTCGATGCCCTCAATCCCGCCATCACTTCAAGTGTGCAGTGGTTCGAGAGAACTCTTGATGATTCTGCCAATAAGAGACTATCCGTTCCCGAGGGATTTCTCGCTACGGACGGAATACTGGATCTGTGCATGAATATTACCGCTCCCGGCGGAATGAAGGTATATCCCAAGGTCATCGAGAAGCAGTTCATGGCAGAGATTCCCTTCATGGCTACCGAGAATATCATGATGGATGCCGTTAAGAACGGCGGTAACCGTCAGGAGCTTCACGAGAAGATCAGGACCCTTTCCATGGAGGCCGGAAAGCACGTCAAGGAAGAGGGAAGAGACAATGATCTCCTGGAGATGATCGCTGCTGATCCAGATTTCAACATGAGCCTGGACGACCTTAAGAAATCTCTCAAGCCCGAGAATTACGTGGGAAGAGCCCCCAGACAGGTTGAGGTATATCTCAGGGATGTGGTCAGACCCGTGCTTGATGCCAATAAGGATGTCCTCGGACTGAGCGCGGAGATCAACGTTTGATGTTTTTATGCTTTACTAAATGAAAGTGTTAAGTTAAAATAAGTGGTCGGGGCTGTTACAGGCCCCGGCAGATGATGATTTATAACAGAGTATTGAAAGGCGGAAATTAAATGGTCTCAGCTATCGTTGGTGCTAACTGGGGTGATGAAGGTAAGGGTAAGATGACCGATATGCTTGCCGCTGATTCCGACATCGTCATCAGATTTCAGGGCGGAGCAAATGCAGGACATACCATAGTCAACAACTACGGTAAATTTGCTCTTCACACACTTCCTTCGGGAGTGTTCTATTCACATACCACTTCCATTATCGGAAACGGTGTTGCACTCAACATTCCTCTTCTAATCGATGAGATTAACGGACTGGTTGAGAAGGGTGTTCCCAAGCCCCACATTCTTGTTTCTGATCGTGCACAGATCGTTATGCCTTATCACATTCTCTTTGATAAGTACGAGGAGGAGAGACTTGCAGGAAAGTCCTTCGGATCCACCAAGTCCGGAATAGCTCCTTTCTATTCAGACAAGTATGCGAAGATCGGATTCCAGGTAAGCGAGCTTTTCGATGATGAACTTCTTGAAGAGAAGGTTCCCAGGGTTCTTGTCCAGAAGAATGTACTTCTCAGAGAGCTCTACAAGAAGGATGAGATAAGCGTAGAAGAGACTCTTGAAACTCTCAGAAAATACAGAGATCTCATTGCTCCCTATGTATGTGACGTATCTCTCTACCTGGATGAGGCACTCAAGGCGGGCAAGAAGATCCTTCTTGAGGGTCAGCTCGGAACCATGAAGGATCCCGACCACGGAATCTATCCCATGGTAACATCCTCATCAACTCTTGCATCCTATGGTGCCATCGGAGCAGGTATCCCTCCTTATGAGATCAAGAGGATCGTAACAGTATGTAAGGCATATTCATCCGCAGTAGGAGCCGGTGCTTTCGTATCCGAGATCTTCGGACAGGAAGCTGACGATCTCAGAAATCACGGCGGAGACGGCGGAGAGTTCGGTGCCACCACAGGACGTCCCAGAAGAGTGGGCTGGTTCGATTGTGTTGCCTCCAGATACGGATGCAGACTTCAGGGAACCACCGAAGTGGCATTCACTGTCCTCGATATACTTAAGTACCTTGATGAGATTCCCGTATGTGTTGCTTACGAGATCGACGGCAAGGAGACCAAGGATTTCCCCGTAACCTGCAAGCTTGAGAAGGCTAAGCCCGTACTCAGGACATTCAAGGGATGGAAGACCGATATCAGGGGAATCAAGAACTATGATGATCTTCCCGCAGAATGCAAAGAGTATGTTGAGTTCATCGAGAAGGAGATCGGATATCCCATTACAATGATATCCAACGGACCTTCAAGAGATGACATCATCTATCGTACCTCACCTCTTTCAAAGTAAATCCATGAGACCTGAGCGTGCTCAGGTCTCATTTATTGTCCGAAGACCGGTGCAAATGGCAGGAAAATGAAATGATCAGAAATATCGTATTTGATATAGGCAATGTGCTCGCGGATTTCAGATGGGAGGGATTCCTTGCGGACAAGGGCTTTGATGAGAATATGGTCCGGCGCATAGGAAAAGCTTCCGTCAATGACGGATACTGGCATGAATTCGACAGGGGAGTTATGACCTATGATGAGATCTTCGCAGGATTCGTATCCAATGATCCCGGGATAGAGGCAGAGCTCCATAAGGCTTATGATGATTTTAGCGGGATCGTGACAAAAAGAGATTATTCCATACCATGGATAGAGAGCCTCAAGGCTGCGGGATACCGGGTTTACTATCTGTCCAATTATCCTGAAAGGATCTACAACGACTGCAGGGAGGCACTGGATTTTACGGATCATTGTAACGGAGGGATACTCAGCTTTCAGGAGAAGGTGGTAAAGCCGGACAGAGAGATGTATGAACTGCTCCTTACAAGATACTCCCTTGTGCCGGAAGAATGTGTCTTTATGGATGACCTTGAGCCCAATGTAAAAGCCGCAAGAGAGTGCGGCTTCAATGCGTTCGTATTCACAACCAAAGATGAGGCGGAAGAGGAGTTGAGAAAACTGGGAGTCTGCATCTGACAGATACTCCTGCACAAATCGAATATTAAGCAGGAGTATCGTTGTTTTGCTCGGGTTCTGCAGCTTCTACTTTGGCGGCTTCATCTGCTCCGGGAACCTCCGGAACACTGGCTATGGTCTTCTTTCCTGTGATCTGGGTATAGATCCAGATGTAGATATATGCAACGATTGGAACTATCACCGTGGCAAACAGGCACATTGCAAAGAGCCTGCTTCCCGATTCCGGCATGATGATAGCCGCGATGAGCGTTCCTATGTAGATTGCCACAAGGAATATTATGCACAGGATCGCACAAATCCTTTTTGGTGTCCATTTACTTTTATTATCCATATTTACCCCGTTCATCAGCGGATTCCGATAAATACACGGATTCCGGTATTTTTTTACCAGCCCTGAATATAATAAACAAACATGGGCGATTTTACAACATTATGAGGGCTTTTTGAGTGCTTTACGGAATAAAAAGGCGTATAATATATGAGCATGTTCATATGAACTGCCGGAGCAGAGTAAGCGGATCATCCGGATCTGCGATGTCCGGGCAGGGGATTATGATTTGAGGAATCAGAGCGATGGATAAGATTGCCAGGATTGCTGAAGAGATACTCGAACAACTTGAGATACATGACGTGTTCACCGTGACTGTGGGCGGCATGACCGTTAATATTGCCGAGTCCGTGGTTGTCAGCTGGATAGTCATAGGCATTGTCCTGATACTGTGCCTGATACTTACAGCGGGCATGAGGGTGAACAACATTTCCAGAAGACAGGCTCTTGCGGAGTGGCTGGTCGAAAAAGGCGAGGGACTTGTGGAAGGCATGGTGGGAGAAGAAGGAAGGGAATATGTCCCCTACCTTCTGTCCGTCCTGATATTCATCGGACTTTCAAACTGCATCGGTCTCATAGGATTCAAGCCTCCGACCAAGGATCTTAATGTAACCGCAGCACTTGCGATAATGAGTATAGTTCTGGTACAGGCGGCTGCGATACGAAGAAAGAGCATCGGGGGATGGATGAAGGGATTCACACAGCCTGTTGCTCTGGTAACACCGATCAATATCCTGGAGCTAGGCATCAAGCCCCTTTCGCTGTGCATGCGACTCTTCGGAAATGTACTCGGTGCATTCGTTATCATGGAGCTGCTCAAGGCAGTTGTCCCCGCTGTGGTCCCTGCTGTATTTTCACTGTATTTTGATATTTTCGACGGATTCCTGCAGGCATATGTATTCGTATTCCTTACGGGAATGTATATAAAAGAAGCTATTGAGTGACATGAATCTATAAATGATGATCTGATTAAGGAGGATCCAAAATGATAGCACTTGGAGCAAGTATTGCGGCACTTGGATGTATCGGAGCAGGCGTAAGCCTCGGAATAGCTACGGCTAAGGCATGTGATGCATGTGCACGTCAGCCTGAAGCCGACGGCAAGATAATGAAGCTTCTTATTCTCGGAGGTGCTCTTGCCGAGGCAACAGCCATTTATTCTTTCGTTATCGGAGTTATGATCATCCTGTTCCTTAAATGAGCGGCTGAAGATTCCATACCGGGTTTAAGAGGTGCGAAATGCTCAGATTAGATATTAATTTACTGTTTACGATAATCAATGTTCTTCTCATGTTTATCGTCGTGAAGGTTTTCCTGATACGGCCTGTTCACAAGATCCTTGATAAACGCAGGGAAGAGGTTGAATCAAAATATGCGGAAGCCGACAGGATAACCGAAGAGGCGCTTACTTCCAAGAAGGAATATGAAGAATCGATCAAAAACATCGAGGAAGAGAAGGAGCGCCGCTTTGCCGAGGCCAGAAACCAGGCAAACAGCGAGTATGACAGAATGATCGAACAGGCAAGAAAGGAGTCTGACAGGATCATCGCAACAGCCAAGAAAGAGGCTGAAGAGGAGCGTCAGATCAGACTTAAGAAAGCCAACCAGGAGATCACCGATATAGTGGCCAGAGCCACTGAGAGGATCGTTACTGCCGATCAGAACGACGATATGAACAAAGAACTGTATGACAGATTCCTTGAGCAGGCTAAGTAAGGGAGAATCGCGATATGAGTAAGAAACCGGGATTCCAGGTGGTGCTGTATTATGTTACTCCCCCTACGGCTGAGCAGCTTCAGGGAATCTGGAATTTTGTTCTCGGAAAATATGTAAATGATGAAAGAACGGCGGAGGATATAGATTTTTCCGTTGAGGAAGATGAGACTCTCGGAGGAGGCTTTATCCTTAAGTGCGGAAATGAGGTCTATAACTGGAGTACCAGAGGAAGACTGGGACAGTTCAATGAAAAGCTCCAGCAGATAAGACGTAAGGTGGGTGCTGATGAGGATGTCATCTCCATCCTCAAGACCACTGCCGATGAGTTCAGACTGGCCGCACGCTTCAGAAGGTCGGGATATGTCATCTCTGCAGGTGACGGTATTGCCAGGGTTAAGGGACTCGAACGTGCAGAGTATGGTGAGATACTTATCTTTGCAAACGGTCTCAAGGGCATGGTGCAGGATATCAGAAAAGATGACTGCGGTGTCATATTGTTCGGCAGGGATACGGAGATACGGGTATATGACGAGGTTGCAAGAACCGGTCTGAGAGCAGGTGTTCCCGTAGGAGATGCACTTCTTGGAAGAGTCCTGAACGCGCTCGGTGAACCGATAGACGGCGGTGCGGAATTCGAAGCCGAAGGATACAGACCGATCGAGTCACCGGCTCCTTCCATTACGGCAAGACAGCCTGTTGATACTCCCCTTGAAACGGGAATACTTTCCATTGACTCCATGTTCCCCATCGGAAGAGGACAGAGAGAGCTGATAATAGGAGACAGGCAGACAGGCAAGACTTCGATCGCGATAGATACGATCATCAATCAGAAGGGCAAGGGCGTAAAGTGCGTATACGTTGCCATAGGCCAGAAAGCCTCAACCATCTCACAGCTTGTAAATACACTGAAGAAAAACGGAGCCATGGATTATACGGTCATCATTTCATCCACCGCATCGGATCCCGCCCCTCTTCAGTTTATTGCACCTTATGCCGGAACATCCATTGCCGAATTCTTCATGAACAAGGGTGAGGATGTGCTGATAGTCTACGATGATCTGTCGAAGCATGCAGTGGCCTACAGAGCCCTGTCGCTTCTGCTTGAAAGAAGCCCGGGACGTGAGGCTTATCCCGGAGATGTCTTCTATCTGCATTCCAGATTGCTTGAAAGAAGTGCAAGACTGAGCGATGAGCTCGGTGGCGGATCCATAACCGCACTTCCGATCATTGAGACCCAGGCAGGTGATGTCTCTGCATATATTCCCACCAATGTAATATCCATCACTGACGGCCAGATATACCTTGAGAGCGATCTGTTCTTCCTCGGATTCAGGCCCGCGGTCAATGTGGGACTGTCGGTATCCAGAGTTGGCGGTGCCGCACAGACAAAGGCCATGAAGAAGGCCGCAGGTTCAGTCAGGATAGATCTTGCACAGTACAGGGAGATGGAGGTGTTCACACAGTTCTCATCGGATCTTGACGAAGCAACGAAGAACCAGCTGCGTCACGGAAGACTTCTAATGGAATTGTTAAAACAGCCTCTCGGACATCCCAGATCGATGGTGGATCAGGTTATGATGCTCACGGCAGTCAATTCGGGAGTGATAGATACCCTCCCTCTTGAGAAGATACATGAGTTCATGCAGCTGTATCTGAACAGGGTGCGTGAAGAGGAACAGACTATAGTACATGATATAGAGCTGCTCGGTGTGCTTAACGACGATGAGAAATATTTCCTCGTCCGCAAGGCAGAGAGCATGCTTCAGGAATTCATGAGCATAAAAGAGTGATATGGCCGGACTAAGAGAGATATCCGGGCGCATAAGAAGCGTCAGGGATACGATGAAAATCACAAATGCCATGTATATGATCTCCTCCACCAAGCTGCGTAAGGCTAAGAAGGATGCGGAGCTTAATAATCCATACTTCGAAGCCATGCAGGAGATGCTCATTAATATCATGAACACTTCGGATCATCTTGAGCATCCCTACACCGACAGGAGAACCGATAAGAAACGTGAAGACCGCATTCATGCGGTTATCGTTGTAACGGCAGACAAGGGACTTGCGGGAGCATACAACCATAATGTCCTGAAGTTCACGGAAGAGAAGTTCCTTAGGGGTAAAGAGAATATCAAGCTCTTTGTTGTTGGTGAAGCCGGGAGACAGTATTACGCAAGCAGGAAGGTCCATCTGGAGGGTCAGTTCAAATATACAGCCCAGAATCCCACACTGCACAGGGCAAGGGTTATATGTGATGAGATGATAGATGAATTCATCTCCGGAAGATGCGACGATGTCTCGATAGTATACACGGGAATGAAGGACCAGCTCACCACGGAGCCCAGGGTCATGCATCTTCTTCCCATTGTTCCGGAAGAGGTGGACGGAAGGATCTATACGGAGGGAGATTACAGTGACGATCTGAACTTTCTTCCCTCGGCATCCAAGGTAATGGATATCGTTGTGCCGGATCTGCTCATGGGATACATATTCAGCGTACTGATCGAATCGTACTGCTGTGAACAGAACGACCGCATGCTTGCCATGGATGCGGCAGACAGGAATGCCTCCGAGATGATCAGGGATCTCTCGGTGCAGTACAACAGGGAAAGACAGGCAATGATCACTCAGGAGATAACCGAGGTCGCATCCGGAGCCAAGGCTCAGAGGAGGGCAAAGGCCCGGAGGGAAAACAGGTAATGAAGAATATCACCAGCAAGGGAACAGGTACTATAGTCCAGGTGATGGGCCCCGTTGTGGACGTGGAATTTACACCCGATGTAAAGCCGTTCATCAAGGATGCCCTTACGGTCAGAGTGGACGATGAGACAAGGGTCATGGAAGTGGCCCAGCTTCTTGACGACAATACAGTGAGATGTATCATGCTGTCGGCTTCGGAGGGGCTTTCCAAGCATATGGAGGTGGAAGCTACCGGAGGACCGATAAGTGTTCCGGTGGGTGAACTCACTCTCGGGAGACTTTTTAATGTCTTAGGTGAGACGCTTGACGGCAAGGGACAGCTTCAGCATGCTGAGAGATGGTCCATACACCGCGATGCCCCTTCATTTGAAAATCAGAGTCCCGCCATTGAGATACTCGAGACGGGCATCAAGGTCATTGATCTTCTTGCGCCTTATGCAAAGGGAGGAAAGGTCGGACTTTTCGGCGGAGCCGGAGTCGGCAAGACGGTACTGATCCAGGAACTCATAACCAATATAGCAACAGAGCACGGCGGTTACTCCATATTTACCGGAGTCGGTGAGAGGTCCAGAGAGGGTAACGATCTCTGGAGAGAGATGGGGGAATCCGGAGTGCTGGGAAAAACAGCCCTGGTATTCGGACAGATGAACGAACCCCCCGGGGCCAGGATGAGGGTTGCCGAGACAGGGCTTACCCTTGCGGAGTATTTCAGGGATGTAAAGCACAAGGATGTACTCCTGTTCATTGACAATATATTCAGGTTCGTCCAGGCGGGAAGCGAAGTCTCGGCTCTCCTTGGACGTATGCCTTCTGCGGTGGGATACCAGCCGACTCTTGCAACGGAGCTTGGCGAACTGCAGGAGAGGATAGCCTCCACCAGGGACGGAAGTATAACTTCGGTCCAGGCGGTATATGTTCCTGCGGACGATCTTACCGATCCTGCACCTGCCACCACCTTTGCGCATCTTGATGCAACCACAGTTCTTTCGAGGAAGATAGTGGAGATGGGTATCTATCCTGCGGTGGATCCTCTTGAGTCCACATCAAGGATACTTGAAGCGGACGTGGTGGGTGAAGAGCATTACAATACCGCAAGAAGCGTTCAGGCCACTCTTCAGAACTATAAGGAGCTGCAGGATATAATCGCCATACTGGGAATGGACGAGCTTTCCGAGGATGACAAGCTCACAGTGTACAGGGCGCGTAAGATACAGAAATTCCTGTCACAGCCCTTCCATGTTGCGGAGAATTTCACGGGAGTCAAGGGCGTGTATGTTCCGCTTTCGGAGACGATCAGGGGATTTAATGCCATACTGTCCGGCCGCATGGATGATTATCCCGAGAACGCATTTTTCAATGTCGGCACAATAGATGATGTGGTAAAAAAAGCGGAGACATTATAGGATGAGCGATGTTTTTCATCTGAAAATCTTAGCCATTGAGAAGACCTTCTATGACGGGGATGCCATATCCCTGAATTTCCAGGCTTTCGACGGAGCATATCAGGTACTGGCATCTCACGAACCTGTCGTCATGGCTGTGAAGGAAGGCATAATGCGCTTCCGCGTAAGGGATGACAAAGGTAACGAGGTTGTAAAGACCGGAGTTAACGGACTTGGACTTGTCAATATCACAAGGGACATGGTGCTGGTGCTTGTCGACTCCATAGAGGCCCCCGAGGATATAGACAGGGCAAGGGCTGAGGCTGCGCTTAAGCGTGCCATGGAACAGCTCAGACAGGATCAGAGCATCCAGGAATATGAGCAGAGCAAAGCTTCGATGGCAAGAGCGATGCTGAGGCTCTCGCAGGCCGGCAATACTTTTGACGGATACGGAGAAAGATAAAGAGTGAATGTGATATACTGGGCGGGTGATTCAACCGTCCAATCCAACAATATATATACTTTTCCCCAGACGGGGCTCGGACAGGAGCTTGGCAGGTATTTAAAGCTGGGCATCATCATTGATAACCATGCCAAAAACGGCCGAAGCACAAAGAGCTTTCTTGATGAGGGAAGATTTGGTAAAATAGTGGACGGTCTGTCCCGGGGGGATTTTCTTTTCATCCAGTTCGGACATAATGACGAGAAGAAGGAAGATCCTTCGAGGTATACAGAACCTTTCGGCGAATACTATAGAAACCTTAAGTTCATGGCTGATGCGGCATTCTCCAAGGGAGCGCATCCGGTTCTTATAACTCCCCTTGAAAGAAGGAAGTTCCAAGACGGCAGACTCTGCAGCGAGGCTCATGCCGAATATGTGAAGGCAATGAAGAAGCTGGCTTTGGATGAGGGGATCCCGCTTATAGACCTTAATGCCAAAAGCCGCAGGGCACTGGAAGATGCGGGGGATGTAAAGAGCAGGCAGTGGTATGTGCACGTTCCCGCAGGAGTGTATGAGGCATTCCCTGACGGAAAAGAAGATGACACACATCTGAGCCTTATGGGTGCGGTATTTTACTCCGGCCTTATAGCTGAAGGGCTCAGGGAACTGGGCGGTATATACGCGGAGCTTCTGGCAGATGATGCGGAAGCAGAGCATATCTGAGATCAGATGACACAGGTGCAGACATAGTAACAGACGGCAAAACGCCGTGTAATATAATCAGATTTAGACAGGAGATCTTTGAAAATGGGTTCCGGAAATATTGAATCAGAAATCAACCGCCGTCGTACCTTTGCGATAATCTCGCATCCCGACGCAGGTAAAACAACACTGACGGAGAAGTTCCTTCTCTACGGTGGTGCCATCAATCTTGCAGGAAGCGTAAAGGGTAAGGCGACAGCAAGACATGCAGTCTCTGACTGGATGGAGATAGAAAAGCAGCGTGGTATATCCGTTACTTCCTCCGTTCTTCAGTTCGAATATGACGGATACTGCATCAACATACTAGATACTCCGGGACACCAGGATTTCTCAGAAGATACCTACAGAACACTTATGGCAGCGGATTCCGCAGTCATGGTGATCGACGGTTCCAAGGGCGTTGAGGCACAGACAAGAAAACTGTTCAAAGTCTGTGTGATGCGCCATATCCCCATATTCACATTTATCAATAAGCTGGACCGTGATGCGATGGATACCTTTGACCTTCTCGATGACATTGAGAAGGAACTTGGCATTGCAACATGTCCCGTCAACTGGCCCATAGGCTCCGGAAAAAGCTTCCAGGGCGTATATGACCGCGACTCCAAGACTGTCATTAAATACTCCGATACCGAGAAGGGTACTAAGGAAGGAAATGCAGAGGTTGTTCCCGTTGCCGATGAAGCAGCCATGCGTGCTCTTATAGGTGACGAAGCATCGGATAAGCTTCTGGGAGAGATGGAACTCCTTGACGGAGCGGGAGCGGATTTTGATCTCGATGCCGTCAGAGCGGGAGAACTGACACCAGTGTGCTTTGGTTCCGCACTCACTAATTTCGGTGTGGAGATATTCCTCAAGCACTTCCTGAACATGACCACTTCGCCTCTTTCAAGGGAGGCTTCAAACGGCGCGGGTGAAAGGATCATTGTTGATCCCGCGAAGAATGATTTTTCTGCATTTGTGTTCAAGATACAGGCCAACATGAACAAAGCCCACAGAGACAGAGTGGCTTTTATGAGGATCGTATCCGGAAGATTTGATGCCGAGAAGGAAGTGAAGCACATTGCAACAGGTAAGACCATGAGACTTTCACAGCCCCAGCAGATCATGGCTGATGAGAGGAAGATACTGTCCGAGGCATACGGCGGGGATATAATCGGTGTGTTCGATCCCGGTATATTCTCCATTGGCGATACGGTATGTGCTCCTTCCATGAGCGTCAAGTTCGACGGTATACCCACCTTTGCACCCGAGCACTTCTGCAGAGTGCATCTTATGGACACCATGAAGAGAAAGCAGTTCGTAAAGGGCGCAACGCAGATAGCACAGGAAGGCGCCATCCAGATATTCACCGAACTGTCCGGAACCATGGAGGATGTCATCGTGGGTGTGGTAGGTGTCCTCCAGTTCGATGTGTTCAAGTACCGTATGGAGAACGAATACAATGTAGAGGTAAGGATGGATTCACTTCCCTACGAGCACATAAGATGGATATCCAATCCCGGCGAGGTCGATGTGGAGAAGCTCTCCGGAACTTCCGACATGAAGAAGGTCAGGGACATGAAGGGCAATCCTCTGCTCCTGTTTGTCAATGAGTGGAGCGCTCAGATGACCATCGACAGGAACAAGGGACTTGAGCTGGCCGATTTTTCAAGGAATTGATCGTACCCCGTTCACCGGAATTAGCAAAAACACCTCATTTATGGTATAGTACCCATGTATGGGTTTTTATGAAAAGTAACAGTCGAAAGGAGACTTTAAAATGGCTGCTGTCAGAGAAAAGAAGGTCAAAGAGCCTAAGAATACCACAGAGAAGTCCGGTATCTCACTGGGAACCAGTGCGGGAAACGGACATGTCTTTATTGCGGATGCCGTTGTTGCGGAGATCGCAGCACTTGCTGCAAGCGAGGTTGAGGGAGCATCAGGCATAGGCGAGAAGACCAAGAACAGATCTCTCATCAAGGCTGAGATCGCAGGTACCAATGTCAGGATATCAATGATCATCACCACAAGATTCGGATATCCGATCCCTGCCACATGCCAGGCTGTCCAGTCAAAGGTTAAGACATCTGTTGAGAATATGACTGGTCTTACATGTACCGACGTTAATATCAGAGTAAGCGGAGTAGAGGTCTGACGTGGAAGCAGAAGCTAGAAAGAGCATGACAAGACACGCATTGCGGGACAGGGTCTTCGGACTTGTGTTCCGCATTGAGTTTTATCCTAAGGATGAGCTTGAGGAACAGATAGAAAGCTACATCGAGAGTTCACAGGAGGAATTTCTTCCCGAGGATCTCGAGTACATAGTATCCAAGTTCAGGAGCGTTGCGGATAAGATCGAAGAGGTGGATGCCGCAATAGATAAATGTGCCGTAGGCTGGACCAGATCCCGTATGGGAAAATGCGAACTGGCAGCACTCAGACTTGGCATTTACGAGATGCTCTATGATGATGACATTCCCGTCAGCGTTGCCATGGATGAGGCAGTGGAGATAGCCAAGACATACGGTGATGCAACCGGCGGAGCATTCGTCAATGCGATACTGACCAAGGTCAAGGAACAGTACATTAAAGCTTAAGGGCAGATATTAAATGGCTTACAGCGTTTCGGAGCTTGTACAGAATCTTAATACCGCAATAAGGCTCAGTAACACTCTCACAAGGATCGAGATAGAAGGAGAGATAATCGGCTATCACGGTCCCAACAGGAACGGTCATATATATTTCGACCTTAAGGATGACAGATCCATCATAAAGTGCATGATGTTCAGCAGCAGGTGCACCCGTGAGTATATGGATATCATCCGTGAGGGAGCACATGTGTCTTTATACGGGAGCCTGAATTACCATCAGCAGTTCGGGCTTTCTTTTGTATTTGAGAGAATATCCGATGGAGGAGAAGGCGCAAGGATGAGAGCACTCCTGGAACTCAGGCGGGAGCTTGAGGAACTGGGAATGTTTGATGAGATGTACAAAAAGCCCATCCCCAGATTTCCGCGCACCATCGGACTTATAACATCCTCTTCCGGAGCGGCCATAGGTGATGTGGTAACCAATGCAAGAAGGAACGATCCTTTTGTCCGGATCATAGTTGCTCCGGCCCTTATGGAAGGTGAAGGCGCGGCTCAGGAGGTTGCTTCTGCCATAAGACGTCTTGATGAATACGGTCCGGATGTGATCCTTCTTACAAGGGGAGGCGGCTCCAAGGACAGCCTCTGGACGTTTAATGAAAGAGTGGTGGCACAGGCTGTTTTTGACTGCAGTACCCCAATAGTCTCCGCCATAGGGCATGACAGGGATACATCCATTGCCGATGATATCGCGGACCATCATGAATCCACGCCTACAGGCGCGGCAATGGTTCTGACGGCAGGTACAGGGAGTCTCATCTCATATCTTGAGAGTGCTCCTTCCGAAATGCTTACACTGATGAACAGGCATATAAGGGAGAGCAGGAATCTCCTCAAAAACTATTCCTCGGCAGTTAAGTACGGATCACCGGAGAGCAGACTGGAGCGCAGGAAGAAGGAACTGGAAAAATACAGGATAAGCCTTGTCAATTCCATGAAGCTGACGCTGAGATCCGCTGAGGGAAAGTTTGACAGATACAGGGTAAAGCTGCCGCAGATGATGGATTCATCCCTTAAAAAGGCAGTCAGGAGAAGGGATATCATCGCAGGTAAGCTTGAAGGACTTTCACCTGTGGGAAGACTTAAGAGCGGCTTTTCGTATGTAACGGATGATAAAGGCAGGAATATCCGGTCCATAGAAGGACTTAAGCCCGGTGATGTTCTTAGCATAAATGTCCTCGACGGAGAGATAACCTCATCCGTTACGGGTACCGGTAAGACAGAGAAGATCACAGACCTCATCTGAATATGCGCAGATAGATCTGATATACATGGAGGAAACAGATGGCAGCAAAGTCAGCAAAGGAAACTGAAGAAAGAGAACTTACGCTGGAAGAGAATTTTGACCTGCTGGAAGAAGTGACCGAAAGACTGCAATCAGATGACCTTCCCCTTGAGGAGGCATTTGAAAATTATAAAAAGGGCATGGATCTGATCAAAAAGTGTTCCGAACAGATAGACATGGTGGAGAAGGAAGTGCTTAAGCTTAATTCCGATATGTCTGTGGAGAGCATGTAACGCGGCCTCAGAGCGGGCCCGGAGGGAAATCTCAAGTGGACAATCTTTTATTTGAAAGAGAACTTAAGAACCGTACCGAAAATGCGGAGAATGTTGTGATGAAGTATCTTCCGGATCCGGAGGAAAAGCTTCAGCACACGGTCATCGAGGCTATGGACTATTCGGTCACCGTAGGAGGAAAGCGGCTCCGCCCCCTTCTTATGCAGGAGACATACCGCATGTTCAGGGGACAGGATGAGATAGTGGAGCCCTTCATGGCTGCCATAGAGATGATACATACCTATTCTCTTATCCATGACGATCTTCCCTGCATGGACAATGATACCCTGAGAAGGGGACATGAGACCACCTGGAAGAAATACGGAGATGCGATGGCGGTGCTTGCGGGTGACGGACTCCTCAACTATGCGTATGAAACGGCGCTTAAGAGCTTTGATCTTATCGAAAAAGAAGGCGCGCAGTATGAAGTCAGTTCCGAGACCATTGCGTCGAGATATCAGTCCTGTGCCAAGGCTGTCACGGTCCTTGCAGATAAGGCGGGAATATGGGGCATGGTGGGAGGCCAGTGCCTTGATGTTGAAGCAGAGAAGAAGGACATGGTCCTTTCGGAGGAAGAACTCCTTTTTATACATGAACACAAGACCGCAGCTCTTATACAGGCATGCTTCATGATAGGAGGCGTACTTGCGGGAGCGGGCAGGAGACAGATAGAGAGACTTGAGAAGATAGGATATAACGTTGGAGTTGCGTTCCAGATAAG
>JAEEGG010010553.1_pt1 | contig 20371 bp, 19 predicted proteins | sample 9134161 | NCBI WGS metagenome assembly JAEEGG01 (sample SAMN16246543, study PRJNA631951) | gut metagenome | biome: gut microbiome; feature: rumen; material: CR-attached | host: Bos | place: Iran: Karaj | collected 2018-10 | reverse complement strand
GCCTTTTTGGCGGAAAGGTTTATTTTGATGATGTTACATGTGTGCCGACTAGTGGCTCAGGCGAACTTGTTGATAATGGTAATATTAATAATCCCGATATTTCAAACTGGGAAAGTAACTATGGTGGGCCGTCTTTTTGGGTAGATGCAGATGCTCCTAATGCTGACTTTGTTATGATTTATAACAATGGTACAGCCGGTGATTATGATTATGCAAAGCAAGCTATCTGTAAGCTTAATGCGGCCATGACAGTAGGGACGCAATACCATATCAAAGCTAAGATAAAAGTTGACAACGCAGATGGTTTGACAAAAATAGGTACGTGGTTACAAGATGAAGCAGCGTATCCAGATACAAAAACAAGTTATCAGGCAGCAATAACGCCTACATCAGAATTTGTTGAATATGAATGGTATTTTACTCCGAGTGATTGGTCTCCTACAAGAATAGTTTTCTGTACTGGCCTTTTTGGCGGAAAGGTTTATTTTGATGATGTTACATGTGTGCCGACTAGTGGCTCAGGCGAACTTGTTGATAATGGTAATATTAATAATCCCGATATTTCAAACTGGGAAAGTAACTATGGTGGCCCTTCATACACCAGATGGGACTATGAAGAGACGATTAATGTGACAAGTGCTGGCTTTACTACCTTTAGTCATAAAAAGAACATCAATGTTGATGGTGTCGTTACAGCCTATAAAGCAAAGTATGAAGGCGGGAAGGTGGTTTTGACTCCTGTGACAGAGATTCCTGCAGGTGCTGGTGTCATTGTTGAGGCCGCAGAGGGAACATATACGGTACCTGCTATTAATAGTGCTTCCGCTCTTGATGGCAATGAACTGCTGGTGTCAGATGGCTCAGTAGCTGGTAATGGTTCTATCTATGCACTTGGTAAAAAAGGTGGTGTTGTAGGTTTCGCGAAAGTTAAGAGTGGTGCTACTGTTCCTGCAGGTAAGGCTTATTTGTTAATTCCTGCTGCTTCTCGCGACTTCTTTGGTTTTGGCGAAGATGAGGCAACGGGAATCGAAAACCTCACCCCAGCCCTCTCCGAAGGCGAGGGAACTGTCTACGACCTGCAGGGTCGTCGCGTGGCTCAGCCTACGAAGGGACTGTACATCGTGAATGGCAAAAAGGTGCTGGTGAAATAAATTCCCCCGTTTCCAAATAATTCTTTTAAACATAATAAATAGACGAAACAATGAAAAAAACATATATTATCCCAGCAACGGAGGTCGTTGAGATTAAAATCAGTCAGTTGATAATGACCAGCCAAATGCGCGTGTTAGATGGCGAACTGGAATCTGGAGAAATCTTGTCACGCGGTACTAAGGGTGACTTTTGGGACGACGAAGAGGACGAGGAAGACTACTATTAAGTCGTCATGACCAAATAAAAGCAATAATCCCGCTATCGCCACATGTCGCGGGACGGTCCCTTGACATAACTGTTCGCTACCAACGGGACGCAAGAAATCAGAAGCGTCATCGCGCTCATATAGAGTAGGCAAACGGGAAAAAAAGTCGCTTATCCCGCTTATGTCGCAATGCCTGCGTTGCGAGGTAAGCGGGATAGTTGCGAGATAGTGCTGGTTCGGGTGCGGGATAAAGAAACGAATTGTATGTTTTTTCTGGAAACGAATTATTTGTTTTTCTAGAAACGAATTATTCTAATTGATCTTAATTTCTTTAATGAAAAGAATTGGAAAGAATTGGAAAGAATTTTGTTTCAACAATTGCAAAAAGAATTGTTTCTTTCTAATTGTTGGTCGTCATTCTTGCTCATTCTTGCTTATTGTTTTCCAAAATAAATCATTAGAAGAATTAGGTTTTAATTAGGATAATTCGTTTCTTAAAAACAACAATTTGTTTCATAGAAATTGGCGTTCGTGACCCGTTCGTCTGAAAGGATGACCTTTAGCCGCGAAAAGGTGGTCTTTAGAAACGATAAGGTGACCTTTAGCGCGCTAAAGACCACCTTATTAAGCATAAATATGCGGATAAATATACGGTCAAGGACGATGAGCAGCTTCAGCTCCCAGCACCGCATGGTGAACGGCTTTCAGAAAAGGTACACCATATATTATAGTCCAAACAGCTCGGTGAAACCTGTCGAATCGAAAAATAAATGGGCAAAAAGTTACAATCCAAACAAAAAGACCAAGCTAAAGTAAACTTTGCTCGGTCTTTTCTTTTGCTTGTGATTCCGGCGGGATTCAAACCCACAACCTTCTGATCCGTAGTCAGATGCTCTATTCAGTTGAGCTACGGAACCTCCGTTCTCGTTTTGCGGTTGCAAAGGTACGCACTTTTCGTGATACTGCCAAACTTTTTCGGAACTTTTTTTGAGAAAAATGCAAATTTACCTGTTTTCGTGCGTTTTTTATCAATTTCTTTGTACTTTTGCAGCAGAAATGAATAAGAAGTCGCTGTTGAAGATGCTGCCGGCCATGCTGCTGGCGACCCTATCGGGTTGTCACGGACGCCTCTCCCCCACCTCACTAAAGGTGGGTGCTGACTCGACATGGATGTTTCGGGTGCCTTCGCTGCCGTCGACGGTCTTTGCCGCCAACACGACGTTCGAAAAGGAGGACTCGGCATTACAGGCGGAGCTGGCGTACTACATGGAGCGTCACAACGTGCAGGATGAGGGTTTTGAGATGGTGGCTGCCTACCGTTGCCGCCCGGACACGATGCTGGCTTTGTTACCGCAAGAGGCGTTGTTGCCACAAGAGTCAATGGTGACCCGTGACAGCGTTGGACATATTATAATAGGTACGTACGTGCGCGATAGTCTGGTGAGTGGTGTGCGACTGGACTCCGCGGGCATCTATGCTGGCGACTTCAGCGCTGACGGCACGGCCAGCGGCCACGGCTACTACCTGGACGACGACGGCGGATACTACGAGGGACTATGGGTTGACGGTCTCCGCGAGGGTCTGGGCTTCGCCGTTGCGCCACACAGTCCGGTACGCATGGGACAATGGAAGGCTGACCGCTATCTGGGCGAGCGTATGCGCTACACCAGCGAGCGCATCTATGGCATCGACATCTCGCGCTACCAACACGGCAAGGGCAAGAAGAAGTACCCCATTGTGTGGAACAAGCTACGCGTCACCTATCTGGGCAACAACCAGAAGCACGCCATGGGGACGGTGGACTACCCCGTCAGGTTCGTATTCATCAAGTCGACGGAGAGTACGCGTATCAAGAACCCCTATTACGCCGCCGACTACGCGATGGCCCGTCGTCAGGGTATTCCCATCGGCGCCTACCACTTCTTCTCGTGTCGCACGAGTGGAGCGGCCCAGGCACAGTTCTTCCTGGCCAACACTCACTTCCGCCACGGCGACCTGCCTCCCGTGCTCGACATAGAACCGACGGCGGGACAGATAGCGGCGATGGGTGGTACGGAGGCGTTGTTCCGCCAGGTGCGTGCGTTCCTGGCAATCGTGGAGCAGCGCATCCACGTGCGCCCCATCCTGTACATCAGCCAGCAGTTCGTGAACCGCTATCTGCCGTCGGCTCCGGACTTGAAGCGCGACTACCACGTGTGGATAGCACGCTACGGGGAGTACAAGCCCGACGTGAAGCTGGCTGTTTGGCAGTTGTCGCCGAGTGGCTGTGTAGCAGGCATCCACGGCGAGGTGGACATCAACGTGTTCAACGGCTACCACACGCAGTTTGAGCAATTCCTGAAGGAGGAAACGGTTAAATAAAGAGGAGAGAGAATAGTATTAGGGCAGGAGAACATTAAGCATTAAGCATTAAGAATTAAGCATTGAAAACGGTACTGATACTGGTGGGGAAGACCACCGACAAGCATTTCCAGGCGGGCATCGACGACTATGTGGGACGCATAGGCCACTATATGCCGTTTGAGACGGTCGTGATACCCGAGCTGAAGAACACGAAGAAGCTCTCCGAGGACCAGCAGAAGACGGCCGAGGGTGAGCTGATCCTGCGTCAGCTGCAGCCGTCGGACACCGTCGTGCTGCTCGACGAGCATGGCCAGGAGCTACGTAGCGTTGCCTTCGCTTCGTGGCTGGCGCATAAACGCGAAACGGCCCGCCGACTGGTGTTTGTCGTCGGCGGACCGTATGGATTCTCGCAGGCTGTCTATGCCCGTGCCAATGAGCAGCTATCGCTCTCGAAGATGACCTTCTCGCACCAGATGATCCGTTTGGTGTTTACCGAACAGGTGTACCGCGCGTGTACCATCATCAAGGGCGAGCCCTACCACCATGAGTAGTCTGTTACAGGTCGCTATAGTTCTGTACGTTAAACGTTGAGACACGCATATCGCCCGTCTCGTAGCCACGCTTCAGCCAGCGCTTACGCTGTTCGCTGGTGCCGTGGGTGAACGACTCGGGGGTGGCACGGCCCTGTGCTTTCTTCTGCAGCCAGTCGTCGCCGATGGCCTTTGCCAGCTCCAGGCCCTTCTCCAGGTCGCCATACTCCATCGAGTGATTCATCTGGTCCTCGTAGTGTGCCCAGACGCCAGCATAGTAATCAGCCAGCAGCTCCAGACGGACGCTGAGCTGGTTAGCCGTCACCTTGTCGGTCTGGTTCATGGCCACATGAGCCTTGTTGAGCGTGCCCATGAGGTTCTCCACGTGGTGGCCTATCTCGTGGGCTATGACATATGCATAGGCAAAGGTGTTACCCTCGACACCCAACTGTCGCTTCATCTCGGTGAAGAACGAGAGGTCGACGTACAGCTTCTGGTCGCCTGAGCAGTAGAACGGTCCGACGGCAGCCGTTGCCGAACCACAGGCGGAGTTCACCTGGTTCGAGAACAGCACCAGCGTGGGATATTGGTACTCGCCCCAGCCATTCTCCTGGAACACTTTCGTCCAGACGTCCTCGGTCGAGGCCATGATCTTCTTGCAGTCCTCGGCCAGCGCCTGTTCTTCCTCAGAGAACTCCTGCTCGCCGACAGTCTCGGTCTTCGCCTGCATCTGCTGCTGGACGCCCTCGACAAGTGCCGCCGTGGGGTCTCCACCGGTGAAGTAAGCGATGGCCACAGCCACGATAATACCAAGGATTCCACCTCCGCCAACTTTGGCGCTTGTGCTCATGCCGCGGCGGTCTTCCACGTTAGAGCTTGATCTTCTTCCATCTAATCTCATAGTTGTTAATGTTAATAGTTTTAAGTTTTCTGCCTGCAAAAATACTAAAAAGGTTGCGAAGCACCAAATTTTCTTTCTTTTTTTCAAAAGTTTTGGTAAATTGGCAGATTACGCTTACCTTTGCAGCCGTATGAGACACACCATATTCACTACCCTACTCCTGCTGCTGGCGACGACGATGACGGCACAGGAACCACCGCAGGAACAGCCTTCGACACCCACAGAGCTGACGCCCCAGCAATGGCGCGACTCGCTGGCGGTGCTGAACCGGCTGATTACCGCACAGCCGCAGTCCACCGACCTTCGCTTGAGGAAGGCTGCCGTGAACATCGAGCTGAAACAATGGGAGTACGCCATCGAGGAGTATGGCAACGTGCTGCGGCTGGAGCCCCGTAACCTCGCGGCACTCTTCTTCCGTGCCTACGCCCACACGACCCTACGCCACTACGGTCAGGCACGTGCCGACTACGAGACGTTCCTCAGCATAGCGCCCATCCACCTCGAGGCACGGCTGGGGCTGGCGACGGTCTGCGAGCGCATGGGGCGCACCACCGACGCTATGGACGAGCTGAACCGTGCGGTACAGATGTTCCCCGACTCGGCCGTTGTCTATGCTGCCCGTGCCCTGCTCGAGGACAAGCTGAACATGAGGGAGCCTGCGCTTTACGACTGGACGGAGGCCATACGCCGCGATAGCGGCAACATGGACTACGTGGCCTCGAAGGCCGACTTGCTGCAAAGAATGGGAAGGAAAAAGGAGGCTCAGCGGGAGCTGGATGCCATCCGTCGACAGCGCCGATAGTCAATCACTATAGGCATCCTCGCCAATCGTCTCCCGGCTGCCGATGGTCATCTGGCGTAGATCGTAGAACGAGCCGTTGTAGATATTGAAGTCGACGTTACCCTTGATGCCCGGCAGACGTCCTACGTCGGTGTGCTGCCAGAACTTCCAAGGTCCATCGTAGGTCACGGAGTCTACGTAGTAGTGGGCTATCCAGTAGGGGTACTCGTCGAAGATGCTGTCGTTCAAGTAGCGTGTCTTGAACTTGTAATAGGTGTAGATAATGGGCTTCACCTGATAATGTTTCTCCACGAGCTCGAGCCACTCCAGCACGGAGGCCTTGAACTCTTCGTCCGTCTGGTTCTTGGGTTTATGCTCCACATCGAGCACCGGCGGCAGGTCGCCGTTCTCCAGCTTCACCTGGTTGATGAAGTGCTCCGCCTGTCTGCGCGCAGGGGTGTGTACGCTATAGAAGTGGTAGGCGCCACGCGTAAAACCGAACTCACGTGCCTGGTGGAAGTTGTCGCGGAAGTTCTCGTCCGTCTGCGTGGAACCCTCGGTAGCCTTGATCATCACGAAGCGGATGGGGCAATGGTTGATCATGCCGCGGTCCTTCAGCTCCTCCCAGTTGATACGTCCCTGGTGGTGGGAGATGTCAATGCCGTGAATCTCGTAGCCATCGGGATAGCTGACGTCGCCGTAGAGGGCACGCCACCGGAAGCCGAAGGGCCCGACGAAGAAGTAGTAGAAGAACCACACGTAGACCGCCACGATGGCCAGTCCGCCAAGCCACCACGCCCAGGAGGGAAGCTTCTGTAGCAAACGAACCACGGCTCCGGGACGCTTCTTGCGCCCGGGGCCGTGGTAGATGGTGGTGGTGTTGATGCCTTTGCGGCGTACAACGTGTTTCTTCTTCAATGTCGGAATAATTAGTAATGACGCATTACTCCATTATTTTGCCTGCTCCAGGGCCAGCGTCATGGTGGGCTGGTCGCAGACTTCCGTGGGACCCCAGTACTGGATGGGACCGGGATAGACGTAGGCCGTCTCGCGGGCCCAGCGGTCACGCTCCTTGGCGAAAGCCTTGAAGGGTGCGCCGTCGAGTTCAACGAGGGCCTTGCGGATAACGGGCTTCATCTCGCCGTTACGCTTCTCCATGTTCATCATCATCGTGATGGGCACACCGCCGGCAATCCACTCCTCGGCAGGAGCCGTCGTGTTCTTCACGATAGCCATGTAGCCGGTCTTGCCATTGGCAATGAGCTGGGCGGCAGAGGTACCGAGAGCGTAGCAGTAGTCGGCGTCGAAGTTAGAAGGAGCAGCGCAGCGTCCCTCGTAACCGAAGAAGTGGTGCAGAGCTGAGAACTTGCCAGCATACTTGCCTTCCTTCTTCATCTTCTCGAGCTTCTGGGCTACCATAGTGCTGAGCAGCTTCTCGGTCTCGATGAGTGATACCTGTACGTTTCCGTGTGGGTCGCGGTCGAGAGCCAGCTGGCGGGCAACACCAGTAGGCAGACTGTTGAATACAGCCAGGTTGGCATCGGTGAGGTGAGCCTTAACGAAGTCGATTGACTCGTGACGATCGAGGTTCTTAGCCTCTGGCATAGCCAGTACGTCGTTGAGCTGAGCGATGAGCTTCTTGATGGCAGGGATGAACTCGATAACACCCTCAGGGATGATAACGGTACCGAAGTTGTTGCCATCGGCTGCACGCTGGCAAACAGCGTTAGCGATGTAGTCGACGATATCGTCGAGGCTCATACCCTTCTGCTCGATCTCCTCAGACACGAGGCAGATGTTAGGCTGAGTCTGCAGGGCGCACTCCAGGGCGATGTGTGAAGCCGAGCGACCCATCACCTTGATGAAGTGCCAGTACTTGCGGGCTGAGTTACAGTCGCGCTCGATGTTACCGATGAGCTCTGAGTATGTCTTACAAGCAGTGTCGAAACCGAATGAAGTCTCGATCTGAGCGTTCTTCAGGTCGCCGTCGATGGTCTTCGGGCAGCCGATGACCTGCACGCCGTAATTCTTGGCAGCATAGTACTCGGCCAGCACGCAGGCATTGGTGTTCGAGTCGTCGCCGCCGATGATGACGATGGCCTGAATGTCGAGCTCGCGGATAATCTCGAGACCCTTCTCGAACTGGTCAACCTTCTCGAGCTTCGTACGGCCCGAACCGATCATGTCGAAACCGCCGGTGTTGCGGTACTCGTCGATGATCTCCTTCGTCAGCTCCATGTAGTTGTGGTCAACGAGACCGCCGGGGCCGAGGATGAAACCGTAGAGACGGTTCTCGGGGTTCAGCTTCTTGATCTGGTCGAACAGACCGGTGATGACGTTGTGACCGCCAGGAGCCTGACCACCGCTGAGGATGATACCGACGTTCATCTTCTTCGTATTGGCCTCGGTAGCGGGGACGAACTCAACGAGGGGCATTCCGTAGGTGTTGGGAAACAGCTTCTTGATCTCAGCCTGGTCGGCAACACTCTCGGTGGGAGCACCCTCCTTCACTTTCACAGCACCCAGCAGAGCCTTCGGCAGCTTGGGCTGGTAGGCGGCTCTTGCTTTCTGCAATGCACTTTTTTCCATACTTTTTCTTACTTATTTAATGAATGATGATTATTTTTGGAGTGCAAAAATACGTCTTTTCGGCGACATACGGAAAGTTTTTCGCTATTTTAATATTTTTTTGTGCTCTAAAAGGTACATAATTGAAAAAAATTCCCTATCTTTGCTAACTGGAAATATCAAATGTGCAACCTTATGGCAAACAAACGTACACTAAAACACGCTATCAGACTCGTTTGTGACGAGCTGTTCGCTGAGTGCGTGGCGGCCTCACTCTATGGGCCGAAGAACATTGACGAGAACTTCGAGGCGCTGCTTAACAGCATTGTCAAGATGCAGGACAACTACATCAGCCGTGTGTGCCACCCCGAGCCCGGTATGCCGGCAGCCAAGTACTTCCGCGACCTGAAAGAGAAGTTCTACGCAGAGATTGACGACCTTGTCAACCAGATCAACAACCAGTAATCGCCTATGTGGAAGCAGTTTTGTAAGTGGTTGTTGTACAAGCGTATGGGGTGGACGGCTGAAGTAACGCAGCACCATCCCGAGAAGTATATCATCTGTCTGGCTCCCCACACCAGCAACTGGGATTTCCTCATCGGCCAGCTGTATAACGGTGCCGAGGGACTGAAGAGCAACTTCCTCATGAAGAAGGAGTGGTTCTTCTGGCCGCTTGGTCCGCTGTTCCGAAGCATCGGCGGCATACCCGTCTACCGACAGAAGCACACCAGCATGACCGACGCGATGGCCGAGACCGCCCGGCAGGCTCCCGCCTTCCGCCTTTGTATCACTCCCGAGGGCACCCGCTCTCGTGTGGAAGAGTGGAAGAAGGGTTTTTACTTCATCGCCCTGAAGGCCGAGTTGCCCATCCTGCTCTATGGCGTGGACTACGAGAAACGGCTCATCCGTTGCACGAAGACCATCATCCCCAATGGCGACCTCGAGGGACAGATGCGCGAGATCAAACTCTATTATAAGGACTTCCGCGGCAAGAAGCCCGAGAACTTCACGATTGGCAACGCGGAATGAAGGAACAGCTTAGTATCAGCGGAATGAAGGAACAGCATAGTATCATGAAGAATACGCTTTGCGCCACAGGCCATGTGGCAGCTGTCATCTCGCTCGTCATCAGCCTATTATCCCTATGCCCCGTCCATGCTCAGACGTGGGGCGACATCAACTACGAAGGCAAGCCGTGGGTGAGCAACGTCTCCGAACCACACAAGGCTACCCGCGGCCTGCAGAACCGCCACCTCACGCTATGGGCCAGTCACGGACGCTACTACAGCCGCCGCGACAGTTCCTGGCAATGGCAGCGCCCGAACCTCTTTACTACACGCGAGGACCTATTCACGCAGACCATCGTCGTCCCCTACCTCATCCCGATGCTCGAGAATGCCGGCGCCGTCGTCTTCACACCACGTGAACGCGACTGGCAGCGCCACGAGGTCATCGTCGACAACGACGACCACCAGCGGCTCGTCAACTACCAGGAGACGGGATTCCGTAAACCCTGGACGGACACTCCCCTACCCGGCTTCGCCCAGCACGGCGGCACCTACACCGACGGCGAGAACCCCTTCACGGCTGGCACGGCACGCATGGCCGAGTCCACGCGCAGCAAGTCGAAGACCAGTCAGATCAGCTACCAGCCCGTCATCCCCGAGGCGGGCAGCTATGCCGTCTATGTCAGCTACCAGACGCTACCGGGGAGCATCGACGATGCCCACTACGTCGTGTGGCATCAGGGCCAGCCGACGGAGTTCCGTGTGAACCAGCGGATGGGTGGCTCGACATGGGTCTATCTCGGCACGTTCCACTTCGACAAGGGCTGCGACGCCTTCAACCGCGTCGTCGTCACCAACCATAGCAGCCACGGTAGCGGCATTGTCACCAGCGACGCCGTGCGCTTCGGCGGTGGCATGGGCAACATCCAGCGAGGCGGCAGCGTCAGCGGACTGCCCCGAGCCCTGGAGGGTGCTCGCTACACCGCCCAATGGGCCGGTATGCCCTACAGCGTCTATAGCTCGAAGGACGGACTCGACGACTACGGCGACGACATCAACGCCCGTTCCCTGATGCTCAACTATCTGGCTGGCGGCTCCTGCTACGTGCCGCAGAAGGAGGGTCTCGGCGTACCTATGGAGTTGTCGCTGGCCGTCCATAGCGATGCCGGCTTCGACCGTAGCGGCGAGAAGGTGTACGGCACGCTGACCATCTGTACTACCGACAACTACGGCGACTCACTCTTCAACAACGGTCTGCCCAGGACCATGTCCACAGCGCTGGCCAACGACCTGCTGCGCAATACCACCAACGACCTGCGGCGACAGTACGGACAGTGGACGGCACGTGAAGTGCGTGACCGCAACTATTCGGAGTCGCGCAACCCCGAGGTGCCCAGCGCCATCCTCGAGACGCTGTCGCACCAGAACTTCACGGATATGTGCTACGGTCTCGACCCCAACTTCCGTTTCCAGCTGGCACGCTCCGTTTACAAGACGCTGCTGCGCTACGTCTGCCGTAACCATGGCGACGACTGTACCGTCACGCCGCTGGCGCCAACGGACCTCCGCATCGAGCTGTCCAATCCGCGTCGTGGCGAGGCCGTCCTCTCGTGGACACCCGTCAGCGACCCTCAGGAACCTGACGCCGACGCCACCGCCTACATTGTCTATACCGCCACGGGCCATGCCGACTTCGACAACGGCCAGCTGGTCCACGGCACATCGCATACCGTCCGTCTCACCCCCGGCGAGCTCCACTCCTTCCGCGTAGCCGCCGTCAACAGGGGCGGCCGCAGCTTCCCCACCGCCGTCGTCTCGGCTCAGTTCAGTCCGACGGCCCGTAAGACCATCGTCATCGTCGACGGTTTCCAGCGTCTCGCCTCGCCGGCCGTCAGGAACACCGCCGAGCAGCAGGGCTTCGACATCGACCGTGACATGGGCGTCAGCTACGGCACCACCGCCGGATGGGCTGGCCGCCAGCTGGTGTTCGACCGCTCGAAGGCAGGCGTCGAGGACTCCACGGGACTGGGCTACGGCACCGACGACCTCGCCGGACTATTCATCGCCGGCAACACCTTCGACTACGTGAAGACCCATGCCGAGGACATCCACGACGCACAGGTGGACTGTAACATCGTCAGCTGCCACCGCGGCGCCGTCGAGAAAGGACTCGTCGACTTGCGACGCTACGACATGGCTGACCTCATCCTCGGACTGGAGCGTGCCGACGGCTACAGCCTCGGCCGTTACCAGGCCTTTACCGCTCAACTCGCCACCCGTCTGCAGGAGTACACCCGTCACGGTGGCTCCCTGCTCACCAGCGGCGCCTACGTGGGTAGCGAGATGAGCACCTCGGCACAGCAGGCAGCCATCGCCGACGTGACGAAGTGCCGCTTCACGGGTACCGACTGCTATGGCGCTACCATTAACGGCCTGGGACAGACGTTCGACATCTGGCGACTTCCCAACGAGCAGCACTACTGCGCACCCGCCACCGACATCCTGGAGCCCGCCACGCAGGGTGCCATGTCGGTCATGGCCTATGCCGACGGCTATAGCGCCGCCGTCGCCTACCAGGGTTCCGACTATCGGGCGCTAACCGTGGGTTTCCCCTTGGAGTGCATACAGTCCAAGGCCCTGCGTACCGCCATCATGCAAGGCATTGTCAATTACCTTATCAATAAATAAACCTCAAACTACTATGGCAAAAATCCAAGCAAACGCTTCAGGCACACGAAGCATCGAGATTTCCGAATCTCACCTGCAGACCATCGAGAGCTACCAACTGTTCCGCGACCTCATCGACTCCAACGGCTATGTCGACGAACAGGTGCTCGACAAGCTGAGACTCAACGTGCGTGCCCTCCTCGAGGCACAGGCAGGACTCGACAAGGCCCTGCTCGACCTCTGTCTCGACGTCATCTATCACCCCAACATGAAGGCCTACGGACTGCAGCAGCTCGTCCTGCTCTTCATCAACTGGAAAGACCGTAGCAACGCCAATCTCGGCACCACCACCCGCGCCTTCCAGGGGACACCGTTTAACTAAATGGAGTACAGACTGACCGACTTTCTGCCGACGACGAAGAAGGAGGTGGAGCTCCGGGGATGGGACGAACTCGACGTCATCCTATTCTCGGGCGATGCCTACGTCGACCACCCCGCCTTCGGGGCGGCTGTCATCGGGCGTACCCTCGAGGCTGCCGGCTACCGTGTGGCCATCGTCCCGCAGCCCGACTGGCACGGCGACTACCGCGACTTCAAGAAGCTGGGGCGGCCGCGCCTGTTCTTCGGAATCTCGCCGGGCTGCATGGACTCCATGGTCAACAAGTACACCGCTGCCCGCCGCCTGCGCTCCGAGGATGCCTACAGCCCCGACGGTCGCCACGATATGCGTCCCGAGTACCCCACCATCGTCTACACAAAGATCCTGAAGCAGCTGTATCCCGACGTTCCCGTCATCCTCGGCGGCATCGAGGCTTCCCTGCGCCGCGTCACCCACTACGACTACTGGCAGGACCGCCTGCGCCCCTGTATCCTCGTCGACTCCGGTGCCGACATGATCACCTACGGCATGGGCGAGAAGACCATCGTCGAGATTGCCAACCGCCTCGCTCTACACTCTTCACTCAAAACCATCCCCCAGACCGTCTACCTCGCCGACGACGTCGAGCCCACACCCGACGACATCGTACTCCACAGCCACGAGGAGTGCCTGCGTAACAAGCGCGCCGAGGCCGAGAACTACCGCCACATCGAGGAGCAGTCGAACATGATGCACGCCCGCCGACTCCTGCAGCCCCTCAAGAACGCCCCCACTCCCAGCGTTTCAACGCTGGGCACGGTTGTCGTCGTCAATCCGCCCTATCCCCCGTTGACCACCGCGGAGCTCGATGCCTCCTTCGATCTCCCCTACACGCGCCAGCCCCATCCCAAGTACCGCGGCAAGCGCATACCCGCCTTCGAGATGATCAAGTTCAGCGTCAACATCCACCGCGGATGCTTCGGCGGCTGCGCCTTCTGCACCATCTCCGCTCACCAGGGGAAGTTCATCACCTGCCGCTCCAAGGAGAGCATACTGAAAGAGGTGAAGCAGGTCATCCAGATGCCCGACTTCAAGGGCTACCTCTCAGACCTTGGAGGACCGTCGGCCAACATGTACGGCATGCACGGCCGCAACATCAACGCCTGCGAACGTTGCAAGCGTCCCAGCTGCATCCATCCGCAGATCTGTCCCAACCTCGACACCAACCACTCGCGACTGCTCGACATCTACCACGCCGTCGACGCCCTTCCAGGCATCAAGAAGAGCTTCATCGGCAGCGGCGTACGATACGACCTGCTGCTCTACCACAGCAAGGACGAGGCCGCCAACCGCGCTGCCCGTGAGTACACCCGCGAGCTCATCAGCCGACACGTCAGCGGACGACTGAAGGTAGCCCCCGAGCACACCAGCGACCGTGTACTGAGGCTCATGCGCAAGCCGCCGTTCCAGCAGTTCGAGGACTTCAAGCGACAGTTCGACCGCATCTGCCGAGAGGAGCACCTGAACCAGCAGATCATACCCTACTTCATCTCCTCGCACCCCGGGTGCCACAAAGAGGACATGCAGCAGCTCGCCACCATCACCCGACGCCTCGGCTTCCGACTGGAGCAGGTGCAGGACTTCACCCCCACCCCCATGACCATCGCCACCGAGATGTGGTACACCGGCTACGACCCCTACACCCTCGAGCCCGTCTTCTCGGCCAAGACACCCGAGGAGAAGAAAGCCCAGAACCAGTACTTCTTCTGGTACAAGGACCAGCCGCAGTCCTCGCAGAGGCCGCAGGGCTCCGGCAGACCGTCCTCGCAGAGGCCGCAGGGTTCCGGAAGGTCGCAGTCCTCACAGAACGCCCAGAGACCACAGAGGTCCCAATCCTCCCCAAAACCCGCTAACACCCCGAAAGCTCCACCCCATCGGAAATTTAAGCGGTAATTATTTGGTAGTCTCCAAAAATTTGTCTACCTTTGCAGCCGCTTTCCAACAACGAAGCTGTCTGGTTCCGTAGCTCAGCTGGATAGAGCAACAGCCTTCTAAGCTGTGGGTCTTGGGTTCGAGTCCCAACGGAATCACAAGATTCAATAATAAGTCGCTGAAAATCAGCGACTTTTATTTTTGCCATCAATAAATATATTTACCAATTCGGTGGCAACACAATATTCTCCACATCGTGAGCCTTCTCGAACAACGGAGAGATTTCTGCATCCGTAAATCCGGCGATGCCACACCCTATGCGCGTCACAAGGAACGTCAGCTCAGGATGTTCCTTGGCGAAGGCGATGAACTCATCCACATACGGACGGATGGTTTCTACCCCACCCTGCATCGTCGGGATGCCGTAGCTCTGCCCTTGCAGCCCCACGCCCTGGCCCATGATCGCCCCAAACTTGCGGTAGGCGATGTAGGCCGCCCCACCACCATGCATTCCACGAAGATTACTGCCGAAGACGAATATCTCGTTCGGCTGGAGCGATGTGATGCGCTCCGGAGTTGTACGTTTCTGTCCCATATCTTCTTTTTGTTATATGTACCCGTGTCAGCGGTACCTGAACTTGGTGCCATTACAATTCCTCTGCCGCCATAGGCATCTGCGTGTCCTCCTCTTCCAATTTAGGATAAGCCACCGTCTTGGCGCCATGGTCCTGTAGCCAGATATGGTTCAGCGTGAAGGCGATGGAGTCTAGTGTCTCTTCCCGCTTCTGGGGTTTCAGCTCACATTCCCATACCGTGATGCAATGCCATCCCATTGACGCCAGCTTGCGCTGCTCCTCCTTGTCCCGCTCCTTGTTCCTGCGAATCTTCGCCACCCAGAACTCCCTGTTCGTCCTCGGAATCTTGCAGCACTCAGAATTGTCAATTATCCATTCTCCATTATCAATTTGTGGCAGCGCCACATTGTGTCCATGCCAGAAGCAGCCATTCACAAAGATGCAAGTCCTGTACTTCCTCAGCACCAAGTCCGGATGCCCAGGCAGCCGCTTGTGGTTCAAACGGTAACGGAATCCCCTACTCCACAGCCCACGACGCACAATCATCTCCGGCTTCGTGTCCTTCGACCGGATGGCTGCCATATTGGCGTGTCGTTGTTGTGCTGAGAGTTTATCCATTGTACTTAACTGAGCGCAAAGATAGGAAATAATTCTCAATTTTCCAAATAACAACCAATGATTCTTTTAGACAGATTGTTCCTTGCATTGTTAAAGAATTCTTCATGGGTTTTACATAGACAAAAGTAGACAAGGGACATTTGTGTACATACATATCCGTACACAACTCCATGTAAACAATTCATTATGGCTCTGCTGCTTTAGGAAACAATTCATACTCGTCGGTCCTCACTTCATTTTGCTTTTTCGTTGAGAGTTTTCTTATCTGTTTGAATTTGTCAAACACATTCTCTCGGTGGTGTTTTAGGAATACATTCAAAGGCCTATAAAAAGGTTCCTTTGGTACGAAAATCTTTTTACCATTGTACTCCTCATAGAACCAATTCCCCTTTAGTTTTTCTGACACAATTACCCTATAGTCATCACTGATGCAAAAGAAACCCTTATCAAACGCAAAGTGCATATCTCTGCACAATGCGATGCCATTGCAGGGTAGAAAAGTGCCTTGATGTGCTTGTGGCTTAATATGTGCAGCTTCCAGATTAAACAAATCTACATTACCTTCTTTATATCTGATTACCTTACCAGTAACTGCACATCGGTATTGGTAAGCATTCATAACAAGGTCATGAAATAATGAACTATTAAATATCGAGCACCCCATTGATTCCTCAACAGAGTTTTCATCTTCATCGTTGTTGTCTTGTGTGCTATAGGTACTCAATAGTGAGTCCGACTCTGATTTTATCACCTTCATGGCCTCATCGGTAACAACAACATCAGAAACAGAATCAAGTGCAGGTGTCTCAATAAAATCGAATACAGTATCAATTATCGCATTTGCATGCCATCTTTTATCATAATCATCCAAGATACGCTGTAAAACATTACTTCTCTTATGTTCCGGAGTTATCCTAGTTAAGGTATAATAAGTGTCACCGTCAACATCAAATCTTTCAAACACTGCATAGTCACCTTTAAAAAAGTATTCTTTATCAGGATCAATTTCATTGTTCATATATAATCTGACTTCATCTCTTGGATTCTTTCCAGTGTATTCTATGTCCGCAAATTTTTGGTTGTGATAATCCATCGTGCAAAGCACTCTTTCTCTTTCCTTGCCATTAATCATTGGGATAATCGATACGATTACTTTATCATTCATCACTACAGATGAAATGTGTGGGAAAAAGTCAAGGCACTTTTTAGCAATAAGGAAGTATCTTCCTCTTGCAGGTTTCTCACCCCTAATATTAATAGACCCCATTTCTTGATGGCCAACCTTATGAATATAGAATCTACCCATTGTAATTTTTGTTTATTATTTTATGAAGAGCCTGTGCTATAATCTTTGCAAAATCAGAAGGTACCGCATTGCCAATCATCTTATATTGTGCCATCATTGGACCAAGAAACTCAAAATCATCGGCAAATGTCTGCAGTCTCGCAGCTTCTCTAACTGTAATAGATCTTGCTTGAGCTGGGTCGGGGTGTATATGACGCATTCCGTCTTTATATAGATGGGCTGGTATAGTATTGCTAGGTTCGTTCCACCTTAATACATAATATTTGTGGATATTACTTTTTTTGCCTGTCATTTCCGTATAGAGTTTTTTCAATGCTTCAATGGAAACATATTGGTTCTTTCCTGACTCAATATCTTCTGCAAGCATAGAGAAAATTCTCTGGTCTCTTTCACTATGGAAGCGAGGTACATGATTCGTCACCCCACTTCCATCAATAGGTTGGTGAGAGAATTTATGACCGTTATCCTTTATCACTTCTTTACTTGGAAGAATGATAGGCAGATCTCCTATAGCATCTTTTACTGTTTTAGGAGTGGCACTACTTATAAACTTTGGCATTTGCCCCTTATAAAATTCATCAAGGACTTTCTTGCATAAATCCGAATCATTGGCATTGAGAGTTTTGTTTACTCCGAGTATAATGACACGCTTTCTATGCTGTGGAATGCCAAAATCAGCAACATCATATACGGCATTTTTAAAATCGTCAATCACACAATAACCTGCACCATCAAATGCTTTCCTGATTTTGTCAACAATTGGTGTACCATCAGGAGCTGCGCTCAGCATACCGACAACATTTTCAAAAACAAAGAAAGCAGGTTTGAAATATTCCAGGATACGGATATAACTTTCGAAGAGATAGTTCCTGTAATCATCACGCATCCCATGTGGATCTCGAATTCTCCCTGCCAGAGAATATGCTTGACATGGAGGACCTCCAATTACAATATCTATCTTTTTGTCTCCAATGAGTTTTTTAAGGCCGATGTGCTTTCCAAACTCTTCATCGTCAAAACCATTAATCAGTTCGTCTGTACGCTGAATATCGAATCGTACGACCTCTTCTTTCGCGTTCTTATGATGCCACCTCTTTTCAAGGCGGTTGGCAAGGGTTTGACAAGGAAACGTTTCCCATTCAACGCATGCAAGTGTATTGAATCCACCTTCCTGCATAAAACCATCCATCAGCCCACCACAGCCTGCAAACAAGTCAATAGTGTTGTATTTCATAGGCATCACTTCAAGTATTTTAGTAGTTCTACACCTATAGCCTTTGCCATTAAGCAAGGGACTGCATTACCTACTTGTTTGTCTTGTTGGCCTTTGTTTCCCAAGAAGACAAAATCATCAGGAAAAGATTGCAATCTGGCACTTTCTCTTACTGTTGGGCATCTATTCCATTTGTAGTGGAAATTATTCCGGTGCCCTGTATCTATAGTCCTTGATGGTTTATAACTACAGTACCTTGTCCAAGCCATGTGGAAAATTCTACTTTCACCGACACCTGGCGGAAGGTCTTTATAGTTTCCTCCATCAGGCACTAAAGCGATAGTATCTTTAACAAACTGCTTGTGGTCTATGGATTTATGGTTGTGAAGGACATTGCAAGAACCTCTCATCAACCTTTGATATTCAGTTTGAGGTTCCATTTCATACTCAGAAACATCACTTCCCAACGTATGTTCAAGACTAGGAAGATCTCCTATTGCCTGTTCACAAGTGATGTACTCATCTGGTTTCAAATATGGTTCAGGGAATCGGAATTTCTCTTTCGCATTCAATAATCCAACAAATACGAGACGTTTCCTGATTTGTGGCACCCCATAGTCAGCGGAACACAATATTTGATTACTCACGGAATAGCCCATTGAGGAGAAGCGCCTTACAATCTCATCACGTACTTCACCTTTGTACAATGTTGCCATACCTGGGACATTCTCTATCAGGAATGCCTTAGGTTTATATCTCCTGACAGTTTCTATCATCGCAAGGTATAGTTTGTTACGCTCATCATCAAACTGCCTGGGACCTGTCAAACTAAAGCCCTGACATGGTGGTCCACCAATGATAACATCTATTACGTTGCCTTCTACAAGCTTGTCTATTTGGTTGAATGTGTCAGGAGCAGACAAGTCGCCACATAGCGTCTTACTGCCATGATGATTGTAAGCATAAGTTTTTAGTGCAGGTTCATTGAAATCTACTCCCAAAATGATGTTGTAACCTGCCATCTCAAAACCTTTTGACAGACCACCACATCCACAAAATAGATCCAATACGTTGAATTTCTTCTTTGACATGAAAAAGCCCTCTTGTCGTTTTCCGAAAAGGGGGCGTGGAGAGATTGGTAGAAGCAAGGCTTAGGACGGCCTACATCAGACAACAATCGTATGGTCCACGCCCGTATGAGCGTAAACATCCGTTGCCTTGTCTGACTGATGTGTTTCCAGAGGTCCTAATTCTGCTTCTTCAGCCTAATCAAGGATGTCAAAGACTCGTAATTATTCCTTTGTCGTTAGTTCGTTCATTTATAGTTGTCCGCCTTCACCCATACGAACAATTATCACATTCGGTTAACTACAAAAGAAAAACGTGGGTGCTTGCATCTGCCTGTTCGTCGATCGAGGCCTACCACAGCCTTGCTAATAAACAGACAGAGAAACAACCACGTTGAGGAATATAGATACACCGTAAAGTGTGCTAGTGAGGACATGGTTAGCCCTCGCAGCACACTACGGAGAGTATATACTACACCCCGTGGAGTTACCCCTGCATTGTTCTTGATTAGCAATTCGATTGTGGTAGTTTCGATTCGACCAAAAACAAAGCGTCAGTAACGCCTTTCAATATGTAGTGCTCCACCCTGCAGCTCCGCACAACTCAATGTGCTTCCCCGCCGCTATGAGCGGATAGCAGGGGCAAAGATAGTAAAAATTTCGATAACGTGGAAAGAAATGGGGAAAAAAGTGAAAAAAAACCTCACGGCGGGAATCACTCCCGTCGTGAGGTCATTCTTAGTCGGCGCAGCCAAATATCTTTTATCTCTTATCTCGGCTTAGCCATTAGGGCTCGGGCTGCTTCGCAGCATCAATCTGCGACTGCGCCAGGTCCGTCCATCCCAGTACGGCGTCCTTGTTCAGTTCGGCGCGTGTGTACTCGCCGGTGGCCTGTGCCAGGAGCTTGATGTTCTTCACCGCGTTGCCCGTGGGCTTCATCAGACCGGTCTTCGGGTCGCGGGCGGTCTTCGGACCGATGACGGCCTTGATCACGATGTCGTTCTGCGCGTCGTACAGCGTGTTCACGGGCTGCGACTCCACCGAGCACTTGAAGATGGCCAGGTCGTCAATCTTCACCGTGTTGCCGTTGAGCGTCTGCTCGCGGATCTACTTGACCATGTCCTTCAGGACACCCACCAGGGCACCTT
>JAEEGG010010552.1_pt1 | contig 20373 bp, 13 predicted proteins | sample 9134161 | NCBI WGS metagenome assembly JAEEGG01 (sample SAMN16246543, study PRJNA631951) | gut metagenome | biome: gut microbiome; feature: rumen; material: CR-attached | host: Bos | place: Iran: Karaj | collected 2018-10 | reverse complement strand
CGTTGTTGGGTGTATAAGAGAAGTTGTCGTTTCCGCTCACGCTGTAGTTGACGGCACCGATGCGGCCAAGGTTCTCGCCATTATGGATGCCGAACTTGACGCCCGTATTGATGTCGCAAGGTTTCGGGTCGCGGTAGACTTTGACGCATTTGCGCGCATTTGTAGTTTCGACATTGCTCTCAAGCGCGTAGTTGATTACGTTATTGTATCGTAAATCATCACAGATTACTTTTGTTTCGCCGTATTTGAGGGTGCCCGTATATGAATGGTTGTCGCTTGTGTCGATAACCGTTTCGCTTGCACCCGCCACTAGTTCACTTGTTACTCTATTCGTAAAAGCGCCACCTGCGCCGTAGGCTGGAACACGTTTGTTCGGAATCTCTGGTCCGTCAATCCCATTATCAAAACGCATCCTTGTATACCAGTGGGTAGATACAGTGCCTCCAGCGTCGTCGTTGTCGTTATTGTTAGTCTTAACGCGAGTGATGGTATTTGTAAATCTAACGGTGAATGAACCATCGCTTGTGGTAACCTTGTTGCCCGCAGGAGTGGTAGTTTCGTTAACGGGGTCTACGAAGTTGGATCCGTCTAGCTTTACTTTCGCAGCTACGCTTCCTGTAAATGTTGCAGGTGGACGATAGAGATGAACGCAGATTGTGCTTCTTTTATAGTAAGAGACGGCCGAACATTCACCACCTCCATACGGATACGATAATGCGCCTAAATCCGTATGGACGTTCGACATTTGGAACCATAACCTTTGCCATACACTAACCGTTTCTCCAGGACGGACAGGTACGGTCATTGGGTTACCGCCAGGTTGATTGTAGGGAGTATTTGGTCTATACACGTCTTTACTAGTATTTTTATCTGAGTTATATGCGCAGTGTGCGTTTGAAAGACAGTAGTTGCCCCATGATAGATGCTGTCTAGCGTATGTATTTGAGTAGTAGGGATTGTCGCCATTCATCTTTACTTGAACGTAATACTCCTCATTATCTGTGTCTGGCCCGATATTGTTATGGATAATCCTGTGCCAAAATGCAACCGTCTCGGAGTTTTTATGTATAGTTATCTTTGAGTTGTTTGCCACTCCACTACTAGTGTAGTTGGATCCAAAATGATTTCCAACGTCTACCCATGATCTGCCGGTATATATGGTGCCGGTGACGGGGGCTGCAGTGGTTCCGCAGTTTGAGCCTTGCCAAGTATAGCTAAAGCTATAGGGGTTAACTCTATATAGAACGTCTTCTCTTCCCGACTCGCCGATATCTGATACGGAATTATATATGTACGTATAGCTGCCGCCTTTACTAATATTCAATTTAGTATTTGACGATACGTAAAATGGCGCAGTGTATTGGTCGTTAGGAATTGCAACGTGTTCTGCCCACGTATGATTACTGTCGTATACGTGGTCTCCGTTAGTTCTATCGCCAACATCGATGTCGTCAAAGCCCCAGATCATTGATTTGCCGGTGCTATCTATGCGCGTTCCGAAGTTTGTCCCGGATTTATACAATTTGATGTTGACGTTATATTTAATTCCGTGGTTTCCGCTATAGTCTTCATCTCCATCATATGGGAAAGAGCCGAATTTAAGCATGGTGGCGCTACCCCATACGATCGGTATGCCGTAGTCCCTAGTTCCGGTAGTTTTATATTTCATGCCCCAAATTTTCATGAGTAAATCGTACTCTTCGCCTTGGATTGATTTGGCGGCATTAGTAAATTTCAGGTAAATTGAGCCTGGGATATCTCCACTGCCGGAAGTGATTCTTTTATTCCATGAGATCGACATGTTGCTTCCGCCATAGAGGGTGGTAGGGCTAATATCGTAAACGCCAGACATGCTTCTTGTGCTAAACGTTACGGTGCTGCCCGTCATCTGATGAACGCCAGTGCCGTCATCTATGTCGTAACTTATGGATGCGTCCGCGAGACCCATATTTTCGGCGATTAGGACAATGTTTGTACTGGATACGCCGCTTAGGCCCCATTTTTCAATGCTTGTACCGTCTGGCATAGTTTTGCTACAAGTGACATTAGAGCACGAGGCGGCGGCAACTAGTTTTGCTTGAGCAAGTACCATAATGAAGCTGAACAAAAGGATGGCCACTAAGTAAAAATTAAGAGGTTTGCTAATTGTATATTTTTGGCGTTTTGCAAAAATGGACATTATTTTTTTCTTCATTTATATTTCTCTCCCTGCTTTATGCATATCTAGAATATATTCATTGATCGTCTCGTCGGCGCTGCTGAAGCTTTTTAGTTCTTTGCCATAGTTGTAATGATAATTGTTGCCTGATCCGAAAATCATGACTTCTGCATCGTCAACGTAATTAAAGTAGTAGAAGTTAGATATAGTATCTTGTCCGTCTTGACTAATACTAAACTTAATTGACTCTGTGTCGCCTTCAATAACGCTAATATTGCCACTTTCGCCTGCGTATATCACGGTTAAGCCCGAGTTCTTTGAATTGACGATTTCTTCAAGTTCCTCTTTTGTGAATTCCTTACCGGTCAATTCTTTGTAAATTTCTATCATGGTAGTTTTCTTTTCGGTGATGATTTTTTCTTCTGCAGCTTTTTTAGTTTCAGTCTCAATCTTCCTAGCAAGCGGAATGATAACCTTTACTGTCAATACGATAGCTACTATGGCTAAAATTACGCCAAGAAATACGAATTTCAGTTTCCAAATCTTTTGGGCAATAGTTCTTAAATTATTGATGCGTTTGTTGCGCTTGATTACTTGTGCGTCGTGTTTACGCTTATGTTCTTCGGTTTTTTTGCGTTTTTCGGCTTCTTGTTGATCTTTCTTTTTTTGTTTTGCTTCTTCAATTTTGCGCTTTTGGGAGCCTTCAATGTTAACCATCAGATCCTTACCGTCGAGATGACTAATATCCGCAGAGCGGAATTTCATCTCGGTTTGTTGTTCGGCCGCCGGCTTCGTTGCTTCGGGATTCTCCGAGCTAACGGAAATGGTTTCCTGTAGCTCGTTCAAATCGTCTGAATTAACGCTGATATTTGGCGAGACGGTTATTCTTTCCTTCTCGACTTGACTTGTATCTTTGTTATCCTCGTTCATTGCCCATATTTTATTTAAGCGCGATAAGAGTTATTACCTCACTCAAAATTTCTCCCATTTGAAATAATTTTAGCATAAGTATATTTTTTATGCCAACAAAAAGTGCAACCCATTTATGACAGTTGCACTTTTTGTTTAGCTGTTGCTTAATATCTTGACGGTAGTTCCCTTTGCTCAACCGTCACTGCCTGGCTGTAGCGGGACATCTGGTTGTAGCTCCAAAGGTAGGTTGCCATATTCATGTCGAATATCTCGGCGCGTTGGATGGTGCTGTTGCCTCTTTCACTACCAGCCGTGCGGTTTAGGATAAGCTTCTTGGTGTAGACTGGGGCCCTAAATTCGACGGTGTGGTTGCAGACATCTGCATTCAAGTTGCTGCGGTCAGCCTTAATCCTGTTGCCGCTGACGAAGTCTGCGAAAGTGTTGTAGGCACAGGTATCAATCTCGTTAGCTAAGATGATGGCATCGATACGGGTAACGCGGTTGGTAAGATGTAACTTGTCGACGGAGATAATCGGTACGCGGACGTTGCCTAATCTTTGCATGGTTGGATCGTCGCGGTAGTTGTTTCCACCGTCACGAATGTCTCCAACTTTTATGTCACCATCTAGAACGAAGGTGCCTTTAATCTCGTAGACGTAGGTCCAGTTGAAGGTCTCGGTATCGCTCCAGAAGTTATGGTTCATGACCATGTCGAGCTTGGTAGAGTTACTCGATGTAGCGGAGCCGAAGTAGGCATCGCCATCGATGCGAACGTGGATCATGCCGTTTTCATCGCGGATATATTCGCCGTTTTCATCCTTGTTGTTGTTCATGTAGACATCGTAATCTGCGTATTTATGGTAAGCACCATCTGCATAGTCGCCTTTAGCGCTGATGCATTTGTGAGTATGGTAGTAATTGCTTGTTACGCAGTCGTTGCCATATTCGGACTCTCTAATCCAAGGAGATGAGCCAGAAGTGAAGCGATCCTCGATGCGCTCACGGAATTGTCTTGCCGCATTTTCGCCAATGCCGGCTTTGCCAACATTGTTGCTGTTGCAGTTTGCGTTCACGAAAGTCTGAGTGGAATAGACGCAAGTGCTGCTATGGGCGGCGCCGCTCTTGGCAACTTCCCCGCTATTGGAGCGCGTTTGGTTGATGGCAATATTGCCATTATTGCCAGTTTGGTAGCCGAAGGTTGCGCCAGAGGCAAAGCCATGGTTGTTGGTTACGGCGACCTTACCGTAAACGCCATATTCCGACCATGAGCCAAACATGTAGCTAATGCCGCTGTCGTCAAATCTTTTGCTGAATCTAGAGGTATTAAAGCCGGAGCCATTAGGATCAGTATTGCCAGCAAAAGCATTAGATCCTTCTACGCTCATGGTTGGTAATTTAGCGACAGTGCGACAGAATTCAGCAGTCTTACTGCTAGTGCCGGTTTCCATGACGGCGACGTAATTATCTCCTGACCCAGCTACATATTGCATGAACTTATTGTGGCTATCTGCTGGCGTGACGTTGAGGCTAACGCAGACTTTGTCACCAATTTCTAGTCCGTCTGGTACTGGAATAGAGAAGCTTCCTACGGTACTGCCGCCGTTGGCCAAAGAGCTAGAATCGTCGGCATTACCATTAAAGGCGCCATTTTGGTTGAGACGATTGTGGTAATAAGCGCCGTCAATTGTGGTTTCGCCAAATTCGGAGTTGAAGTTGTTTTTAGAGCGGTAATAGTATTTGGCGGTAACTTTGGTCGGTTTGGTAATGGTAGCATAAGTGTTGAGCGCCTTATCTTGTTCGGTATCCCCCGTGCCAAAAGCACCATTCTTGCGTGGAGTTACAAAGACCTTTAAGTTAACGCCCATGCTAGAACCGCGATAGACAACGTTAGTATTTGGACCGCTAATATATGGCTGAGCATTGTAGTTGTATGGGACCATAACGTTAGCTTCGGCTGTAAGTTTTGTATTTCTTCCGCTTGAGCTAAGGCTGTCGTTGACCACCTTGAGGTAATTCCAGTTTAGACGTTGCGTAATAATGTGACCAACATCGCTAGCAACAGTAGTCTTTGAGTAGGCATGGCAGGAGGTGTCGTTAGTGCTTTTTACGCCCGCAATTTGGTAGTGATTGCTTTGGAACGGTGCGTTTTCATTTAGGGTAAGACAGGAATAGCTCTTGTTGTTGTACGTATCGCGTGCATAAGTGGAATTAGTAGTATTCGATGGGGATTGCTCAATTAACTCAACGTTGTCGCCAACCGTGAAGGCAGAGCCAGTGTCGGTGCTACTCCAGGTCTTAGACGAACTGTATTTTAATGGTGAGTTTTGGCTTTTTGCCGGAATCTTTTCACCGAATAGGTAGTCGTTGGCGTTTACGTCTTCAGGGCGTACTGACAATTGCGATATTGTGTAGTGCCTGAGCCTACCGGTAGAGTTATAACTGGTTACGTTCGAGAGGCCAGAATTGTTATTAATTGCATATTGAGCACCTGCACATCCGCCGTGTTCGAATTTAATAGAGTCGCCAGGACGTGCCCAGACCGTAACTCTTTGAGTGTGATCGGAGGCGTTTAGGTAGGACGATGCGTTGTTGGGTGTATAAGAGAAGTTGTCGTTTCCGCTCACGCTGTAGTTGACGGCACCGATGCGGCCAAGGTTCTCGCCATTATGGATGCCAAACTTGACGCCCGTATTGATGTCGCATGGTTTCGGGTCGCGGTAGACGGTGACGCACTGTTCGGCATTGGCGTCAGTGTAACCGCCTGGTTTTGCGTAGTCTATTAGGTCACGGTATGTTAGGATTCCGCAAATAGTTCTCGATTCTTCGTACTTAAGTTTGCCACTGTAGACGTTTTTGCTAGTAAATATGCTTTTATCGTCACCTACTTCCATTTCGCCAGTTCCGATATTTTTCGTGCTTGGATTCCTAAGCGATGTAATCCTATTGCCATTTTCGTAAATGTTAGTGACGTAGAATGTTTCAACCGTACCTCCGGCATCGTCGTCGTCTTTATTATTGCGCTTGATACGGGTAATCTTTCCGTTGAATTTCACTTTAAAGCTTCCGTCGCTTGACGTAATCTTGTTACCGTTGGTCTTTTTATTAACATAGGTGCCATTATTCTTTTCGTCAACCTTAGCGCCTACGCTTCCAGTGAATGTTGCAGGTGGGCGGTAGAGGTGGACGCAGATTGTGCTGCTTTTGTGCTTTGTAACAGTTGAGCACTCACCACCTCCATGCGGATACGATAATGCGCCTAAAGCTGTATGTGCATTTGACATTTGGAACCATAGCCTTTGCCATACATCGACTGTTTGCCCTGGCGCAACAGGTACTGTCATTGGGTTGCCGCCAGGTTTGTTTTTTGGTGAGTCTGGCTGATACACATCTAGATACGTATTTTTTTCTGACGTATATGCACAGTGCCGATTTTCGAGACACGTACTTCCTGAAGATAGATTTTGTCTAGCGAGCGTGTCGTTATATTTGGGGTTATTGCCATTCATCTCGACCTCTACCCAGTATTCTTCGTTATCTGAACTTGGTCCAACGTTTTGGTGTGTAATCCTGTGCCAAAATGCGACCGTTTCGGAGTTATTGTGTATAACCCTTCGTGTATTATTATTGACCCCGTTTCCTTTATAGTCGGCTCCAAAGTGGCCGCCGATGTCTACCCACGATTCGCCAGTATATATGGTGCCAGTAATTGGAGCTGCAGTTGTTCCGCAGTTTGAGCCTTGCCAAGTATAGCTAAAGCTATAGGGGTTAACTCTATATAGAACGTCTTCTTTTCCGGTCTCTTCGTCGTTTGTTGTTGAATTGTATATATAAACCGTATTTCCGCTTTTGCTAACATCCAACTTGGTATTTTTGGATAGATAGAATGGGGTTTTATAGTTGTCTTTATAAATTTCTACATGCTCGGCCCATTCGTGCTTGCTATCATATTTTTCATTTCCGTTAGTCCTATCTGGCACGTCTACATCGTCAAAGCCCCAGACCATTGATTTGCCGGTGGCGTCTATGTGTGTTTGATAATTAGTCCCCGACTTAAAAAGTTGAATATTAATATCATACCTAACTCCGTGGTTTCCGCTTTTACCCGCATCTCCGTCGTATGGGAAAGAGCCGAACTTGAGCATTGATTTAGTGCCCCAAACTAATGGTATGCCATATTCTCTCTCTCCGGTCGATTTATAGCTCATGTTTGAGATGGTCATGAGTATATCGTATTCTTCGCCTTGGATTGATTTGGCGGCTTTAGCGAATTTTAGGTAGATTGTGCCCGGTATGTCGCCTTTTCCTGAAGTGATTTCTTCATTCCACGAGATAGACATATTGCCGCCACTTTCGTCAAGGGTGGTTGGACTAATATTATAAACGCCATCCATGCTTCTTGTACTAAAAGTTACGGTGCTACCCGTCATTTGATGAACGCCAGTGCCGTTATCTATGTCGTAACTTATGGACGCGTCCGCTAGGCCCATATTATTAGCAATCAAGATGACGTTCGTATTGGTCACGCCTTTTAGGTTCCATTTTTCAATGCTAGTTTTGTCCGGCTTGTTGTATTTGCAGTAGTCGGCAGGACATGAAACAGCCGCAACTAGCTTTGCTTGGGCGAGTGCCATAATGAAGCTGAATAAAAAGATTGCTATTAAGTAAAAGCTAAGAGGTTTACTAATTGTATATTTTTGGCGTTTTATAAATATGGACATTATTTTCCTATTCATTTAGATTTCATTCCCTGCTTCGTGCATCTCGAGAATATACGCACTTATAGCTTCATTTATATTGTCGAAGTTTTTGAGCTGATTGTCGTAATTGTATTGATAATTGCCGTCTGCTCCGAAAATCTCGACGTCTTTGTCGTCAATGCAATTATAGTAGTAGAAGTTCGATATTGTATTTTGGCCGTCTTGGCTGATACTAAAGATGATTGACTCAGCTCCGCCATTGGCGGTGCCAATATCGCCGCTACTGTCTTCGTATGTTATGGATATGTTTGCATTTTTTGAATTGACGATTTGTTCAAGCTCTTCCTTTGTGAATTTTTTCCCAGCCAACTCCTGATAGATTTTTATTATAGTGGTCTTATTCTCCTCGACGATTTTTTCTTCGGCTATTTTCTTAGTTTCGGTTTTAATCTTGCTAACGGTCGGGTTTATTACTTTTACTAGCAGGATAACGATAGCTGTTATTATAATTACGCCAAGGAATACGAATTTCAGTTTCCAAATCTTTTGGGCAATAGTTCTTAAATTATTGATGCGTTTGTTGCGCTTGATTACTTGCGCGTCGTGTTTACGCTTACGTTCTTCGGTTTTTTTGCGTTTTTCGGCTTCTTGTTGATCTTTCTTTTTTTGTTTTGCTTCTTCGATTTTGCGCTTTTGAGAACCCTCGACGTTGACCATTAGCTCTTTTCCGTCTGGGCGGCTAATATTTGCGGAATCGAATTTGATGTCTTCTTGTCTAATCGGCTTTTTATCTATTTTTGATTGTTGCGAGCTAGAAGATATTGCATCCCGTAAACCATCAATGTCATTCGAGTCAGTGTCAATATTTGGCGAGTCGGTTATTCGCTCTATTTCTACCTTATTATCATCTTCGCTATCTTTGCCCATATTCTTCCCTTTTAGATATATAAAAAGCGTGTTACCTCTCTCTTTTTGTTCTCCCTAATTGTTTATAATTTTAGCATAAGAATATACAAAAAACATAAAAATTGTTTATAATTGAATTTAATGATGGTTGAGGTATTTTAATGTATCCAGATGTCGATAAGCGTAAATTTTTGATTATTATATGTGTGGCGATTGGCGCTGTAATCTTGTCAATAGTGATGATGATTATAAAGACCGTTTCAATTAATAATTACGTCGGCAATAAGGCCTCTGACGATGACGACTATCAGAATACCGGTATAGTTGAATATGTTGATGAAGACGATTTCGAAGTGCCTTCTCTTGCCCGCATTATTGGCGTATGGGGGTGTAATGATGATAGTAAAATGATACGGATTGATGGAGCGGGCAACTTTATAGACTTAACCGAAAATAATAGTCGAAAATATCTCTACGATAGCGTGGACGGGTACTTAAATGTGTCTGGTGGAACTGGCCCTAATTTGGAATATATGCTTTCTACAAACGGCGCTTTACTGAGAATGACTGATTCAACTACGTATGCTATATTGAATTGCTACATGAGGGAGAATTATGAAGAATAAACTCTATTGGCTGTTGGCTTTTGCATTTATGACGATTGGGGTATTATCTTTTTCAAATAATGCCGCAGCCCTAACTAAAATAAGTAGCGGTATAAAACTCGTGAAGCACTTTAAAGTCGGAGAAAATTGCGGTGCTGGAAGCGATTGTTTCGTCAATAATGGCGGCGGTGAGGTGCAAGGCTTTACTTTAACGCCAACGCATATTGTAATTTCATACTTAATCGATGAAGGTGGCTATAAGCCAACGACGAGAAGCAGAATTTATTTTATAGATCGTAAGACTTTTAAGGTTGTTAAGACAATACCGGAAAAGAGACATTTTTCATGTAGTAGATATGGCGACCCCGGCTGCTACGGTCATGCCAGTTCTTTTGCGTATAATTACACTTCTGGTAAATTGCTATTAGCAACTCAGGCGGGGACGTTTGTGTTTGATGATGTGACGATGAAGTATGAAAAAAGGATAGACGGTGTTGGTAGCGCTAAACTTGCATATAACCAAACATACGACTGGTATTGGACTGGAAATGAGGGTCACAAGATTAAGGATGGAAACCTTAAGACCATTAAGGACACTAAAACTGATAATTATACTGGCACAGAGTATGAGGAAGGTCCTGCTACTTGGGGGAATTACTTAGTGGTAAACGACTTGGTCCCTGGGCGTGGCGCAATTTTACGTTTTTACAACCATAAAGAAAACAAGCACGTAAAGGATATTGAGATTGCTGAAAGCGCCGTAAAGACGGGACTAATTGAGGGGTTGGCCTTTGGTAGCGATGGCGGCCTATTCATGATGGTTCCGACGAATAATGATCGCACTGGCTGGGGGCATGGCACCGCTATTTATGCTGTTAGCGGTAAGACTTTGGGCATTAGCGAATCTACAAATGTCGATATTAATAATCCGTTAATTGTTTCTGATCCGAAAGGTGGCTGCGACCCGTCGGATGTAAATTGCGAATGCGGGATTGCATCGACGCGCAAGCATTTAGACCCTAAAGACAATCCGCCCGTAACGGTTGCGCCTACTCGTCAAATCCAATGTACCTCGATTTTGCCAGGTAGCTTATGCTCGCCAACGAACTCTACAGCATCAATTGGCAGCATTATTAACGGAGTAATTGACTTCTTGACTATTTCTGCGGGGATGGCTGGCACATTGGGCGTTCTTTTTACTGGCTATATTGTAATGACGGCGGCGGGCGATTCTGGTAAACTTGTGTCAGCTAAGAATCGTTTCTATGCGATCGTAATTGGGCTCGTGCTTTGGTGCGGCATGTCTATTGTATTAGACTTACTGATTATGCCGATAGGAAATTTTTCGCCGGTTGTGGATACTGGGAATAATTCTGATTCTGCTTCTGGTGGTGGCAATGGTGGCTCTTCTGGTGGCGGTACGACTGTAACTAGCGGTGTGCAGCCGACTTGTATCAAGTTAAATATGACAGACATAAAGGTGGGCGTCGGTGATTCGAAAACGATAGGTTATACGATATACCCTGCAAATGCGACTAATATAGGTGTGACGTGGACGTCCGATGACGAAAAAATTGCGACCGTATCAGCCGGCAAAGTGAAAGGCGTGAAAGTTGGCGAAACGACTATTACAGCACGAACGGCGAACGGTAAATCTGCGAAAGTAAAAGTTACCGTGACTGGTAAGTCTTCGGCAAAGATTGGTAAAAAATACGGAGTATATCTTGGGCTTGATTACAACAAGGATAGAAATAAATTAAGCAGGCTATATGCGCACGATCACGTAGTAATAGACTTCCAAGAAGGATTTCCGAAAGCGTTTATCGATGAGCTTCATGCCAAAGGTATAAAGGTATATTCTTACCTTAATGTTGGCGCTATCGAATGGTCGGATGGCTCTCGGTATTACAGTGGCGACAAACGTTTTAAGAAGCTTCTTTTGGGGAAATACGAGGGTTGGGATGCAGAACAGTGGGTGGATGCGTCTAGTAAGGTATGGCAAGATTTTATTACGGAAGAGCTTGAGCCTAAACTTAGAGCTAAGGGCGCCGATGGCTACTATATCGATAACTTGGATGTATATTATTATTACAAAAGTAAAAAGACTGGACTATATGCGGGTCTGCAAAATATTTTAAGGAAAATCCATAGCAGAGGTGTGGAAGTTATGATAAATGGTGCTGATGATTTTGTGACTAGATCGATTCAGGACGGTTCGTATAAGGAATTGTTTGACGGCGTAAATCAGGAGGAGGTTTTCTCGGATAACGATGGCCATAAGCAAAATTCAGAAGATACCGAGTATCTAAAGAAGTATCTCAAGAAAGTAAAGGCGGCAAACCTCTTCGTGTATCTTCTAGAGTACGGAGATAATAAAGATAGAGAAAAAACGATAAAGAGCTATTGTAACCTTAACGGTTTTGGCTACTATTATTCAAGTAGAAAACCATTCAAGGAGCTTATATAGGGCTTAGGGCGTCATTGCGACGCGTAACTTCGCAGGCAAAGGCTTTATACGGCGATTTAATAAGTTATTGCCTATTGATGTTTGAGAATGAGGTGGAGCTACCCTATTCGCTTGGTATATTCATAGAATAGGAAAATGTCTAATACAAAAAAATACCCGCCAGTTAGCTGGTGGGTATTTATTTATTATTTATTGGTTTTTACTCTTGATACTTTGTGTATTGGATGTGGTCGCTGATCGCTTCCTCTATGGTGTCGAATTCGGTCGCTGAAACGCCATTAAAATGGGTATATTTGGAATAGTTACTCTTGAGGATATAGGTCGTAACACCTTCGCTCCTGTCGTAGTATATTATGTCTTCCGCATATGTATTTCCATCGTATGTAACTGGCCTGAAATCAATAAATTCGCGAGAATCTTCGAGCAAAATTTTACCCCAATCTTCTCCGGTTTGCACTTCAATCTTTTCGTTGATTTCTTTTGCGAATTGCTTAATTTCGTCAAGCTGCATCTCTGTTTCGAAGTTGTAGTATACTTTTTGCATATCGGTGTAATCAATATCGAAGGGCTGATCGTCTTCTGTTTGTTGGCCGGTTTGAGTCTTATTGACAAAGACGATTGCTGCCGTAGTGATTGTGATTGCTATAAACAGTAGCACTACTGACGATGTTATAATGATGCTCTTTTTCTTCATTTTACCAAATCCAGTTTTTTGGTTTATCGTTTATTCCTTTGAGTGTTACGTTTTGGTCGATGTCCCATAAGCGTACGGCGTCCCATTTACTATAGCCGCTATATTCGGTGCCTTTGAGCGAATCTGTGTCGCGGTACATAATTTTTTTGTAGTGCATGCTTCTATTAAAACGTCCTCCGCCATCATAAAGTACTACTATATCTTGATATACTTCTCCGACTATAGCGATATGTTTCCATTCTCCGCCCGAATAATAATGTACCCAGTCGCCAACCTGTAGCTCATTGGCGTGTTTAATTTTAGATTTATTGTGGTGTGTGTTTTCAGATGTCCAGCTATTGCTAGATGATGGTAGTTGTAGGTTCGTTTGGCGGATAAAACTGTCTTGGCTATAATTGCAGTTGCCGCGGACGCGTTTCTTGATACAACTCTCGCCCTTGTAGCCTTTACCAAACTCGTAATCTATAGCCATCTGAACATGTCTTCCGCATGGCCTTGCGGCACTTGATTTCTTGTATGGTCGGTCGTCATAGCCATAATAGAATCCGTCAGGTGTTCCCTTTTTGGCAACGCCGTGATTATTTTGATTTTCTCCCCAGACTGGCCAACGGCCGCCGGCGCTATAGTCTGGCCCGTAAATTGAGAAAATGCCGAAGAAATACTCTGCTGCCTCTTGTAGATCGGCTGCAGTTTTGATCGGGATTTTTTCATCTTTGCCGCCAAATTTTGAGAACACTCCCCCTAGGCTATTGACATAGTTGGCGTATCCACCGTGCGATTTTAGGAAAGAATCATGATTTTGCCAATTAATACCGTCCATATTTTTCTTAACAATCTGCCTGGTCTCTTCGCGAAAATCTAGCCACCCGGAGTACTTCACGTTTGTTGTAGCTCCCGTAGTTTCTTTGCCACTTCCGGCGTTACCGCCGTCATCCGGATTGTAAGGATTGACGACGTAGCCTCTATCGGGGCTCTCTACGTGCACTTTGATAGTTCCCTGGACTCCTGGCTGTGAGGCATTAGCGTTTTTTGTCTTGACCGTGATTGTGGTATCGCCCGGCTTGACTGCCGAAATGAGGCCAGCTATGTTTACTTTAGCTATATTTTCGTTGGCGCTTGTCCATTTTAGGGTTTTATCGGTCGTGTTCGTTGGATACACTATTGCTGTTGCCTGAGTAGTTCGGCCCACTTGTAACGATACGGTGGTGGGGCTGACTACTATCCTTTCAGCTAGTGTTTTATCGTAGACTACGATTGTGGTTTGGTTCTTGACGCCGTTTTTTGACGACACGACGATATCCGTTTCGCCCTTTTTAACAGCTGTAACTTCGCCCGCATTATTTACGTTAGCAATAGATGCATTATTTGACTTGTAAGTGAGACTTTGGTCTGTGGCGTAATCTGGAATAACTCTTGGGTTAATCTGTAAAGTTTGACCAACAGTCATGGCGATTTTGCGCATTAAACTGATTGCCTTAACTTCAGTGTGGCTTTTGTCTGGAGTTGTTGCTACGGTTTCGCCTGGTAGTTGTCCATAAATGGCGCCGATTACTAGATCCGTGAATGCGAAAGCACAAAATGTCACCACTAGACCACTAATGGAGTAAAATATTGCCATTTTTGCTTGGGATATTTTCTGCGCCTCGCCTTTCGATAGCATCAGGCGTATGCCTGCGATAATGATAACTATGACAGCGATAATGCCAATTGCTGTAAATACAACGTGCAAAACATCTTTGATGCGTTTCATCAATGCTAATTCTTCGTCGCTATGTTGATTGCCGCAAAGCAGCGGATCTGAATTTCCAGCTATCGAGCATGCATCGCCGCCTGCGAATACATATGCTTTTGGCGTAATAGCAAGTGTTAGCGTAAGTATGAGCGCAAGTACGGCCAGTATGGTTGGGAGCTTGTTTTTCATATGCCAGTTACGCCTATTTTGTATTCATCGTATTCCTGTATGCGGTTTCCGTAGAATTGGATTGATGTTTCCCCTTTTGATGGAAGCGTTTCTTCCTCTATTTCGCCACTAGCGCCACCAATAATCTTCCCGTCTTTATAAAACACTATGGTCGCAATTGGATTGTTTACGGCGACGCTGCTATTATTTCTGATTGTGCAGGATATGTTCTCCTTATCCTCGTCGTCAATATCGGCAACCTCAAATGAGTTGCTATTTGTTTGCTCGTTAGCATTGTAATTGCTATATTTTAAGGTCTTACCATTAATCGTGAACGCCATATCTGTAATATTATAGTCGCTCTCTTGAATTATGTTGCTTGCGCAGTAGGCCTTATCGTTTGGGGCTAAATATTCGATATAGCATGCGTCCATGATGCTTGCGACTTCCTTGCCGTTATCGTATACTTCTGCAGCTACCGTTATGTCGCTTGCGTATTTGTTTTTTGAAGTGTTTTCGACTTCTAGAGCTAAAGTGATGATGTTTTCATTACTTCTTTCGTCCCTCGTGATGGTCCAACCGTGGTTAGTGACGAAAATGGTGTTGTTTTCTTTAAAAATCACAATGCAGGCGGCAATTATGGCTAAGATGATAATTACGATTGAGACTATAATAAACACCAATTTTAGCCTACTCTGTTTGGCGGCGTTAACTGTTGAGGCTGGTTGAAGTTGTATATAGTTTTGCTCTTGCATTGATTGACCCCGTATTAGTTTTTACATAAGCGTTATGCTGTTATGATTATATCACGCCTTATTCTTGCTTTGTCTTGAGATATAGGGAGATTGCCTCCTGCTTCGTTTCTACGGCATATGTACCTATGCCGCTATAATATTCGAATGTCCCCGTATCGGTTTCCTGGATGAAAATTGCGTAGTCGCCTTGATCCTTAGTGTATATAAAATTACTTACCTGGTCGCCATCAATATCGAACGAGATATACTCGTCAACGTCACCAAGATCGATGCTACCCGAATTGTCGACTATTTCTATTTTTCCAGAATTTCCGATTGTACTCTTTAGTTCGGTAAGGCTGATTGTGCTGGGGAGAGACGAATATTGTATAAGTGTCTGTGTATTTTTAGTGCCGTCTTCTTTTTCGTTAAATTCGTTTATTTCTTTGACGGTCCCGTCTGCGCCTCCTGGCTTTTGGCCATCGGGCGGAGTTTTTTGAATATTCAGGATGACGATTGTGGCTGCGATTATAATTGCTGCTACTACGATGGCTGAAGCAATGATAATAATGGTGGATTTTTTGCTGAATTGTTGTGGCGCTGGCGCAGGGGTCTGTGACGTCTGGTTAATTGGTGGCATTGGGCTTAGTATTTGATTTTGATTTTGCATGTTTGCTAATCCTCCCTTACGATTAGATGATCCCTTAGGGCTTCGTCTATATTACTGAACTCATTGGTAACGTAACCATTAAAATGTTGGAAAGTGTTTTCGCTTGATTTCATGACGAAAGAGTCATTGTCTCCGATAGTCTCGTGATAAACGAAATCAATTAAGGTAGGTGGCGCGTCCGCTTCTTCGATAATAATGTCGAACGTAATTCTTTCGCTCGAACTTTTATCTGCAATATAGCCATTGTTCTCTGCGACATAGAAGTCGAATAAGTCTTCTTCGTTTGAAAACTTTTCTTCGGCGTCGTCTAGGAAGACTTTTTGCCCGATTAGTTCTTTGCTGAGCTTCATTAGGGGCGAATAGTCTTTTTCGAGAACCCCTGAGTTGATAGCTTCGCGAATCTCGGCTTCTATATTCTTTGAATTAATATTTACTAGGATAATGCAGGTAACTATTATGACAGCGATCGCGACGACACTGATAATGATTGGCGTTATTAGATTAATTTTATTATTTGTATTCGTTTTCATGGGTTCATGCCTTTTAGATATACGCTTTGATCGATCTTGAACGGCCTAACGCCGAACCACGATTTAAAGTGGGAGTAGCTATCGCTAAGTCTGCCGTCGCCCGTGCGTTTGAGTTTGTGCTTAAAGTAAGTTGATTCTACGAAGCGCCCCCCGCCTTCGTAAATTATGACGTAATCATCGTATACTTCACCTACCATAGCAACGTGCCCCCATTTTTTATGGCCTGGTTGCCTGAAGAAGTGCACCCAGTCACCAACCTGAAGTTGGTTAGTCTTAGTAATTCTACCGACTGGGCTCATCTTTGTTTGGGTTTTAAACTTCGTAGAGTCGATTTGGAACAAGTCAGTTGTACTATTGAATGTTGTTTGGGATGCGTTACAGTTTGTGCGCACTTTTTTCTTTTTGGATAACAAGTTATTAATTTCTGCCTGCGAGTAGCCAGAGCCAGCATGACGGTCACCATGGCAATTATGGAAGCCGTCGGCCGCGCCAAGACCCCACTTGTGGTATGTCTTGCCATTGTCGTAATCTGGCCCCCAAATTGTCCAGAGTCCCCAGACGTACTCTGCTGCATATTGTAGCTCTGCGGCGGTTTTCACTTTGAACTTCTTATTTACATTATCCGCAAAGATTCCGCCAAGACTCTTGACATAGGCCGTGTATCCGCCAAGCTCTTTAATTTTTGATTCGTAGTTACACCAGTCAAAATCTTTCCTGTGTTGGTTGATAATTTTACGTGTGGCGGCTCTAAAATCAAGGCTTTTGGGTGCTTTTTTGCCTACTGGTGCAGGTTCGGTTTCTAGAGAGCCGTCCGCGCCGCCCTGTACGGTTACTAATGCGGTAGCTGTGACAGATTTATCCTTTGAGGCGACAATGATTGTGGCTTTTCCGGATCCAACTGCTTTTACCTCTCCGGTTTGAGTAACCGTGACGGATTGCGGGTTACTGCTAGTCCAAGTAATGGTCCTGTCTAGGGCGTTTCGCGGCAATGCCTCGGCTCTTATTGTGGCGGTTTTGCCAATGCTCAAGGTGAGGGCTGTGGGGTTGATATTGATTTTTTCGACGGAAATTGGTTTAACGACGTGTATTTTTACGTCTTTTGTTGGGCCATCTGCGGATATGATTGTTATAGTCACATCGCCAACTTTTTTCGGGGTAACTTTTCCATTTTCGTCTACGGTTGCAATGCTGGCGTCGCTGGTCTTGTATGATAGGCTCTTATTTTCTGCATAATCTGGGATTACTACTGGCTTAAGTGTTATGCTTTGATCGATAAGTATCGTCGTCTCGTTAACGGCCGAAATAGCTTTAACCTTAGCGTGCTCGGTGTTTCGCTGCCTTATTTTTTCATCGTCGGCAGCTGAGGTTTGCGTGTTGCCTTCTAGTGCGTTTATGGTTAATGTTGTCGCGGCGAATGCTGAAAGTGTAACTACGAGGCCAAGAACGGCGTACAAGATGGCTCTTTTTGCTGTTTGGACTTTTTCGGGCGAGCCACTGGATGTCATTAGGATTATGGAGCCGATAATAATTACCACCACAGCCGCTATGCCGATGAATGTATATACGACGCTGAGCACGTTGCTTGTGCGGTTTATTAGCTCTCTCTCTTCATTTGAGTTGTGATTCCCGCATAAGATTGGATCACTCACGCCGGCTGCGACGCAGACCTCATTAGCGTAAGTATTGGTGACGGCAAATAATATTGAAGCCGTTGCTAAAAAGATAGCGAACAATATCGCTTTGATTTTTCCCATATTTATAGTTTATAACACAAGCGCTATTTAAGAAAGGCTTTAAGCCATTCCGGCTATCAACTGCAGTTTAATATGACCGTTTGAGCGAATGGCATCGTATGTTTCGAGAAGGCTGTTTAGTTTATCGATAAATTGTTGGTTGCTTGTAATGAAGTATGATTTGTAAACTAGTTGGATGGATGCGTCGACTACTGCTAGTGCTTTGGCGCGTGCGTCTTTCTTGTCCTTCGCGATGGTATCGCAGAATTTTGGCAGATCTTTAGGTTTGCACGATATGTACTTTTTTGCCAAGTCGAGAATTTCTGGCGAAACTTGGGGTGGATTATTAATCTTATCTATTTTTGGCAAGTAGTAGTTTTGGGCGCGTGATTTAATGGTTGGCAGGATTTCGCTGGCGTTTTTGACTAGAAAAATAAAATGCACATGATCGCCTGGCTCTTCGAGAGTCTTAAGAAATGTATTTGCTGCCGATTCATTCATTTTCTCGGCGTTTTCCAGAACTAAGGTTAATTCGTTGGTTTGTTTGTTATGTACTAGGCTGGATATATTATCGATATCATCTTTTGAGTATATCCCCTTCTCATTCGGCTTAAAATGGTTAGCTTTTGGCAGAATAAGGTTGAAGCTGCTTTCTGGCAACTCGATTATCGCGAAGTTCGTTTTTTGGCTGATTTTTTCCGCTTCGGAATCGCTACTTAATTGCATTTTCGAAATCTTCTGGTAGCTCTGCCGTAAAGGTTTTGCGTTCTCCGTGCTCCTTGCCGGGGATAGTTATCTCTAGAGATTGTGCATGGAGATACATCCGGTCGGCTTTTGTGCCGTTTGGATTATAAACTGGGTCGCCAAGTATAGGCGTGCCAATATGGGCCATATGGATACGGAGTTGATGAGTGCGTCCGGTTTTTGGTTTTAGTTCTACTAGGGCGCGCTTTTGCCCTTGCTGGATAACTCGGTATTCCGTAATTGCTTCGCGCCCTTTGGCGTCTGGTATGAAAGTAGTTGGTTTTTTTAGATTACGTGCAAGCGGGACATTAATGATGGCGTGTGGCTGTTTTGGAATTCCCTCGACGATTGCATAGTACGTCTTGTGAGTCTTGCGTTCTTGAAATTGTTTTTGCAGCTTGGCTTTGGTTGCGAAATTCTTGGCTACTATAATTACGCCAGACGTATCACGATCAAGGCGATGAACGATTTCGCCCCAATCCTCGATAGCTGATTCTGGCGAATAATCACCCTTTTTAATAGAGAGCATGCCGTTCGGTTTGTTAAAAACGATGACATTTTCGTCTTCGTAGATAACGGGTGGTTTTTGAGATTCTATAGGTTCTGGAGCGGTTAGCTCAATTTGGGCGTCTTCGTCTATTAGATAGTTTGGCTTGTCTTGTACGTCGCCATTTACTGTTACGCGTCCGTCTTTGATGAATTTTTGAATAGTAGATCGGCTATAGCGAGGATACTGTTCTAGCGTGGCAACGTCTAGTCTTTGTAGTGATTTTTCGTCTTGTGAGGTAGAATTTTTATCGTCAAAAGGAATATCGCCGTTGATTTTGCGAGACAATTCTGGCTTGCTGAATTTTTTACCCATATCTTATATTTTAACATCTTTTTGCGATGTTGGCTAATTGCGACGCTTGGCTCTGGCGCGCTCCGTGGCTTTTTGGCGTGCTTTTTTGCGGGCGGAGCGAGATTTTTGTTTCTCGGGTATCTGAGATTTTCTTTCGATGATTATATTGCGACGCGAATCGGAATTGAGCTTACGCAGGCGACTGAGTGCTTCTTCGTATAATGTTGAATCAAAGTGCGGGAATGCATCGAGAATACGGCGCTGCTGGAAACTCAAGACATCGCGAATGCGATTGTTCTTGCCGATTCTCATTTCAAATACGCGGCGGCCACGGCGTATAAACTCCAGAAAGTCGAGCCTGCGTTTATCGATGGCTTTTTGATACTCACGCAAGATGCGGTTGAATTTCGATAGTGCACGATTAGTGATAACGACGTCAACAATAAAGGCGATGAGTATGATTGAGAATATAGAATTTAACGTTGCGGGCGACAGCTGCGCTGTGATATTTGCGATGTTTTGATGGAAATATGGTGCCACTACCGCTCCTAGACCGAAGACGAAAAAACCTTCCAAACAGATGCGACCGTTTAGATTGAAACGGCGGGGTGCGTAATCCCACCAACGTGCATGAAATATTAATTCTAGTACCCATGATGTGAGATATTCGAGTGTGCAGGCGATGACGGCGCCTGAGATAAAGCGGACGGCTATACTGTCTATGTTATTTGTGAAAAAGATGAATAACAAAGCTCCTGCCCCATAGATGGGACAATATGGGC
>JAEEGG010010551.1_pt1 | contig 20375 bp, 10 predicted proteins | sample 9134161 | NCBI WGS metagenome assembly JAEEGG01 (sample SAMN16246543, study PRJNA631951) | gut metagenome | biome: gut microbiome; feature: rumen; material: CR-attached | host: Bos | place: Iran: Karaj | collected 2018-10 | reverse complement strand
TCGGTAATCAGAATGGCGGTCTTTGCCAACAGTCCGATCAGCATGACCACACCCGTCTGTACATAGACATTGTTCTCCATACCCGGCAAGCCAATGCTGGCGCAAAGCCAGATGACGCTGAAGGCACCCATCAGACCGAATGGAATACTGAGCAGCACGGCCCACGGTGTGAACCATGAGTTGTACAGCGATGCCATGATCAGGTAGATGAGGACGATACAGATGCAGTAGATGAGCGTGGTGGTATTCGAACCGGCTGCCTCAGCGGTCTCACGCGACATACTGCTGTACTCGTACGTAGCCGTTGTGGGCATCTCCTGCCTGAATACTTCTGCAATGACCTCCTGAACCTGGCCCTCGCTATAGCCACTGGCCGGCACTACCTGGCACTCAATACTTGAGAACAGGTTGAAGTGCTGGTTGTTCGACGGGCCGACCATCTCCTTCAACGAAACAAACTCTGAGAGTGGCGCCATCTTGCCGCTGCTCGTCTTCACGAAGATATTGTTGAGCGACGTGGGGTCGAGGCGATATTCGGGCGCAGCGGCAGTCCACAGCTGATACACCTTACCGAACTGGTTGTAGTTGGCGATATACGAACCGCTGCAGTATGCACCGAGCGTGTTCAGCACCTCCCTGGCAGACAAGCCGGAGCGGCTGCACTGGGTGGGATCCACTTCAACACGGTATTTCGGGAATTTTTCCGAGTAGGTAGACATCGCCATATTCACTTCCTTGCGCTCCATGAGCTTGGCCAGGAAGTTGTCGGTCTTCTTTGAGAACTCTGACAAGTCGCCGTCGGTGGGATCCTCTACCACGAGGTTCACGTTGTTGCTCGTACCATAGCCCGGAATCTGAGGCATCTGGAACGGAATGACCGTGGCATTCTTGATGTCCGCACACGCGGTATAGAAACGATACATAACCATGTCTACGCAGTGTTCTATACCCGGACGCTCTTCCCAGTTCTTCAGGCGGACAACCATAAAGCCATAGCTGCTGCCCTGACCCGATATCAAACCGTAGCCGCTCACCACGGCATAGCTCTCCAGTTCAGGAATTTCCTTGACTTTCTTCTCCACCTGTCCCAGCAGTTCGTAGGTCTGCTCCAGCGTGTAGCCTTCCGGTGCATTAACCTCAACCATGAAGCAGCCCTGATCCTCCTGCGGCACGAGGCCCGAAGGCAGTTGCATCATGAAGAAGACGAGCAGCACAGAAGCAATGGCCACTAATATCCAAGACACACCAGGGCGCTTGATGAACTTCTTCACTCCCCTGCTGTATTTGTCGAAGAGGGCATTATAGCTGGCGTCGTAGGCTTTCTTTGTGTAGTACAGCAGCGACTTGCTGCCTTCTTTCTTGTCTTCTGTGACCTTCAGCATGATGGCACAAAGGGCAGGACAGGTGGTCAGAGCCTGTAGACACGACAGACCTACTGCCGAGGCGATGGTGATACCGAACTGGGTGAAGAACGTACCCGATGTACCTGAGATAAATGTCACAGGGATGAACACCGCCATGAATACGAGCGTACACGAGAATACCGCCATCGACACTTCGCCGACAGCCAGGCGCGTAGCCTCCTTGGCATCGGTGATACCGCCTTCCATCTTCGCCATCACGGCCTCCACGACCACGATGGCATCATCCACCACCGTACCGATGGCCAACACCAGAGCGAACAGCGTCAAGAGGTTCAGTGAGAAGCCTGCCAAAGTGACTATGATAAAGGTACCCATCAGTGACACAATCACCGAGATCGACGGGATGATGGTTGCCTTGACGTTCTGCAGGAAGAAGAACACCACCAGGATCACCAGGATGATGGCGATGACCAGCGTCTCCACCACGTTATGGATGGCCGCAAAGAGGAAGTCGTCGGCGTTCATCAAGGTGGCGAACTCCAGTCCGTCAGGCATCGTGGCCTTCAAATCCTCACACATCTTGTCGATGCGCTGGTTCACCTCCGTAGCATTCGAGCCCGGTGCCTGGAAAATCAGCATGAAGGTACCCGGATCGCCGTTGACGTTAGAGACAAAGCTATATGACTTCGCACCGATCTCAATCTCTGCCACATCTCTCAGATGCAGCACGTGACCGCCGTCGGTGGTCTTCAGCACAATCTCTTCAAACTCTCCAATATCCTTCAGCGTACCTTTGTACTCCATCGATAATTGGTATTTGTTCTTCGACTGCTCACCAAAGTTACCCACTGCGGTAACAAAGCTCTGGCTGTTGATGGCAGCGCCGACATCGTCGGGTGTCAGACCGTATTGTGCCAGCACGTCGGGCTTCATCCAGACACGCAGGGCATAGGTATTACCTAATGCCATCACGGAGCCTACACCAAAGATACGCTGCACACGCGGCTTGATGTTGATATCTACATAGTTGGAGACGAAATCGTCGTTATACTTGCCGTTGGTGCATCTCACACCGATGATGCGCAGAATACTGTTCTGCCGCTTCGCCGTCTCAATACCCATGCTTACCACGGCGGCAGGCAGTAGCGACTGAGCCTTCGACACGCGGTTCTGTACATTCACCGTCGCGATGTCAGGGTCAGTGCCCTGCTTGAAATACACGCTGATGCTCGCGGTGCCAGAGGAAGTGGCCTTCGAGACCATATAGTCCATGCCGTCTACACCGTTGATACTCTCCTCCAAAGGCGAGATGACCGACTCTATAATCGTTTTAGGGTCAGCACCACTATAGAAGGCCGAGACCTCCACCTGCGGCGGCGCAATGTTGGGATATTGCTCGATGGGCAGGGTGTTCATCGAAATGAAGCCCACCAGCGCCAATACGATACTGACGGCGCAAGCCATCACGTACCTATTAATAAATATATTATTCTTCATAAAGCGGTAGCAAATTTTTCACTTTTCACTATTCACTTTTCACTTCTGTTCCGGCGCAGCCGGGAAAAGCACCTTCTGTCCTTCATGTAAGTTGTTGGCACCTACGGTCACGATCTTGTCGCCTTCGTTCAGGCCGGTCACAATATAGTGCTCGCCATCAAAGATATCCTGTGTCGTCACCTCAACAGACGTCACCGTGCTGTCTGCCTGCACCTTAAACACCTGCTGCCTGTCCTGCAGCTTCACGACAGCATCCTGCGGAATCACCATGACACCCTCTTCTTGCAGAGGAATCACAACAGAGCCCTGCATACCTGAGTAGAGCTGGCCCTTGGGGTTGGGGAAGGTAGCCTTCAGCGAAATCGTACCTGTAGAAGCATTGACCACACCCGTGGCTCTTGTAATCTTTCCCTTATGCTCATACTCCGTACCGCTCTTCATGACAAAACTTACTTCGGGCGAATACTTTGCAATCACACTGGGATCCGAGCTGAAACCCTCAGAGAGCATCATCGTCAGAGTCCTCTCCGGCAGTGAGAATTCAGCATCCATATTCGCGTTGCCGCTCACGGTGGTCAGGTAAGTCGACGGTGACACCTGGTCGCCTGTACGCACGGGAATCTCACCAATGCTGCCCGTCACCGGAGCCGTAATCGTGCAGTAGCCCAGGTTCACCTTCGCGCGGTTCACCTGTGCCCTGTACTGTGCCACCGATGCCTGGGCCTGGTTGTATGAGTTCTCGGCTGTGTCAAAGGTGTATTTGCTCACAATCTTCTTCTCATACAGATTCTTGTTCGACTCGTACTCGATTCTCGCACTGTTCTCCTGGGCGATGGCGGCCTGGAGGCTGGCCTGTGCAGACTCTAACTCCAGCTGTGCGTTACGCTGGTCGATGATGAAGAGCACCTGTCCCTTCTTCACCACGTCGCCTTCCGTCACGCAAATCTTCATCAGCTGTCCGCTCACCTGCGGGGTGATGGTCACATCCGTCTCACCCTTGAGTTTTGCACTGAACTTCATGGGCACCGTAATGTCCGATTTCTCAATTGTCACCGTCTCATACGATGTAGGAACGACCTGGGGTACATTATTACCGCAGGAGGTCATTCCGCCGACCAATGCGCCCAGCGCAAAAGTCAACTTCAAAGCTTTCTTTTTATTCATATTCTTATCTTTATATAAATAGTTAATGTAATATTTGGGGACAAAAGTAACACATTTTTTCGATTGTCCAAAGAGAATACACACAAATTTGCATTCTTGAGCAAAAAAAATTAGAATCCGATTATCATCATTCTTCACTCTTCAAGCTTCACTTCGCTGACAAGCCTGCCGTCGAGGGTATAGGTCCTCGCCACGGAATAGCGGCCACCCTCCTCATGATAGCCGTAGGCACCCAGTACCAGCGTGTCGCCGGAAGCAGCAAAGCTGAGGAGGCCTTCCGTAGAGGGGAACTGACGGGCGGTCTTCTTCTCCATGTCAATGATATAGGTCCAGATGTTCCTGGCGTCAGGACAGCCTTCGACGAGGAGCAGCTGCGGATGGCCCGGTACGAAGCACACGTTGTCGGCAGCGGCAATCTGCGTGAGGGCGACCTCCACAGGACTGCCGTTCATGTCTGCCCATCGCAACTCGGCAAAGGGGTTAGTGGTGAGGAGGGAGTCCACACGACCTGTCTTCCGTTCGTAGAGCCACAGGGACTTGATATCTGCGGGATTATCCTCCGAGGCCTTCTGTATGAGTTTCGTAAAGACGAAGAGACCATTGGCCTCGGCGGCCTTGACAGAGCCGTCAGGGAGCGTCTGCGAAGGTTCCTGGGAGACCGTCTGTACGGTGTCGCGAACTTCTTCCGCGAGTATGGTATCTGCTAGGGCAGCATCCTGTGTGGAGGCCGTGCGATTGCCACAGCCTCCAACCAAGAACGCTACACTTATCAATAAAGCTTCTATGAAATCCTTATTCTTATACATACAGGTCAGAGTTGAATGCTGACAGCCTTGCCGTTATACTGTACCATCACACCCTCGGGATTGTCGAGGTTGAGGGCCTTGGGAGCATCCTTCGAGATGAGCACGACATTGAAACGGCGGTTCTTCAGCATGCCGTCGAACTTACCCTTGCAGGCTCCGAAGGAGACAGTACGGGTGGCATCGTCGTAGGTGATGTCGATGGTGGCATATTTGCCCTTCTCATAGTTGTAGTTCGTGCCTTCGTCTTCGTAGAGCTGGAACGACCCGTCCTGTCCTGCGTAGACATAGAGGTTGATGAGTTCTGCGGGCTTCTCGTCGCTCCACTCCATCTCCGGGCCGAAGGGGATGATGGCTCCCTCACGCACGAAGACAGGGATCTGCTCATACGGTGCATCGACGATGAGACGCTGACCACCCGTGATGTATTCACCTGTATAGAGGTTGTACCAGCCACACTGCTCAGGGAAGTACACACTGCGGTTACGGGCCTTGTAACAGCCTACAGGACAAGCCATCAGCGCAGGACCGAACATCCACTGGTTGCCGATGTTCTCCACGTTCTTGTCACCGTTGAAGTCCATCACCAGCGCACGCATCAGGGTATAGTCGTTGAAGTGTGCCCAGCCAGCCATCGAATAGAGATAAGGCATGAGACGGTAGCGCAGCTTGTCGTAATAGACGAACGACTGATAGCAGGGATGGTTATCCGGGGCAATGTTCCAGATCTCACGCAGCGGCCACTGGCCGTGGGCACGGAAGAGCGGGATGAACGTACCGAACTGGTTCCAGCGGGTCTGCAGCTCGCGCCACTCCTTCAGGTCTTCGTTCTCCACACCATTGCTGTCGAAGATCTGCTGGGCAGCCACATAACGGTTCTCCACACAGAAGCCGCCCTGGTCCATACCCCAGAAGGGGATGCCCGACATCGAGTAGTTCAGGCCTGCGGTCATCTGGGCACGCATATCCTCCCAGCGGGTACCGATGTCACCACTCCACGTAGCCGTAGAGAAGCGCTGTTCACCGGCAAAGCCGCTACGCGTCAACAGGAACACACGCGGTTCATTAGGCTTGCCCTTATAAACAGAACGCTGACCGTTGTAAATGGCGTCGGCATTGACGGTGGAGTAGGCATTGAAATATTCCGTAGAGGTACCGAGGGCCGTGGGACCACTGAGGGCCTTACGATACCACATCGGCGTACAGTCGCGGACGTTGGGCTCAGAGGCATCCATCCACCAGGCATCGACACCGGGAACACCATTCTTGTTGTATTTCGTGTAGAGATTCTCGTCCATCTGACGCCAGAACATCTTACGGGCATCAGCATCGTAGGCATCGTAGAAGCCGTTCTTGTAGCCAGGACCCACCCAGTCGTGGATATCGTCCGTAGGCGACTGGTTATACATCCAGCCCTTGGCATCGAGTTCCTTGTAGTTGTCGGTAGTCACATAGAACTTAGGCCAGACACTGATCATGAAACGTCCGTGCATGGCATGGACACTGTCGAGCATCGCCTGCGGATCGGGATAGCGGGAGGTCTCGAACTTGTGGCTGCCCCACTGGTCCTCGGGCCAATAGTTCCAGTCCTGTACAATATTGTCGATGGGGATATGACGCTTGCGGAACTCTGCGAGGTTCTCTTCGATCTCGCCAGAGGTCTTGTAGCGCTCCCGGCTCTGCCAGAAGCCCAGCACCCACTTCGGATAGAGCGAGGCCTTGCCCGTCAGCGTACGATAGCCAGAGATGACCTTGTCGAAGGTGTCGCCAGCGATGAAGTAGTAGTCCATGTCCTTTGCCATCTCACTCCAGATGGTGAGCTGTTCACGCTCCTCCTTGCTGCGTGGCTTGCTGACGCGCAGGCCACAGTAAGCCTCACCGCCGTCAGGACGCCACTCGATACGCACCTGGGCACGCTTACCCTTGGTCAGTTCCTTGGAGAACTTATACGTGTTCGGATTCCATGCTGTGCGCCAGCGCTCAGGCACGACCTCCTCGCCATCAATGTAAACCGTCACGTAGCCTGAATAATAGAGGATGAACTGGTATAATTGGGACTTTCCCTTACATTTGCCACAGCACTCGGGCTCGATGAAGCCTTCGTAGGTGACATTCGCACCCATCAGGTTGATCTCCTTCGGGAAGTTCTTGATGCCGCCATTGTCCGTCTTCAGGGCAATCTCTGATTTCTCGGGTGTACCGTACTCGTAATAGATGGAGTCTTCGTCGCGCACCAGTTTCTTGCCGAAACGGTCTACATAGGTACCCGTGAGATGTCCTTCCCTACCCTGCTTGTCGTAGAGCTTAAAGGCGCGGTTCAGCTGGAGGTAGTCCTCTGGATTGCCAAAACGGCAGTAGCTGTAGGAGTCCCACAACAGGCCATAGCCCTTGTTAGAGAGGACGAACGGTATGCTGACCTTGGTATTGTACTGGAACAGATCCTCGTTCTTGCCCTTCATGTTGAACTCCTCCGATTGGTGCTGACCAAGACCATAAAAAGACTCATCCTCGGGCGAGTCGAAGGTCATCTGCCAGGTAAGGCCGTGCTTCATCTCCTCGGTGATGGGTGCACCTCCCTTGATGCCGTATTCACGCTCTGGAACGGTGAAGTCCTTGAACTGCTTGCTGTTCTCCACCTCCTTGAGCAACTCCTTACCCTCGGCGTCGTAGAACTTGATACGTCCGTCATCCTTCTTTACGACGGCCTTCACGTTACTGGCCTTCACAATCACCTCGTCATCATTCTCCGTGATGCTGTACGAGCCCTTGGCGGGGGCTGTCTGCGGCACAATCATTAGCGAGGCCGGCTTCTCGGGCAGTGCCTCCTTCGATGTGGCACGCACACGGATGATGTTGCCGTTCATTACTTCCAGGCGAATCACCTTCGCCTGTCCACCGTCGGGACGGATGGTCACCTGGTTCTCACTGGTCTGCACGTCTGCTGCCAGCGACGTCATCGCCGCCATCAGCACAGACCCTAACAAAAAGATTCTCTTCATAAAATGTTCTAGTTTATAATTATTTTACAACGAATTTCACGAATTACACGATTTTTTATTCCTCGTCCATCAAGACAGCTTCTTCCACTTCCTCCGGCTGTTCCAGGGGCAGGGTGATGGTGAACACCGAACCGCCACCGGCATTGTTGTCGCCTGTGACAGTGCCGCCATGAGCCATGACGATATCTTTCACGATAGAGAGGCATACGCCGGGATCGTCATCGCTCACCACCGGGTCGAACATGTGTTCCTTCGCACCCTCGGGCAGGCCGATGCCGTTGTCGGAGATGCGGATGGTGCCTCCGGAAGGCGTCTTATCGACAAACACCTTGATGACACAGTTGCTGGGAGAGAACATCACCGCGTTGTTCAGCAGGATCTGGATGGCCTGACCCATCAAGTCACGATCGAAAGGCATCAAGAGATCGTTGGCAAGGGGGAAGAACGAGAACTTCAACTTCTTGCCCTCCGGTGCCTTAAACTGGGCACACTGCTCTTTCATAAACTCCTGGAGGTCGGCAGGCTGACGGTTCAGGTCGGTAATCTCCCACTCCGGAGCAGCAGGCTTGGGCTTCTGGACTTGTTCCGTAGCGGGACCGCTGTTCATCATCTGGGTCTTGATCTCGTTCATCCACTGCTTCTTCTCCACCTCACGGCGCAGATACTCGAGTTCGGCCTTCTCATTCTGTTTCTTCATGAACTGCTTGCGCCAGTACCAGATGCCTCCAGCGACACACGCCAGGAAAAGCAGCATGAGCCAGCGGTTACGCAGCAGCGGCGGCGTGATGGTCAGTTCGAGGACAGCCTCCTCCTTTCCCATCGTACCGTCGTCGTTCAACATACGCACATGCAGGATATAGTTGCCATGGCGCAGCGACATGTATGTGATGTTGGGGTCGTTCTCCTCCGTCTTCATCCACTTGTCGCTGAAGCCTTCCAGCTGGTAGATGAAGCGTGAGGGATTGTGCATTTCACCCTTGTTCGTGGCGAGCTGGATGGTGAACTGGTTCTCGTCATGTCGCAGCACGAGTTCCTTACACTCGTCGAGGGCCTTCTCAAGGATCACACGACCCTCGTATTCCTGTCCGACGCCCATCTGCTGACCGAAGAGCTTCAAGCCGCTGAATATCGGACGCTCGTTGTTGTTCACATTCGTAATGAGTTTGGGGTTGATGACGTCCACGCCGCCCAGGCCGCCCACGAGGATCATGCCGTCGTGGGTACGGCAGACGGAACGCTGGTTGTAGGGCCCCTGCTGCAGGCCGTCCTTGCTGCTGAAACTGCGTACGAGGAACGACCAATCACCGTTCTCCTCCTTCTTCGGCACAACGTTCGAGATACCGTGCTCAGTAACCACCCACATCGTGTGAAGCAGATCCTCAGCGATACCCACCACGCTCGACCCGAAGAGTCCTGAGTTCATGTCGAGCAGCTTCTGACGACCGGTCTTCGGGTCGAAGATGCAACAGCCTGCCGTCGATCCCTGCCAGATCAGCTCCCGGCTGTCTTCCACCACACAGACGGTGTTGGCCACTGCCGCCTGCTGTCCCGGCACGGCGGGGATGGTGAAGTTCATCACCTTACCGCTCACGGGATTGATGAGCGAATAGTAGTTCGAGTGTCCCACCAGCAGCCAGCCTTTCCGGGTCCACGAGGCCGAGGTCATGAAGTTCTCCGGCATCTTCCCGTTGTAGGAGTTCCAGGTCAGGAACTTCCCCGTCCTCTTCTGTAGCTTCTGCACGCCACTGCCGAGGGTACCGATCCAGATGTCACCCCATTTGTCTTCCGTCACCGACCACACATTATTGTTCAACAAGCTACCGTCGGCATTCGAAGCCAGGTAATTCGTCACCTTGCCGTTGTCGAGATGAATCAGACCACCGTTATACGTACCGAACCACACTGATCCGTCCTTGGCTCCATAGCTGGCCACCATGATATCTGACGCGAAGCCGCTGCGGGCCTTGTCGTAGACCTCCGTCTCACCCGTCTGGGGCATATATTTGATGACACCCCGGTTGTCGGTACCAAACCAGTAGTTACCCTCCTTGTCCTCCGTGGTGGTGTTAATATCGCCCAACTCCAGGGTCCTGAAGCCGGAGAGGTTCTCGATATATTGGTTCAGACCGTTACGGTAGCCTGAGATCCAGACATTGCCGCTGTGGTCGGTCATCAGGTGCCTCACGGTGTTGTCGCTCAGCGAGGTCTCGTCGAACTTATTGTTCAACAAATGCTTCACCTCCTTGCTCTTCGGGTCGATCACAAACACACCCTCGTGGTCTGTGCCTATCCAGATCCAGCCGCGGTTGTCGGCCATCACGTCCCAGACCTGCAGGGGATCAGGCAGCGGTGTGATGCCATGGGCCTCCAAGAAACTGTTCACCGACGGATGCCACTGCTTGGCCTTCTGGTCGTAGACGAACGTCTTCAGGTTCGTCATCACCCAGTAGTTGCCCTCCTGGTCGACGACGATGTTATAGGCCTCGCTGGTCTTGCCGCCATGTTCGATCATGTATCTGTCCTTCCATCTCACCTTACCTGTCTCCGTATCCACGCCGATGAGCTCACCGTCGCTGGAGGCCACGAGCAAGGTACCGTCCCAGTCGGCCATCGAGGAGAAATAGAACTCCTTGGGCAACTGTCCGTCCTCGTAGCCGTACTTGGTCAGCGTGTGCTTCTTCCTGCCGTAGACATTACAGTAAAGACCCTCGTCATAGGTCTTCACCCACATATTTTTATGGGAGTCGATGTAGAAGCGGTCGATACCACCGGTGACGCCATACTCTGCCAGCTGCCTGGATGGATTTCTCACCGTGCGCTCCGTCACCGGGTCGAAGAGTGAGTAGTTCATGCCCTGCCTCAGCCACAGCCGCCCCGCCGCATCCTCGAAGATCTGGTCTACGTAGTTGCTGCGCAGCGTCGTCGTGTCGTTAGGGTCGGAATAGTAGGTACGGAAGCGGTAGCCGTCGTAGCGGTTCAGTCCGTACGACGTGCCGATCCACACGAATCCCTTCGAGTCCTGATAGATACAGTTGATGGTCGAATTGGACAATCCGTCACGCGTGTCCAGCCTTCTGAACTTCATGTCTGGGATGGCATTCTCTGCATTTCCACACAGACATGCCAATAGCAGCGTCAAGCCTATTAGTCTTTTCATATCTTGTTGTTTAGATTTTTCACCTTTTTACTTTTTCACCTTCTCACTTCTCTTCCTCTTCCATCATGACAGCCTCCTCCACGTCATCGTCCTCCTCAGGCGTCTTTTCTTCGACTTCTGCGGCCTTTTCTTTCTGACGTTGGAGACGGTTCATCTTCCTCCTGCGCCTCCAACGACGGAAGGGTTTGCGGAGGAACAAAACTGCCACAATCAATAGCACGTAACAGACGATGGCCCACCACGAACGGTACCACGGGGAGTCGATGGTGATGTCGAGGCGGCTCTCCACCTCACCCATCGTACCGTCGTCGCGCAGCATCCTCACGCAGAGGGTATAGCTGCCCGGAGGCAGCGACATATAGGTAATGTCGGGATTGTTGCCCGACGTCTTGATCCACTTGTCATTGAACCCTTCCAACTGGTACACGAACCGCGTGGCGTTGTTGATGCCGCCGTTGTCCGAGGCCATATGGATGGTGAACTGGTTCTGTTCATACTTCAGCCTGATGCTCCGCTGCATATCGAGGGCCTGGTCGAGGATGACACGACCGTCATATTCCTCCCCCACCTCTACTTCCTGGTCGAAGAGCACCAGTCCACTGAACACGGGGCGTTCCTTCAAATCACCATTGCCCAGTTTCAAGGTACTGATGATGTCGAGACCGTCCTGTCCGCCGATGAGCAGTTCACCCTTACTTGAACAGAAGATGGCGCGCTGGTTGAAGGGACCGGGCTGCAGACCGTCGCGACTGTTGAAGTTGCGGATGGTGAAGGTCCACGTGCCGTCATCCTGCTTCAAGGGTGTGATGTTCGACACACCGTGGTCCGTGGCCACCCACATCGTGTTCCTCGTGTCCTCCGTCACGGAGACGGCATTAGAGCCGAAGAGTCCCGACTTCATGTCGAGGAGCGCCTTCTGCTGCGTCTTCAGGTCGTAGATCACCACACCTGAGGGTGAGCACTGCCACAACAGTCCGCGGCTGTCGATGATAGCCTGTGTCGTGGCAGTCGAGATGGTAATAGCCTTGTGGTCGTCATCCACAGGGAATGAGCCGTTGATGATCTTGAAGTTGCCGGGATTGATCAGGGCGTAGTACTCTGAGTTTCCTAATACAATCCAGCCGTTAGAGCCCGTCGAGATACTGTTCGTCCAGACGGTATTCAGCGAGGAATTGTCGGCCGTAAAGGCGCGCTGCTGACCGGTCTTCTTGTCGATGCGCACGGCACCGCCGCCGAGCACACCCACCCAGATGTTACCCCACTTGTCTTCCGTGATGCCCCAGATGTTGTTCGTCACCAAGGCACTGCCGGCATCCGTCGTACGGTAGTTCTTCCACTGACCGTTCTGATATCGCAGGATACCGCCCTCGTAGGTACCGAACCACAGGCTGCCGTCCTTTGCCGTATAGCTGCCCACGATGATGTCACTGGGCACACCAAGACTCTGTTTCGTGAACTGCTCCACAGACTCCAGCGTATTCGGATCCATCTTGATGATACCGCCGTCGTTACGGCCTATCCAGTAGTAGCCTTCCTTGTCTTCCGTAATGGCGTTGATGTCGCCGATGGGCATGCTCTTGAAGTTCGTCATCGACTCTAAGCACATCGCCACGCCGTTCTTATAGCTGGCGAGCCACATACGGCCCAACTGGTCGAGATACAGGTGCTTGATGGTGTTGTCGGGCAACGAGGTCTCGTCGCCTTTCACGTTCAGGAACTGTCGCCACTGACGGGTGTCCTCGTCAAGTACGAACACGCCCTGGTGGTCGGTGGCCACCCAGAGGAGCCCCTTTGCATCGTAGCATATCTCCCACACAAGCACGTCGTCAGGCACGTTCTCATAGCCCTGTGCCCGCATCCACTCAGTCAGCGACGAGTACCAGCGCTTCTCCTTCTTCACATAGATATATGTTCCCGTCGAGTGGGTGATCACCCAGAGGTTCTGCTGCTTGTCTGTGGTCACCCAGTAGTCGTTGTAGGCGTTCAAGGCGTTCTTCACGTACGGTTCCTTCCACAGCACCTTACCTTTCTCACCATCGATGCACATCAGCTCACCGAATGTCGACACGAGCACCATGCCATCCTCCGTCTCGGTATAGGCTGATACTCCGAAATCCTTCGAGAACTCATACGGGCCATAGCCGAAGGGGAAGTGCCTGAGGTTCTTCGTCACAGGGTTGAAATAGTAGAAACCTTCCTCATAGCTCTTCACCCAGTAGTTCATCTTCGAGTCGAGGTGGATGCTCTCCATACTGCCAAGCATGCCCTGCTCGTTCAGCCAGCGTGTCGGATTACGGTCCACTTTCTCCGTCACCGGGTCGTACATCGTGTAGTTCATCCTCTGCTTCAGCCACAGCCTGCCGCCATGACCCTCCTGAATCTCGTCGATACGGTTGTTGCGCAGCGAGGTGGTGTCCTTGTCATAGCTGAAATAAGTACGGATGCGGTAGCCGTCATAGCGGTTCAGGCCGTAGCCCGTACCGAACCACACGTACCCATAGGAGTCACGAAGGATACAGAATACCTCTGAGTTCGACAGGCCCTCGCGGGTGTCCACACGGCGGAATTTCATGTCAGGGATGACTGCAGCTTCTGCCACAATCCCGATGCAAAGCATCGTCAAAAAGATCGAAAGACGTTTCACAATTTCTTGCTTCATTATTTGGTTGTTCGTAAATTTATGGTACAAAGGTAAGCATTATATTACATATACGCAAATTTTTCGTCAAAAAATTATCACTCTGCCCTAATTTAAACACATTGCCGCCCATTCCGGAACTTTACGAAAATCACGAATAATCTTTACATAACGAAAACTATTCATCTTAAATTTGACGTTTTTTCTTGGCGGTTCGGGAAATTATTGCTACCTTTGTGGCATCAAAATGTTCGTATCGGATTATGAAGCTATTGAAAATGTTCTTGAGCATGCTGTCACTGACGGGGATTGCCTCGTGTGGAAGCCTGAAGCCCTGCCCTATCACGACGGGGACGACAAAGATTGTATACAGCGAGCATACCAATTCGGGAATCGCTATCTCAGCGACGTATGAGATCACCCGGGACTCGCTGGTGTGGGACTACCACGAATACCGTAACGGCCGTCACCTAAGGGACGTGGTGCGCTACGACGCACAGGATTTCGAGGCCCTGGTGACAGCCCTCTCGACGATACGTTTCTCCGCCAAGGATGCCCACGACGTCAGTTCCGGCGGTGACGGATGGGCCTGCAGCTTCGACAACGGGGAGGGCCGCTATCTGCAATTCAACAACACCTACAAGTTCTCGGGCGACTATGAGAAAGTGACGTACCTGATAAAGCAGTTCGTGGATGCGCACCAGCCGGAAGGGGTGAAACACCTTGACGAACTGGAAGACGAATCATTATAACAATTGATCGAGATCGACGGACAGGCCGATGTTGAAAGAGGTGCCCGTGGTCAACGGGGAACTGTAATAGTAAGACTTAGGCTTGTAGTTGAAGAGGTTGTCGATGGCGGTGTTGAGACGGATGCCACGCCAAAGATGGTGCTGGAGCATGAGTTTCCAGATGGTATAGCCCTGATCGACATCCGTACGGCCTGACTGCGGTTTGCCCTGACAGCGTCCTGAGAGGGCGGCATCGAGGGCATAGAGGCGCGAGAAACGGTGTTCGTAGCCTATTCGCCACGTCAGGGAGTGGGAACGGGGCTGATAGAAATCCGAATAATAGACGTTGCCCGTCTCCTTCATCCATGAATAGTTGAGTTTGAACGACGCTCCGCAATCCCAGATATGACCCAGACTGGCATCAATGCCCCAGACCGTTATACCCTCTTCGTTCCAGTAGAGCGCACTTTCCATCCCATTGTATTCAGGCCCTTCGATGGTGGTGATACGCTTGTCGAAGATGTTGCAATAGCCCATGAGGGTGAAGTTGTAGCGTCCGTCGAGGAATCCGCTGTTGCGGATGCGGTTTGTGCGTTCAACGGCGAGGTTGAAGTTATGACTCTTCTCGGGCTCCAGGTCCGGATTGCCTATGATCATATACCCCATGTTTCCCATGTCGAAATGCATATACATCTCCTTGAGCGTAGGAGCCCGGAAGCCACTGGCATAGTTGACACGTAAGGTCATCCACGGAATTTTGTACACGACGGCGAGACGCCCTGTGAACGCCTTCCGGGCAGAGGCTGAGAAGTAGTCGTAACGGATGCTTCCCACGACGTTCAGCCGGTCGGTGATGTTCCAGTCGAACTGAGCATAGCCGTCGATATTGTCCTGAGCGTGGCTGGCGTTGTCGAGGAACTGATAGGTGGTGAGATAGTCGTGCATGTAGTCGGCACCGAGAATCAGGTTGTTCTTTCCAAAGGAATGGCTATAGAGCGCATGGGCCACATGCTGCTGATTGCTGTAGTCGTGGTCGTGGGTTCGTGTGCCGTCGGGCAGGAAATTGGCCTTGTCATACTGGTCATAGGCATATGACAGTTCGAGATGACGGCCAGCATCCCAGGCGTAGCGGCTTTTCAGTCCGCCGCTATACGCATGGAAATGATAGTCGTAGGTGTCGCGCTCGCTGGTGCGGAAGAAATAGCCACCCCGACCGATGAGTGTCAGACGGTCCGTGGCACGGAATGTCAGCCGCTCCTTGATGTTGTAGGTCTTCTGTCCGAAGAGACGGCTGATGTTGGAGTCGTCGCTGAGCACGGACTCATCGTACGGCAGACCTTGTGCCTTCTTCATCAGCTCGATGGCAATCTCCTCGGAAGTGTGGGCCTTAGGCAGGTCGACGGGATCGATCTTGGTGTGCTGGAAACTGGTCTGGGAGTTCCATTTCTCTGTATTGAAGGAGAAACTGGCTCCGTTGCGCCATTCGTTCCCAAAGGTATTATATCGTGTATTTGCGTTGGCAGTCCAAGGTTCGAGATTCTCACGGCTGATGATGTTGACCACGCCTCCCACGGCATTGGAGCCGTAGAGGGCCGACGAAGCGCCCTTCACAATCTCGATACGTCCGACGTTATCGAGGTTCAGACGGCTGTAATCCGTGTTGTCCATGGTCTCACCTGACAGACGTTCACCGTCAAGCAGGAAGAGCACAGCATTACCACCAAAACCACTCATGTTGAGCGAGGTCTCCTGGGTCATGGCAAAGCAAAACTCCAGACCCGGGATCTCCTGCGTGAGCATGTCCTGGATATTGGTGGCATCCACGATCTTGATGTCATGGAGGGTGATCAGCCGCGTGACGACAGGGGCATCCTTCAACGTCTTAGGCGTATGGGAGGCCGTCACAACAACAGGTTCCAACTCTACGGAGTCGCGTATGCCCTGGGCAGAGAGTCCCATTGCCGGCATGAACAGAAGAATCGCGCTCCCGAACAATTTCATTTTTTCGCTCCTGTAAACACTCCTTCAAAGGCAAAGGGCATATTGCCGTACTTCTGTGTAAACGTCATGACAACGGTCTTATCGTTGAAGATGACGGTGACATCACTAACGGTATAAGCCTTCTCTGAGCCATCGGCACTTATCACCGTACCCTCATACTTGTCGAGTTTGCCGGTAATGGTATTGCCACTCTTGGTCAGGGTAATACCCTTCACAGGAAGTGCAGGAACAGTCATCATGCCCTCACCGTATTGGGGGAGAGTCACGTCAACTGACACGTCTGTGGCTTTGGTAAACTCAAACGTCTCAGTACTTTCATCAGCCTCTCCCATCACTGTGAGGACCTCCGTACCTGTATAAGAACCAACTACCTGATTAGCGACTGGTGCCTCGGGCTCATCTTTGTCGTCATCACCACATGAACTCATACCAAACACGAGGGCCACTGCGACCATCGACATTGTCAAAAAACTCTTAATCTTCATCATTTTACCTTTTATTTTTTCAATTGTTGTGTTGTATAATCATATTCTGATCCGTAGGCACTGTGAGGAATACTGAAGATGACAATCATCAACAATACCGCTAAGCAGACCACCCACTTGTTGTATTTCCACTTCAAGGTGGCCAGGGCAGCCACAAAGAACAGGAAGGAGATGAGCGTCTTGTTGTCCGTCAGGTCTGTGCCATAGGGGAATCCTGCCCACCAAGGACCGAAGGCAGCATGCTGCACAAGAGGTCCCAGGATAAAACCTCCGACGAAAAGGGTCGCAACAGTAATCTTCAGCCAACGCTTGTAATCCTTGTGCGTCATCACCAGTAAGAACGTATAGACGGCAAACAGCATAGCGCCGAACATCAACAGGATATGGGGTATCAGGATGCTCTCAGGCACATCGTTGCGGAAACGGATGACGACAGGCTCGTCTTTCAGATAGTCCTTGCCATCAACAGTGATGTAATACTGCAACTTTCCTGCCACGGGTTGCACAGGCAAGGCTGCCTGCCACACACCGTCTTTCCATACGAAATCCGCTGTGGTATATTCGTCAGCCGACGGATAGCGACGATAATGCGTCTGTGCCTGAATGTCAGACGGGATGCCTTTCAGCATTACCATCTCATCGTGTTGCACACCACTTCTGGGCAGTTTGATCTTATAACTCTCCCCATTCAGTTCGACAGTCACCTTCATAGGATAGGTAGGACCGGTCATGCGCTGGTAAACACTCAGAACCAAGGTGATGACAATGGCTAAGAGCCAATAGACAGATTTCTTCATTTCTTGGAGGGCTTCAAGTAAACTTGGAAGGTGAGGATCTCTTCATTTCGCAACACTTTCACGGGGATGGTGGTATCTGGTTCGAGTTCCGACAGACGCTGCATATAGTCATCCATATTCTTGACAGGCTTGCCGTCTATCTCCTGAATGATGTCACCACTACGGATGCCGGCAGTATGGGCTGGCTTTCCTGCCACCACAATGTCGGCCCGAAGACCGGGAATGCGGCTGACACCCATCACGTCGGGCATGAGCCCCAAAGTGACCTTGAATTTCGCATGCTTCATCGTATTGCTGCTCGGCACGCTGATATAATCAGGTGTCGTCGGCATACTGGCCAGACGGGTAATCAGCGCCTTCGAGAAGTCCAGCGTCTGCTGCATACCATCGTAATTCAGTGTTGAAGGCACATCGTCAGGGGTATGATACTCCATATGACCTCCTGTGGTGAGGAAGAGCACGGGGATGTCAGCTGCCACAAACGACGCATGGTCGCTCGGGCCATAGCCGTCAGGCGTACAGCTGATGTTCAGGTTGGTCTGTTCTGCTGCTTTCTCTGCCATCGCCTTGAATTCAGAACTGGTACCTGTACCCGACACACTCATGGCGTTATCACGCATACGTCCCACCATATCCAGATTCACCATGGCGACAATACCTTTCTTGTCGGCAGGAAGATTGATACGCCGGTCATCGGCCTGCTTCATCCATTCCAGGAATTGCTTGGAACCGACCAGACCTTGTTCCTCTGCGCCGAAGAAAGCGAAGATGATGCTTCGTGGCTGACGTACCTTCTTAAAATACTTGGCCAGTTCGAGTACCACGGCATCACCACTGGCATTATCGTCAGCACCAGGATGAACACCTAATGTATCAGGGCGGCGTGAACCAGAACCCTGACCTCCCAGGCCAAGATGGTCGTAATGCGAGCCGACTACTATGTATTCGTTTTTGTGTTGCTTGTCTTTTCCTGGAAGCACAGCGATGATGTTATGGGTCGTCCGCTCCACTTCCTTCCCGTAGGTGAAGTTGTGATAGTAACCTGTCTTTTTCTTTCCCTTGACCACTGGTTTGAGTTTCAGGCTACGAAGTTGGCCCACGATATATTCAGAGGCCAGGGTGTCGCCCGCAGTACCCGGATATCGGCCTCCCAACACCTGCGAAGCCAGGTATTCCACCGTTTGCCGCATATCGTCCTGTTTCTGGGCGTGCGCCTGCAGGACTAGGGCAAAAGCCAAAAATATAATCCATCTATTTCTCATTTCGGGTGCAAAGGTACATCGTTTCCACGACCTGTGCAATCCCTATTTATATGGATTTTGCCCGGATACTGACGAAAAGGCAGATACTTCAGACAAATTGTCGGTAATCATCCCCGCGGCACGATTTTAGACATAAGAACATAAGAACACAATGGCTGCGCCAGAACAAATCTGTTCTTATGTTCTTATGTCAAAAAAGAAAAGTTAGTATGTTAGTATGTCTGAAAAAGAAAATGTTAGTATGTTAGTATGTCTGAAAAAAAAGTTATTATGTCAAAATAAAAAAGGAGGTTAATATGACTTTAGACAAATTTACAATCAAAGCTCAGGAAGCCGTTCAGGCGGCAGTAAACACTGCCCAGATGAACGGCCAGCAGGTCATCGAACCTGTACATATACTCAAAGGAGTATTGGAGAAGGCGAAGGACGTCACAACCTTCATCTTCCAGAAACTCGGTGTGAACGCCCAGCAGATAGAGATGCTCGTCGATCAGGAGATCAAGCACCTCCCCCGTGTACAGGGCGGACAACCCTATCTCTCTAACGAATCTAATAATGTACTCGTGCGCGCCCAGGAGATCGCCACCAAGCAGGGCGACGAGTTCGTGGCGTGTGAGCCGGTGTTACAGGCACTTTTAACCGTGAATTCCACAGCCTCACGCATCATGAAGGATGCAGGCTGCACGGAAAAGGAGATGCAGCAGGCCATTCAGGCCCTGCGCCAGGGACAGAAGGTACAGTCACAATCGGCTGATGACAACTACCAGTCGCTGGAGAAGTACGCCAAGAACCTCGTCGATCTCGCCCGTCAGGGCAAACTCGACCCCGTGATAGGCCGTGATGATGAGATCCGCCGTCTGCTTCAAATTCTGAGTCGCCGTACGAAGAACAACCCCATCCTGATCGGTGAACCAGGTACCGGTAAGACCGCCATCGTAGAAGGGCTCGCAGGCCGTATCGTGCGTGGGGATGTACCTGAGAACCTGAAGGACAAGCAGCTCTATTCGCTCGACATGGGTGCGCTCGTGGCTGGTGCGAAGTACAAGGGTGAGTTTGAGGAACGTCTGAAGAGCGTCATTAACGAGGTGACGAAGGCGGAAGGACGCATCATCCTCTTCATCGATGAAATCCACACCCTGGTAGGCGCCGGTGGTGGTGAGGGCGCGATGGATGCCGCCAACATCCTGAAACCAGCCTTGGCACGTGGTGAACTCCGTGCCATTGGTGCGACGACCCTGAACGAATACCAGAAGTACTTCGAGAAGGATAAGGCGCTCGAACGTCGTTTCCAGACGGTGATGGTCGATGAGCCGGATGAACTCAGTGCCATCTCCATCCTGCGAGGTCTGAAGGAGCGCTACGAGAACCACCACAAGGTACGTATCCAGGATGATGCCTGTATCGCAGCCGTCCAGCTCTCCGAGCGTTATATCTCTGAACGTTTCCTGCCCGACAAGGCCATCGACCTGATGGACGA
>JAEEGG010010550.1_pt1 | contig 20376 bp, 16 predicted proteins | sample 9134161 | NCBI WGS metagenome assembly JAEEGG01 (sample SAMN16246543, study PRJNA631951) | gut metagenome | biome: gut microbiome; feature: rumen; material: CR-attached | host: Bos | place: Iran: Karaj | collected 2018-10 | reverse complement strand
GGCGCTTTTGATCGCCTGGATATCGGGACAAAGTCCGCTTACAGCCCTTACACAAATTGCTACAGAGCAGATGGCAGGCGGCCAAACCGAGACTGTTCAACGCGAATTCACAGCTGAAGAGCAGCGACTGGCTACATTTTCGAAGCAAATCCTCGCCGGAACGGAAGATGTTTGGGCTGAGATTTTCAAACAGAATGGTCTGACTTACCAGAACCCGACTCTGGTGCTCTTTACCGATATGGTGCAGAGCCGTTGCGGAAATGCTGACGCCAGTGTGGGACCTTTTTATTGCTCAGGCGACCAAAAACTGTACATTGACCTGTCTTTCTTCACCCAAATGCAACGTCAGCTGGGCGCAAGCGGAGATTTTTCGTACGCATACGTAATTGCGCATGAGGTAGGGCATCATGTGGAGAACCAACTCGGCATCCTAAACAAGATTCACGCACAAATGAACAAGGTTAGCAAGACTGAAGCCAACCATCTCAGCGTCCGCCTCGAATTGCTGGCAGACTTCTTGGCCGGTGTCTGGGCTTATCACGACAACAAGCGCTTCGGCTCTCTCGAAGACGGAGATATCGAAAAGGCCATCCAATGTGCACAAGTCATTGGCGACGATTACTTGCAGAAAAAGGCACGTGGCTACGCACAACCTGAGACATTCAACCACGGAACTTCGGCTCAGCGCATGAAATGGTTCAAAGCCGGCCTGACAACAGGCGACATAAATGGCGGCAACACCATCTTGAACTGCAACTACTCCGACCTGTAATACATTATATATAATGGACACCGTTTTAAGTGGCATCCGCCCGACCGGACACCTGCACTTGGGTAATTATTTCGGCGCGGTAAAAAGTTTCGTGCGGATGCAACACGAATACAACTGCTATTTCTTTATTGCCGACTGGCACTCGCTGACCACCAACCCTAAGCCGGAAGATATCAGGCAAAGCGTGAAAACGATTTTGGCCGAGTATCTGGCCTGCGGATTGGAGCCAGACAAAGCCACAATTTACATTCAAAGCGACATACGGGAGACACTGGAGTTTTACCTGTACTTCAACATGAACACCTACTTAGGTGAGCTGGAGCGTGTCACTACTTTTAAAGAGAAAGCCCGTAAACAGCCGAACAATGTCAATGCCGGACTGCTGACTTATCCCACTTTGATGGCCGCAGATATATTGCAGCACCGCGCAAAATGGGTTCCCGTCGGCAAAGACCAGGAACAAAACATGGAAATGGCCCGCAAATGCGCCCGCAGGTTCAACAACATTTACGGCGTTGAGTATTTTCCAGAGCCGCAAAACTTTTATTTTAACGACAAAGCCGTAAAAATTCCCGGCCTTGACGGAAGTGGGAAAATGGGAAAGAGCGATGGCAACTGCATTTACCTATGTGACGAAGACAATGTCATTAAAAAGAAAGTGATGAAGGCACTTACGGACAGCGGTCCTGAAGTTCCCAACAGCCCGAAGCCGGATTTCATACAGAATCTCTTTACATTTTTGCAGATATGCTCATCTCAGGAAGTGTATGACCACTTTGAGAGCCAGTGGAACGACTGTAGCATCCGCTATGGCGAACTGAAGAAGCAGATAGCCGAAGATCTCTGCAAAGTCATCGCACCTATTCGCGAGCGTATCCAAGAATATGCCTCCAACGATGCTCTCCTGGAAAAGATAGCCAAACAAGGAGCCGAGAAAGCCCGTGCAAACGTGGTGAAAACGCTGGAAGAAGTACGGCAAATCGTAGGTTTCAATTCGCAAGTCAGATAAACGAAAATCTATATCCCACATAGGGCGTTCCATATCAGACATGGAGCGCCCTATATCGTATCAGTATAACAAAATGTACTTATTTCTTGCTTCATTCAACAAAAATGATTACATTTGCAGGGTAACTTAAAGTTTGAATCACATGAATTTGAGTAAAGTTATCAAAGACCGCCGAGCCGAGCTGCGTATTTCGCAGGACGATCTGGCAGAAATAGCCGGTGTAGGACTAGCTACAGTAAAGGATATTGAACGTGGGCAAGGCAATCCCGCAATCAATACTGTGGAGAAGCTATTTGTCGTGTTGGGACTGGAACTTTCAGCTAACATTAAACAAACCATCGCAAAATTATGACTACGAAAAACATTTGTCCGGCCACTCTGGCAAGCGGCTACGACGGTTATTCGCCGATAGCAATCAAATATCTGTTCAGCGGGCACAAAGCTAATCCCGTGATAACCTTTCCTTGGGCAGAGGAACGTGATTCTATGCCCGCGTTACTGGTTCGTGGAAGCATGCGTCTGTGTAGAAAACAGCAGGCTCCGAGTCATCGTTTGGAGAGAACCATGTCTACGGCAGACGGGAAGCGGTTTCCCATTGCTGCCAACAAACATCTGACGATGCAGATTGCATCTCAGATTTATAGCATTCAGACAGCTCTGAACGGACTTTGTTTCACACAGAACAACGAACCGCTCTATGTGACCCAATACAGCCAAGCAAGAGTCTATCAGGGAAAACGGACCAAAGATATTGCTTCCATCATGGACATCAGCGAAGAACAGCCGTTATATGATAGCATTACATGGTTGGAAGTGGCTTCGGTTATCAAACAGATTGCTCCTGCATGGCCCGTTGCTTTGGAACGCTTTTTCGTAATGCTTGTTTTCAATTACATTTTCTGTAATGAAAGCTGCGACCTCCATTCTTTCTCCATCTATGAGCCTCATCCGGGAGACTATCAGCTGGTTCCGGCACGCGATTTCATAAATTCGGCCATCATTCGCGGACTTAACAACTCACAACCCCGAGAATTCTCGCCAGATTTCAAAAAGAGTGGTTTTTATGTGGAAACCGGTCATCCCTGTATTGAAGATTTCAAACTTTTTGCCTCGATGATCGGATTGCGTGAAGAACGTGTCACACGCTTACTCAAACCTTTCACAGAATTACCGGTTAGTGTGTATCTGCTCATTGATTATTCGTTCCTTTCTGATAAAGAAAAAGAAGAGTACAAACGACAAATTGACTACCGGGTACAGTTGTTGAACGGTACATATCGCCCCATTGAAGCCCTAACCGAGACTTTGTCGGAAGATGAAGAACTACAATTTGAAGATTACGGAGTATTGCCTCAGGAACAAGCCGAAGAGATTGACACACAATCGCAGGAATTGCCCGAAGAGCCGACTCAGGACGAATCAAAAGAAGACTCGGAGCCCGAAACAGAGTCTTCGTCCTTGACATATGGCTCGCTCTTCGACTTTTAGCGAATACACCTTTAACAAGGTGACCTTTTATCATTACGACAGCAATTACTGAGCAAGATAAAACCCCTCATGCAAAAGACATGAGGGGTTTTCGCTGATGTATATGGACTATTCGTCACCGAAATACTTTTTAATTAACTGCTTGCAGAGCTTTACGCCATCTTGTTTCGGAGAATAGTGCACCGGAGTCGAAGGTTTAATGAAATTCCAGTTGAGAGTCTTGTTCTGCTCTCCCACTTTGCCGCCGTCATACTGGCGATTCTCCTTAATAGCACTAATGATTTCGTTCATAAAGTTCTCCCAACGGGGCGCATAATAGGTACTCACCAGACCACACCAATCTCTGCGTGCATAATCCAGTAGAGAACCGCCCCAAACAGTGATTAACGTACGTGCATTCTCCTCATAATAATCGGCTTCATCGGATGTCGTTCCAAATTTACGCGCTTTTTCAATCCACGATTCCAAAGAAAAAGTGGAATGACAAGCCAGTAACGCGTCCACATCACAAAGTAAGTCACGCATAAGTCCTGCATAGCATTCCGCATCTTTGAGATTCTTCGCTTCATATGCGTCTATCAAACGGTCACGTGCTTCTCTGAATTTCCATCCCAGGAGATCGCGCCCCAAATTGACCACATCGAACACGTAAGCATCACGTCCGGTGTTTGGAACACTGAGTAGTTTACGCAGAGCTTGCAATTCCAGCATACAAGATTTCTCTTTCATAAACGTAAAGTTCTGACTCTTCAACACAGGATTCTGCGTCACAGCCGAACAATCACCTTCGGGAGCATGCCATCGCAACAAGGATCTGGCATCACGGACCTGGGCATTCACTTCACCGTAACGACGGTCAGCAAGTCGGAGGATCCATTCGTCATCTGAAACAGGGAGATTCCAAGCTTTGCCCAGCACAAACTCAAAAGCACATTGGTTCACATCGAAACCCTCTAACGTCGAGCCTATACCAAAGAAATTGCCTGTACTATCTTGACTAAACGTATTCTTTATCTTACTACTGAGGCCATCAAAATCGGCATTCAAATGAATATTTCCCCCGAAGTTTCCAAGATAACACCATATGAACGGCTGACCATAGAAACTCTCCGTCTTTTTCCAAACTTCGTTTGCATCACAAAAGTAATCGAGCATGATAAGTTTGTCTTGGGGCACACCACGCAGCAGAGCTTTGACACGAGGTTGAGTCCAGTGAGCGGCATCATAATGGAAGAGCCACCCCATCTGAAGCCAACGCGCCTCTTTATCCACTGAAGTCAGCGATTCATAAATCATTCTTGAGATAATACTCAGAGAATCCTCCTTCGATGTCGGAGGATCTACCTCGTTAAACGGGTCAACACCATAAATATGATCGGTTCCGTAAAGACGTGTCTGCTCTTGGAGGTAAGCCTTTTGGATTTTGGGGAACAAAGGATCGAGTGGATTAAGGAAAGTACAGCTATACTTTTTCTCAAATCCGGCCCAGCGTGACACATCCGTCGCTTTCAAGTCGGGATACAGGCGTCGCAATGCACCAGGTATATGTCCGGCAAAAGCAGGGAGGACAGGCGTCATGCCTAGTTCGCGCTCGCGCTCAACAATCCGCTTCTGAAGGTTCTTTTGATTCTCAAGCCAACTTTTAGGAAGAGGACCTTGCCAACCATCTATGTTACTCATACGGTGCCAAGGCAGATGAGCTGGTCCAGTAAAGTAATTGCGAATCTCATCGTCCTTAAGGCCTAACTTTTTCCAGACATTGTACCAAATACTCTCCTGTCCGGTAATCGCCAGAGGCATATTGACACCGTTAAGTGCCATCCAGTCGATAAATCTCTCCCACTCTGTCCAGTTCCAAAAGGGCATTGTGTAGCCGTAAGTACAATAATTCAGGAAGAAACGGGCCTTTACTTTTGCCCGGGCTCCGACTGGCGACTCCACACGAGGCAAATGGGATGGCATATCTATGGGATCGCACGCAAACCAAGAGACTGTCGTCAAACAATAGTTCTGAAGATAATAGTTTAATCCCATTGCCATTGAGTTGGCATTGTTTCCGCTGATGCAAACTTTGTCACCGCTGCTTTCAATTAGGAATGAGTCCACGTCAGTCACAATCTGCTTGTAAACTATGTTTGCAGACTGTGCAGGAATCAGGCGTTCCGTCATTGCTCGTGCAATTGAAACTTCCGACAACTTCGTGTTCTTGCCTTGTACCATAAGTACACAGAGACAACAACTCAATATAATTAATCGTCTCACTGTCTTTATTTGTTATAGTTTAAATCCACAGATTACGGAGTAACCTGTGGATTATAATACATTTGGACTAAACTCACTTAGAAACTTTCATCACATAGCCACCGCCGTTATGCATGTGAATTTTCAGCTTTCCGTCGGCAGGAATTACGGTATTCTCGCGCCGGTAGTCCGATGGGATCTTTCCGGCATTGTATCCGTCAACAAACGTGTCGCCTGTCTTACCGGCTATACCAAGTTTAGAAACATCCAATGTCAGGAACCGTGCTTTCCAATTATTGATTGCGCCAATGTACCACGTATTTCCGCTGCGACGAGCTACGGCTACGTATTCGCCAATCTTGCTTTCCAGAGGCACGGTCTCGTCCCAAACAACAGGGAAGTTGGCTATAAATTCGGTGCACTCCGATTCTTTCTCATAATGAGTCGGACTATCACAAAGCATATTCAGAGGTGAAACGAAAACAGCATATTCTGCCAACTGGTGAACGCGGGTTCCCTGGCTCATCGGTTCGTAATAGTTGGGACGATATCCGCTTCGCGTGGCATTAAGCATGGCTCCCTGCGTGTAATCCATGGGACCGGCCAGCATACGTGCGAACGGGATGATGACATCATAGGTTACCTGGTCGTGTTCTTCGATTTTAGACCATTTATTTTGTTCCAAACCGGCCACACCTTCGAAATTCAACACGTTAGGATAAGTTCTATGTATTCCAGTCGGCTTATACATGCCATGAAAATCGAGCAACATCTTATATTTAGCGGCTACCTCCGCAGCTTTATAGATTTCACTCACCATGAGTGCGTCATCGCGGTCCATAAAGTCCACTTTGAAGCCCTTCACACCCATTTCGCTGTATTCTTTGCAAACACGTTCCATGTCACGTTCGAATGCGTACCAACCAGCCCAAAGAATAATGCCGACATTCTTTGACTTGGCATAATCTACGAGCCCTTTAAGATCTATCTCGGGTATGATTTGGAACAGATCAGCCTGCAGATTCACCGCCCAACCTTCGTCAAGGATGACGTATTCTATGCCATACTTCGATGCAAAGTCGATATAGTATTTATAAGTATCGTTATTGATGCCAGAAGTAAAGTTTACGTTATAAACACCCCAGCAGTTCCACCATTCCCAAGCCACTTTACCGGGTTTTATCCAGTTTGTAGCACCGATACGATTGGGAGATGCCAGGCGATATACCATATCATCGTTGAGCAGTTGTTTGTCTTCCGTTGCAATGCTAAGCACACGCCACGGCATATTCTTCACTCCCTTCTTGCCTTTTGCGATATAGTTTTCACGACTCTTCACCAACAGTTGCAGTTTGTTGTGTCCACCCTGCTCTATGTTCTTTGGATAGGGTGCGAAAACGCCTTCCACACCGGCTTTGCCCGACTTGTTCAGAACGAACATGCCCGGATAATCTTCCAAGTCGGCTTCGCTCACCACTATCTTAATGTCATTGTCGGCTTCAACGATGAATGGGATGAACGACAAATGGTCTTTGTCCAACTTCGACAGTTCCGTGTGCGTGTAAGTGTTTTCAAAGGAACACTTGAACTGTTGTTCTATCGTCCCGCTCGAATTTGTGTAAGGCATATACGTCACCCAGTCTTCCGCAAAATTGAATGTGGCTTTCTCAGATTCGACCACGTAATCCCTTTTCTGAACAGAGACGAAGCGGTATGCGGCACCGTCGTCGTAGGCACGGACTAAGAGCGACAGACCGTCGTTCAAGGCCAGCGCCAGTTCGTTATAGTTATCTTCAACCACGTTTTTCTTATACACCACAGCCTGGATACTGCCTTTGTGAGCCGTCTCCTTGGCTTTTTTCACCGTTTTGGCGGATACAGTCTTGCCTCCCACGTTCAGTGTAAGCCCAATGGGAGAATCTTTCACCAACTTCTGGTCTTCGTAACTGACGTTATAACTCAGACCATCGTTCTCAGTCACTGTCACCACGACTTTCCGGTCGGGCGACTTCACTGTGTAGTCCTTGGCCATTGATGTCGTAGCGGCCAACACGCACAGCGCCATTGTAATCATTGATTTTCTCATATAACTATCGATTAAAATTGTTTTCAAGTTTGACTACAAAGATACAAATAAATAAACGGAAAACATCATTTCCACTCCACAATTTCGCAATCCGCACATGTGAAAAACTATGTCCGGCATATTTTGGACTATGCCTGACATAAAAATTTCCAAGTCCGACATGGCATTGCCAACAACCCGTACGATAAGATTGAAGTTTGAAACGACGGTCATATTATAAGATTTTCATTAACTTTGTACGGTGAAACATTCCAACTGTTACAAGAACGTTATGCACAGACTGTTTTTATTTATATCCGTCGCCCTGTTGCTGGCCCCTGTCACGCTCGAAGCCCGCCGGACAAAGGATGGCAGAGAGGTTATCACAGGCGACCTGCGCACGAAATGCTACATTCCGATGCTGAAAGGCAAACGTGTGGCCTTGTACAGCAATCATACCGGACTCGCAGGCAAAGAACACGTGCTCGATCTTTTGTTACGTGAAGGCATTGACGTAGCTTGCATCTTCAGTCCCGAACATGGCTTCCGCGGCACCGCCGATGCCGGCGAGGGTGTGGGCAGCGGGAAAGACGAGAAGACAGGTGTCACCATCGTTTCCCTCTATGGCCAGCCCATGGACAAAGCTTTGGCCTCGGCACCCGAATATGACGTGCTCGTAGCCGACATTCAGGACGTGGGACTGCGTTATTACACCTACTATGTCACGCTCTGCCGCCTGATGGACGCTTGTGCCGAAACCGACAAGCCAGTCATTGTGCTCGACCGCCCAAATCCTAACGGCCACTTCGTAGACGGACCCATCTTAGACATGTCTTTGCGCTCGGGAGTGGGATGGTTGCCAATACCCGTCGTACATGGTCTGACTTTGGGCGAACTTGCGCTGATGGCCAACGGAGAAGGCTGGCTGAAAGACGGACACAAGTGCCGGCTAACGGTTATTCCGTGCAAGCACTACACACATGGCACGCGCTATAGCCCACCCGTACCGCCCTCTCCCAACCTCCCCAACATCCAGTCCATTCTTCTCTATCCGTCTCTCTGCTATTTCGAAGCCTCTGACGTAAGTGTGGGACGCGGAACCGAGAAACCGTTCCAACTATATGGGCATCCGCAGTTCACAAACTTCACATTCCGTTTCCAGCCTCAAAGCCGACCCGGTGCAAAAAAGCCTACACAACAGGACAAGTGGTGCTTCGGAGAGGACTTAAGCCAACTTCCGCTTGACTCTCTCTACCGTAAACACATCGATCTCACTTATCTGGTCACGGCATATCGGATTCTTTCTGCACAAAACCAGACAGACAAACGCGTACTCACGTCATTCTTCGAAAAATTAATGGGTTCGAAAGACATACGTCGGATGCTTGACGAAGGATATGACGCTAAGGAGATAAAAAAAACATGGCAAGGCGATGTGGAACGCTTCAAAATACAACGAAAGCCCTACTTGCTCTACAAAGAATAAACTTACATCGATTGAAAACAAATAAAGATACCTATTATGCTGAGAAAACTCGTCCTTACCCTTTTGACCATAGCGCTTACGAGCGTCACGCTGACGGCCAAGCTGAAGTTGGTGAAACCGGAGTCCGTCGGTCTGAACAGCCAAGTCCTCTGTCGTTGCGACAGTGTCATAAATAAAGCCGTCGCTGACGGCAATGCGCCGGGCGTAGTACTGGCTGTAGTGCGCCATGGCCAACTGGCTTACCTGAAAGCCTATGGTAACCGCCGTGTGATGCCTAATAAAGAAGCGATGACCACAAATACGGCGTTCGACATGGCTTCCTGTACAAAGACTATTTGCACTGCCACTTCCATTATGAAACTTATTGACATGGGATTCCTTCGTCTTAACGACCCTGTCAATCAGTTTATCCCCGGATTCAAAGATTGGCAAAGCGAAGACGGTAAACAGAAGGAGACCATCCGCATTCATCATTTGTTAACCCATTCTTCGGGTCTCGCTCCCTATGCTGGGGTGCCCGCTCTCCAAAAAGAATTTGGCAGTCCCAACCCTAAAGCGCTCATAAATCATATTGCGCAAGGACGAAGAGACTTTCAGCCCGGCACAAAAACGCAATACAGTTGCCTTAACTTCATCACCCTGCAAAATATCGTTGAGAATGTCACAGGGAAAAGCCTCCGCGATTTCGCCAAAGAGAACATATTCCGTCCTTTAGGCATGGATAACACCGACTATCTGCCCTGTCGGCTCGACGACAACGGCAATTGGGTAAACACTCCCGATGCTGGGAACTTGGGCGGTGTACCTATTGCTCCCACCGAAGTACAAACGAACGGACAAGTGCTCCACGGACAGGTCCATGACCCACTGGCACGTGTCATGAACGGAGGTATCAGCGGTAATGCCGGACTCTTCACGACGGCAGAGGATATTGCGACCTTCTGCGCCATGCTTCAGAACGGCGGAACTTGGGAAGGGAAACGCATTCTTGGGCCACTGACTGCCAAACTGCTGCGTACAGTACCTGAAGACGAAACTGCCCTCGGGCGCACCCTGGGATGGAACCACGGACTCGGATATACCGCCGGCGACATGCTTTCCCCCGACACCTATTACCATACTGGCTACACCGGAACCAGCATTGTCATTGACCCAGTCAACGATGTCAGCATCATTGTGCTTACCAACGCCGTGCATCCCCACGACGGACCTTCGCCTGCCAGGATGCGTTCCATCGTATGCAACGTTGTAGCCGCTGCAATAGTAAAATAAAGGATTTAAACTTAAAGTGCTTTAACCGCAGTTTGCAGTTTACTGCACGTGTCAGCACATGCAGGAGTCAAAGGCAAGCGCAGATAGTTCTGACACTTACTCATTGAAGAGAGCAAAGCTTTAATGCCTGCTGGATTCCCGTCTACACACAATAAACGGAAAATCTCGTTCAAACGAGCATTGATATCCTTGGCACGTTGACCCTCCTCAGCCAACACATCATGGACCATCTGTCCGAATATCGCAGGCAAAGCATTTCCGACAACAGAAATTACCCCTGCAGCACCTCGCGTAAGCAGTTCGTAAGTCAAAGCATCATCGCCACTAATCACATCAAAACCGTTCGGACGCCCTTCCAGAATACGCTCTGCCTGAGATAGGCAACCCGAAGCTTCTTTTATAGCAACAACATTCGGTATTTCGTGAGCTATACGAAGTGTTGTCTCGGCTTCAATATTGACTCCCGTACGACTAGGAACATTATACGCTACAATAGGCAAGTTTACTGCCCTTGCCAATGCCTCGTAGTGGAGAAATATACCCTCTTGCGATGGTTTATTATAGAAAGGACAAACTGAAAGTATACCATCAATGCCTTTAAAATCAAAACCGCGGGCATCATCTACCAATTGACGGGTGCAATTGTCACCAAAACCAAGTAGAATAGGCACTCGGCCGTGAACCAAATTAACAATAAAGTCTTTTATCAGTAGTTTTTCTTCGTTCTTTAAACAAGGTGTCTCCGCAGTACTGCCTAATACACAAAAGAAGTCCACACCTTCTCGAAGCTGCATCTCAACCAAATGGCCTAATGAAGCATAGTCCACGCTACCATCTTTATGAAACGGTGTAATCAATGCGACCCCGAAGCCTTTAAATATATTCTCCATGGATTCTTTTCAATTCAGGCTACAAAGATACGGAAAAACTCTTGCTTTATGTCAGATCTAGGAGCAGAAAATCAAAATAAGCTCTGCTCTATCGGGGTTGAATAATCCGATTTCTGCATTTCTGCTGTTGGCGAGTCTACAATCATTTGAAGAAACTCGTTCTCTGTTTTGATTGGAACGCCCAATTGTTTCGCCTTTTCCAACTTTGACGGTCCCATATTTGCACCTGCCAAAATAAATGAAGTATTTTTTGAGATTCCAGATACGTTTTTCCCACCGCATTGCTCTATCATCATTTTGTATTCCTCACGACTATGTTTTTCGAATACACCACTGATAACGATATTAAGGCCTGACAAAACATCAGAAACGGGAGATTCCTGTTCATTAATCTCGAAACAAAGTCCAGCATCACGGAGACGCTCTACCATATGATGGTTGCGCTCGTCATGAAACCAGTTAACCACACTCGTAGCAATACCTGCACCGACACCTTCTACCTCTAACAAATCTTCCAATGAGGCCTGTTCCAAAGCAACGATGGTCTTAAAATGTCGTGCCAACTGCTTGGCCACCACCTTACCGACAAAGCGTATTCCCAATGCATACAACGTTCGCTCAAAAGGCACATTTTTGCTTTCCTCTATACCTTCAAGAGCTCTCATTGCCGATTTCAGACGGGTATCAGATCCGCCACTCAAATCTTTTATCGTAAGATGATACAAATCGGCCACATCACGCACCAAACCTCTTTCAAAATAGTCATCAATAGCTTCAGGTCCTATAGATTCTATATCCATGGCATCGTGACTTATGAAATGTATAATTCTCCCCTTTAACTGAGGCGGACACGACGTGTCGTTAGGACAATAGGAGGCAGCTTCACCTTCGTAACGCACCAAAGGCGTTCCACATTCTGGGCAGATAGTAATAAATCGAATCATGTCTCCCTTCCCATAAGCTTCAGAAGTCTTGTCAACACCGACAATTTGGGGAATAATTTCACCGGCTTTTTCAATAAACACAAAATCGCCTTTGTGCAAGTTCATCTGCTCCAGAATATCCCGGTTATGGAGTGATGCGCGCTTTACAACAGTTCCCGCCAACAGCACAGGTTCCATATCTGCCACAGGTGTGACGGCTCCAGTACGCCCAACTTGATATATTACATCCTTCAAACGGGTACGCGCACGTTCTGCCTGGAACTTATAGGCTATAGCCCAACGAGGCGTTTTGGCAGTATAGCCCAGTTGCTCCTGTTGCTTGAGTGAATCCACTTTCAAAACGATACCGTCTGTTGCAACGGGCAAATGACTACGTTGTTTGTCCCAATAATCAATAAATTCAAAGATTTCATCCATCGTTTTAACCTTACGCATGGCATCCGATACTTTGAATCCCCAATGTACGGCCAACTTCATGTTCTCATAATGACTGTCAGACGGAAGATTTTCGCCCAAAAGATAATACAGATAGGCATCTAATTTTCGCGCGGCCACAACCGCTGGGTTTCTGCTCTTAAGTGTACCCGAAGCAGCATTGCGGGGATTAGCAAACAAGACTTCACCCCGGGCTTCACGCTCAATATTTAGGGCTTCGAAACTCTGCCATGGCATTAATACTTCACCGCGTATTTCGAACGATGATAAGTAATCTCCTGTCAAGCGTAATGGTATGGAACGAATGGTCTTTATATTTTCCGTCACATCATCACCTTGTATCCCGTCACCACGTGTCACAGCTCTAACCAATGCTCCGTCTTCATATGTCAACGAAATAGACAGGCCGTCAAATTTCAATTCACAACACACTTCAAATGGCTGTCCGCCCAAACCTGCGGCAACACGTCCGAAAAATGTTTCAACATCTGCACGGTTGTAAGTGTTTGCCAAAGACAGCATCGGATATTTGTGGGACACTTGTCGGAATCCTTGACTGAGATCACTGCCCACACGTTGCGTCGGTGAAGTTGGATCATACCATTCCGGATGTTTGGCTTCCAACTCCGACAATTCACGCAGCATGGCGTCAAAAGCCTGGTCTGTGATTTCCGGCTGGCTTTTCACATAGTATAAATAGTTGTGACGATGCAATTCTTCGCGCAACGTTTCTATTCTTGTTTTGTCGTCCATGACATCCTTCTCTTTTTTACGTATCAAAATTAGAACAAATTCCGCAATAAATGCGTACTTTTGTCCGTAAAAATTCAAGAAATGCGAATAGACATCATTACTGTACTGCCTGAGATGCTCGAAGGATTCGTCAATCAATCCATCTTAGCCCGTGCACAAAAGAAAGGATTGGTAGAGATTTATCTTCATAATCTTCGTGATTACACCAAAGACAAGCACCGTCGTGTTGACGACTATCCCTTCGGTGGTTTTGCCGGTATGGTCATGCAGTGCCAACCTATCGACGATTGCATATCCCGTCTTAAAGCGGAGCGTCACTACGACCATGTTATCTTTACCACACCCGATGGAGAACAGTTCAATCAGTCCATGGCCAACGAATTGTCTTTAGCCGAAAACATCATTATTCTCTGTGGACACTACAAAGGTGTTGACTATCGCATCCGCGAACATCTTATCACAAAAGAGATAAGCATCGGCGACTACGTTCTAACCGGTGGAGAGTTAGCCGCGGCAGCCATTACCGACGCCGTAGTACGTATCGTTCCGGGAGTCATCGGTGACGAGCAGAGTGCTCTCTCCGACTCGTTTCAGGACAATCTGTTGGCTGCCCCTGTCTATACGCGCCCTGCAGATTACAAAGGTTGGTGCGTCCCCGAAGTACTTCTCAGCGGACATGAAGCAAAAATCAAAGAATGGGAATTGTCCCAGAGCTATGAGCGCACCCGTCGGTTACGCCCCGATTTGCTCAACAAAAACACGCCTTCTCATGACAAAGACTGAACAATACCAAAGCTTCTTGCCGCAACTTCGCGCCCTTATGGCAGGAGAAACCGACACCATATGCCGCATGGCCAATTTCTGCGCCTTGCTTCACGAAACCATGCACTTTTTCTGGACCGGTTTCTATCGTGTCATCGGTGAAGAACTCGTACTCGGCCCATTCCAAGGGCCCATCGCTTGCACACGCATAGCCCGTGGCCGCGGTGTATGTGGAACAGCCTGGCAAGACAACCGCACGCTAATTGTACCAGATGTACACCAGTTTCCGGGACACATCGCCTGCTCCTCACTGTCAAACAGTGAAATTGTCGTTCCTGTCCACGATATCCATGGAAATGTGTGTGCCGTCCTCGACATTGACAGCACTGAATTCGCTACATTCGACGACACCGACCGCATCTTTCTTGAGGAGGCCGTGACTTACATCTAAAAAACGAAGCGGCGTTTCAAAAAGCAAAGGCGGCGTCTCGGTTTTCCGAGACGCCGCTATTATATAGAGTTGAATAAGGAGTAACTGGATCCTATCCTATAAAACCTTATACCACCCTATTAATTCCCTATTTCATAGCTTTTATCACCGCCACGATGTCAGCCGAGTCCACCGTGCCGTCCTGATTTACATCGGCACGGGGTGGTTCCTGATACTCTATCCACACCCACTTGCCGGTAATGGGTTTGCCCGTCGCACCGCATACAGCGTTTTGGTCGGCATTCCACACGGCATCCGTGGGATAAGTGATGGCATGGTTTTCAAGTACAAGGTCAGCCAATGTGCCCAAGACATAGGCTTTCACGGTGGCCTTGTCCTTGACCGTAAGTGTGGAATAGTAGTTCTCAAATGGTCGTGTTCTGCGATAGCCGGTAATACCTCCTGTCGTGCCATCGGCTTCTAGAGTTACATTGCCGCTTACCGTCAAGTTTGACGAAGTAGAGCCCAGATGAACACCCATATCACCCGAAGCGGTCAACAGGGCACTGCCGGTAATGGTTGTGTTGTTAATGAGAAGCATGCCACTGCAACCATTGGCACCGGTCACTTTGGTGCCGCTCACTACGTCAATGGTCAGCCCGTTCACTTGGCTGTAGATGCCTGCGCCGCAGCCCGTGGCGGCATCGCTCGAAGTGCCTTTGCCGTTGATATACTGGCCTTTCAGAGTCAACGTATTCGTCGAGGGGTTATAAGCAGCCTGTCCGGTGTTCAATATGTCATCCTTGTTCATATAAGTCACTTGGATGCCGCCGACCCACAGGTTATATGTCAGCGAAGTATATTCTGCCGAGGTGAAGTAACCGGCGTAGCCGTCTTTGCCGTCAATCTGTGCTCTACTGTGCAATGGATGCATGTCATCATATTTCGTTCCATTGCCACCGACAAGTTCATGACAGCCTGTAAACATTTCTTCGCTGTTTGTGATTGCATTTGTGGTCCAGCCGTCACCGGCGCATATTGTGACCAGCTTTTCACAACCCCAGAACATCCTGACCATTTTCTTTACCTTTGCCGTATTGAAATGTGTCAGGTCAAGGCTCCGTAAATTTCTGCTGAGAGAAAACATGTAGCTCATACTTGTCACTTGGCTGGTGTTAAAGTATTCCATGCCGGTGATGGTTGTCAATTTATACATAGCGCTAAACCAAGAATTGGTGTTTGTAGGCCGTGCGCCGGCAAACGAGGGGTCGAACTTGACAGTGGTCGTCTCCCCAACCTTGCTAAACCAAGCGGGATCATCATCGTCTGTTTGGTTTAATGGAACAGAATACTTAATGCCAGATCTCGACGATTTCTGGTTGTCATAGTAGAACGTCAGCGTCGTGTTGTCGCTGGTGTAAACGGCATAGGCCTGCTGGGCCATGGTCTTGGTAAAGCCTAACAAGGTGCAGAGCGCCGTGATGAAAACTACTTTCTTCATTTTAATCGAGTTTTTAATTGTTTGATACAAAAATAGTACATTTCAATGAATAATTAATAATGAACAATGAAAAATTTAAAGTTGCCGCCTAAGTCAAAAAATTTTACACTAAAACCGGACGCCTGACAACACGTTGATTACCAAAGGATGCCAAATAGAACAAAATAGAAGCGGCGTTTCAAAATTTTGAGACGCCGCTTCTGCTGCCCGAAGTCCCGCTTCTGAGCGCCGAAAACTGAGTTGTTCTGTTGATAAGAATATTAAGTTACATAGGAAAAACTGTTGCCGCGGTCATGGCATCGTTCCCAACAGAGAGCAACCTATATATAGTAAGGTATAAGGGACATTTTAAGTATTAAAACGGCATTTTTTCGATGAATAATCAAAATTTTTCAAAGATTTTTTGGTTTTAGCGCGCATAAACGGGTAAAAAACATTATCTTTGCACCACAAAACAGATAATGTATAACAAAAAACTAAACTAAAATGACTAAAGCAGACATTGTAAACGAGATTTCAAAGAAGACTGGTATTGACAAGGCAACGGCTCTCGTAGCTGTTGAAGCTTTCATGAGCACTGTCAAAGGTTCACTCATTGGTGGTAACAACGTTTATCTCCGCGGTTTCGGTAGCTTTATTCTGAAGAGAAGAGCTCCCAAGACAGCCCGTAATATCTCCAAGAACACAACTATTATTATTCCGGAGCACAACATCCCCGCTTTCAAGCCGGCCAAGACGTTCTCCAAAGCTGTGAAGTAAATTTACACGACAGACATCTTTGACACACATTGAACAAATTGTTTTATTAACCGTTTAATTACAGTATTATGCCTAGCGGAAAAAAGAAAAAAAGACACAAGATGTCAACTCACAAGCGTAAAAAAAGACTGAGAAAGAACAGACATAAGAACAAGTAAATCAATTTTGTTCACCCACATAAAGAACAAACCTTAGGCGTAAGTCGCTTTTTCAGGTTTGTTCTTTATTTAAATGGTTTTTCAACAGTTATGACCAGCGAAGTAGTAGTTGACGTCCGGCCCAAAGAGATATCCATCGCCCTTCTGGAAGACAAAAAGCTCGTGGAACTTCAGAAGGAAGGACGCGAAGAGAATTTCTCCGTGGGCAACATCTATGCGGCCAAGGTAAAAAAACTCATGCCTGGCCTGAATGCATGTTTTGTGAACGTCGGGTACGAACGCGATGCTTTTTTACACTACCAAGACTTAGGTCCGAGCTTTCATTGCTACGAAAAATTCCTGAAACAGGTTACCAGCGACCGCAAACACCTTCCCGATCCCGGCAAGATAAATCTGAACACCGCGCTTGAAAAGGAAGGCAGCGTGCAAACGTCGCTAAAAGTAGGCCAGGAAATACTTGTCCAAATTATAAAGGAACCTATTTCCACCAAAGGGCCACGCTTGACTTGCGAACTATCCTTTGCCGGCAGGCTGCTGGTACTCATTCCATTTAACGACAAAGTCAGCGTCTCGTCCAAAATCCGTTCCGCAGCCGAACGCGCCCGCCTGCGCCAATTGGTTGACAGCATTCGTCCCAAAAACTTTGGTGTTATCGTGCGCACGGTAGCTGAAAACAAACGTGTGGCTGAACTTGACAAGGAACTTAAAGTGCTTCTGAAACGTTGGGAAAATGCCATCAAGACCATACAAAAGGCTACGGTTTTCCCCAAAATGGCATACGAAGAAACCAGCCGCACCGTGGCACTGCTCAGAGACCTCTTCAACCCTACATTTGAACAAATCCACGTAAACGACAAAACGACGTTCGAGGAAATCAAAGACTACATCCAACTGATTGCACCGGACCACGGCGATATTGTCAAACTATATTCGGGCAACGTGCCCATCTTTGATAATTTCAACGTCACCAAGCAAATCAAAGGCCTCTTCGGACGCACCGTCACTTACAAACACGGAGCTTACCTGATTATTGAGCATACCGAGGCTCTGCATGTGGTTGACGTGAACAGCGGCAACCGTTCCAAGAGCGCCGACGGACAGGAAGCCAACGCCCTTGACGTCAATCTGGGCGCTGCCGATGAACTGGCACGCCAACTGCGTCTCAGAGATATGGGCGGTATCATCGTGGTGGATTTCATCGACATGAAAAAAGCCGAAAACAGGCAGGCGCTTTATGAACGGATGAAGGAGAATATGAAACTGGACCGTTCAAAGCACAACATCCTGCCGTTAAGCAAATTCGGACTGATGCAAATTACCCGTCAGCGTGTACGTCCGGCCATGGACGTCACCGTTGACGAAACATGTCCCTCATGTTTTGGCACGGGTGTTGTCAAGTCCAGTGTGCTGTTTACGGACAAACTGGAAAGCAAAATCGCTATCCTTGTGAATGATTTGGGTGTAAAGAAGATTCGTCTCCATGTCCATCCATATGTAGCCGCCTTCATTGAGAAAGGCATTGTTTCCTTAAAACGAAAGTGGCAGATGAAATATGGATTCGGACTGAGGATAATTCCCGACCAAAGCCTCGCATTCCTGCAATACGTTTTCTACGATTCAGAGAATCACGAGATTGACATGAAAGAAGAAAACGAGATTAAATAACAAAAAGCGGTTGCTTCTCGAGAAAGCAACCGCTTTTGTTTTATATGCGTGTCAAAATATCTCTGAACGCTTCGTAAGATGCATCCATGCGTGACAGTTCGTAAGCATCCAATTTCAAAGAGAACGATCCGCGTACTTGAGGCAAATCAAAATAACACTTCAGAATACTTACCAAATTGAAGGCTATGCCGGAGCCTTCCCGCATCAGTTTCATACAAACACCACTTAACAGCACCGGTGAGTTATCCAACTTTCTCAACAATTGGAACAGCACGTAATAACACGGAGGCGTGGCCACAGGAACCAGATAAGCAATTACACGTTGAGGTTCCTCCACAAGAAAACAATCGAGTAACGATTTCACTTCTTCAACTGAATGCAACACAGGCAGCCATGTCTGCAAAAACTTCTTCTCATCCACCAGGCGTTCCTCGGATGATACTAAAGTACCAAACATACGAAGTGCAGGATGCTCAGTATTCAAGCGACCATCACGGTAATTACGGACCGCCGCTTTCAAGAATGTCATCAAGAATGCTTTTGAAGCAGCAGGAACTATAGCATGAAAGCACGTCCAAAAATCATCATGAGTCAGACAGGGCAACACCTCGTGTTCTAATGAGACCCCCGCAGACCGGAACTGGGAATGTGTTAATCCATGAAGATAATTCAACATACCATCCCAATCACGCACTTCGGCATAATGCATCAACTGACGGGAAATAACCGAATTATGTCTGGCTTGTATTGTCATCGGTGTTCCATTAACACGACATTTTCGATGTGCTGCGTGTGAGGAAACATATCAACCGGCTGGAAAGCGACCACATGGTAATCCACATCCAACATAGCCAAGTCGCGTGCTTGCGTGGCCGGGTTGCAACTCACATAAACAATACGTTTCGGCGAAGCGAGCAAGATAGTCTTCACAACATCAGGGTGCATGCCTGCACGTGGCGGGTCAGTAATGATAACATCAGGGCGACCATATGATTCGACGAACTCAGCCGTCAAAATGTCTTTCATATCACCAGCCAGAAACGTCACATTGCTTATCCCATTCAATTCCGCATTAACTTTAGCGTCTTCTATAGCTTCTGGCACATATTCAATGCCGACGACATGCTTTGTGTGTCGGGCAACAAAGTTTGCAATGGTTCCTGTACCCGTATACAAGTCATACACTAACTCGTTGCCGGTAAGCGCGCAGTATTTACGTACTACCTTATACAAGTTGTATGCCTGTTCATTGTTTGTCTGATAAAAACTCTTGGGCCCTACTTTGAATTTCAGGTCTTCCATTAGTTCGTAAACATAGCCTCTACCTTTTGCAACAAACACATCCAAATCTCCCATCGTGTCGTTACACTTCAGGTTGTTCACCCAAACCAGCGTCGTGATTTCGTCAAATCCGCTCACGTAGTCAAGAACTTTATTCGCCTGCTTCTGTTCAGTTTCATTCGTGATGTGAAACTGAAACACCAACATCACTTCGCCACTGTTGGACGTACGGAAAATCATGTCGCGCAGGACACCTGTCTGTGCCCGCAAATCGAAGAAAGATATGCCATTCTTTATCGCAAATTCTCTCACACCGTTACGCACACGATTCTGCAAGTCATCCATAAGGTAACACCTCTCTATGTCCAGTACCTTATCGAAAGCGCCAGGAATGTGAAAGCCTACGGCATTCATATTTTCGTATTTCACATCTGCCGACACTTCTTCGGCAGTAAGCCAACGCTT
>JAEEGG010010549.1_pt1 | contig 20376 bp, 17 predicted proteins | sample 9134161 | NCBI WGS metagenome assembly JAEEGG01 (sample SAMN16246543, study PRJNA631951) | gut metagenome | biome: gut microbiome; feature: rumen; material: CR-attached | host: Bos | place: Iran: Karaj | collected 2018-10 | reverse complement strand
CCAAACGTGCACGACGGTCTGTGTCCTGTGCATTTGCAAACGGGAATGCCATGATAATGGCGAGCGAAAAGATTAACTTTTTCATAATACAATAGTTGTTGATAATCGGTTGTTTGTTGGTGTACTAATATGCTAATACACCGCAAAGATATAGAGCAATTCCTTAACTGCAATACCATTAACACAATTTAACCTGATTAGAGCAGAATGTTGCTTAGCATGATCACGATGATGATCACGGGAGCAACCCAGCGGACCATGAAGTATACATATCGGAACAGCCAGGCGGGAGTCTTGGATGTGCCGTGGCCGGTAAGCTCGTCCATGAAATCGGCCTTCTTGATTCGCCAGCCCGCAAACAGCACCATTATAAGGCTTCCCACGGTTATAAGGACATCGGACGAAATCACGTCAAAGAAATCAAATATGTTCATGCCTGCCAGGGTTATGCCTGACAGCGTGCCCTGGGACAGGGAGCAAATGCAACCCAGCAGGATGATAATGATCATGCTGACAGACACCGCCCTGTTGCGTGACAGATGCAACTCCTCAATGAAATAGGCCACTATAACCTCAAGCATTGATATGGCCGATGTCACCGCGGCCAGCAGCAATGAGAGGAAGAACAGGATGGCTATTATGTTGCCGCCGGGCATGGATGCAAATACGCCGGGCAGGGTGATAAACACCAGTCCGGGGCCTGCGTTGACAGCCGGAGTGGTACCGTTCATGTATGCTATGGCATATACTGCGGGGATGATGGCCAGTCCGGCTATGATGGCGAACAGGGTGTCAATAAGGCCGGTCGATACGGCTGTCATGGCAATGTCCTCCTTGGTCTTGACGTATGATCCGTAGGTAAGAAGGATGCCTATTCCGATGCTCAGTGACATGAAGGCCTGACCCAGCGCGGTGATGAGCACCTTGCCGTCAATCTTGCCGAAATCAGGGATGAGCAGGTATTTTGTTCCTTCGGTTGCTCCCGGAAGGGTGAGAGAGCGGATGGCCACCAGAATGATGGTGATGGAGAGAACGGTCATCATGGGCTTGGAGAAACGCTCTATTCCGTTCTTTACTCCGCCGAAATTGGCTATTGCAGTTACGGCCAGAAAGATGGCGGTGTATACCAGGGGCTCATATGTGGAACTTATGAATCCTGTGAACGTGCCGGAGTAATCGGCCCCCGGGTCAGTGAAACTGAACGTGCAGGCCTGAGCCAGGTACTTTACCGACCATCCTCCCACTACTGTATAGAAGGCCATTATGACAATGGGTGTGAGCAGGGTTATGAATCCGGCCCAGCGCCAGCGCGGAGCACCCAGATTGTCATAGACGCGGGTCACGTTGCTGCGGCATTTTCGGCCCAGAGTGATCTCGGTCATAAGTACCGGCAGGCAGATGGTAAGAAGAAGTATCAGATATACAAAGATGAATGCTCCGCCTCCGTTCTGGGCAGCCAGGAAGGGGAATCTCCACAGGTTACCCAGACCCACGGCCGAACCGGCCAGGGCCATTATCATTCCAAAATGGCTCTCAAAACGCTCTTTGCGTCTCTCCCTTCTCTCCATCAGGGATTACTGTTTGATGTTAGGCTCTTCCAGTCCGTAACCTGCTTTCTTGTCAACGGCCTTAAGGCGCATTGCCAGCAGCAGGGCTACTACACCGAACAGAGCGAAAATGATCATGGGCAGAGTGTAGTTGTACTGGGTTACCTCAGCTCCGTTTACTATGCGTACGCCGTCCTTGCAGTACTTGTCAAGTATGCCGCCAATGAGCAGGGGGACAAATCCCAGGCCTATGTTCTGAACCCAGAATATGAGTGCGTATGCTGAACCTACAAGTTTCTGCGGGATGATCTTGGGTACGCTGGGCCACATGGCTGACGGAACGAGTGAGAATGCCACACCCAGGATTGTCATGATGAATGCAGCGAACCACCAGTAGTTGAGAAGCGGCAGGGCAAACAGCACGTGTACCAGGATGAGCAGCAGTGAACCTATGATCATGATGGTTGCGCCTTTACCTTTCTTATCGTAGATGCCGCCAAAGAGCGGGGTCATGATAAGGTTACCGAACGGGATCAGACTGGGTATGATTCCGGCCAGGGTGGTGCTGACTCCGTATTTGTTCTCCATAAGTGATGCGGCGTATTTCATGAACGGGAATACTGCCGAGTAGAACATGAGGCAGAGCAGGGCCAGAAGCCAGAAACCACGGTTGGTTATAATCAGCTTCAGGTCCTTTACCTTGAATACGTCATCGGGCTCGGTCTGTGCCTGTGCCACCTCGGCGTCAAACTTCTTGTCCATGCGGCAGAATACCAGGTAAGCCAGGAATCCTATGCACAGCAGTATTGCCGAGAACAGCAGCGGGGCTGAAAGTGAGAAGTGCTTCACGATCATGGGGCTGAATACCAGGGCGGCGGCTGTTCCCAGACGGGCAACGGCTACCTGAACACCCATGGCCAGGGCAAGTTCCTTACCGGCAAACCACTTGGTTATGACTTTTGACACCGTGATACCGCAGTTCTCGGTACCTACGGCAAAAATGGCGTAACCCAGGCAGGCCACGAACACCTGTGTGCGCATGCCGAACATGGTGCCGGCCTCTGCGCCCGGAGATATGTAATTGACAGCGTAATATTTGATGAGCGCACCGGCAAGCATCAGGAAGCAGGTTACTATTCCGGTGAACCTTACACCCATCTTGTCCAGTATGATACCGCCGAAAATGAGCATGAACAGGAATACGTTGAACCAGCAGTAGGCCCAGTTAAACTGGCCGAACTCAAGACTGGTCCATCCCATCTGCTCTTCGAGCATGGTCATCAGGGGTGACAGGGCATCGGTCAGGAAATAGCCCCACATCATGGTGAACGATACGATAATAAGGGCAGCCCAACGTGCACCCTTGCTCTCGCTGATTTTCTTGGTTACGGTCTGTGACATATTTTTATTATAATTATGATTATTCGGAGGTGCAAAATTATGAATTTCTTACTAATTTTGCAGCGCTGCTGAGAAGCAGATTGAGTGATACCCAAAATTTATTGAAAGAGGATAACTTAGAAGATTGTTTTAAAGTGAATTTAGATGTACTAACCGCCGTGTCCCCCATAGATGGACGTTACCACGGCAAAACACAGGAACTCGCGTCTTATTTTTCAGAGTTTGCACTGATAAAGTATAGAGTACGGGTTGAGATTGAATACTTTACTGCACTTTGTGAATTCCAACTTCCGCAGCTGGCAGGTGTTTCACGCAAATCACTTGACGGCCTGCGCCAGATTTGGCAGAATTTCAACGAAGAGGATGCAGCTCATATAAAGGATATAGAGAAGGTTACCAACCACGACGTAAAGGCCGTTGAATACTTCCTCAAGGAGAAGTTTGACCTTGTTCCCGAGTTGGTACCCTATAAGGAGTTCATACACTTTGGACTTACATCACAGGATATAAACAACACATCATTGCCTCTGATGATCAAGGAGGCTCTTGAGAACGTCTATTATCCCGCAATCCAGTCACTTATCGATAAACTTGAGGAGTACGCCCAGCGCTGGAAGGATGTTCCCATGCTGGCCCGTACCCACGGACAGCCCGCTTCACCCACACGTCTGGGTAAGGAGATCGAGGTATTCGCATACCGTATGCGCGAGCAGCTTAAGCAGCTCAAGGCAGTGCCCATGTCGGCCAAGTTCGGCGGTGCCACCGGTAACTTCAACGCACACCATGTGGCTTATCCCGATATCGACTGGAAGGCATTCGGTGCCAAGTTCCTGGATGAAAAACTGGGACTCAAGCGTGAGGAGTTCACAACCCAGATATCCAACTACGATAACCTGGCAGCCCTGTTTGATGCAATGAAGCGTCTGAACACCATCCAGATTGATATGAACCGCGACTTCTGGCAGTACATATCAATGGAGTATTTCAAGCAGCAGATCAAGGCCGGTGAGGTTGGCTCAAGCGCAATGCCTCACAAGGTAAATCCCATAGACTTTGAGAATGCCGAGGGAAACCTGGGTATGGCCAATGCCGTACTGGAGCACCTGGCACGCAAATTGCCGGTATCACGCCTGCAGCGTGACCTGACAGACTCAACGGTTATACGTAACGTGGGTGTTCCCTTCGGCCATCAGATGATCGCCATAGCAAGTTCTCTTAAGGGTCTTGGCAAACTGCTCATCAACGAGCAGAAGATTGCCGCCGATCTGGACGGATGCTGGAGCGTTGTGGCCGAGGCCATCCAGACCATCCTTCGCCGCGAGGGCTATCCCCATCCGTATGAGGCACTCAAGGCTCTGACAAGAACCAACAGTCAGGTAACACGGGAGTCAATCAGTGAATTTATTGACGGACTAAACGTAAACGATAATATTAAACAAGAACTTAAAGCCATAACGCCTGGCAACTATTTCGGCGTGTGATATTAATAGTCAAAATCTAAATCAGACGTGAAGCCGTGATGGCTTCCAACTTAAAAAAGGTACAATTATGATGGAAACAGAGAATGGAAACAGATTCTACGACGAGAGCGGGAATCAGGAGGAGCAGGAAAACAGCTTCAACAGATTTAACGGTAATTCAGATGGAAACAACCAAGGTACTAACCGCCGTGAGGGACGTCCCCGTTTTGTAAGGGTAGATTACAACAACCGTCCCCAATACTCAAGAGTTGAACGTCCCCAGCGCCGCGAAGATGGCGATCAGCAGGGTTACGGTCAGCGTCAGGGTGGTTATCAGAATCGTGGTTACAATAATAATCGTCCGCAGTACGGACAGCAGCGTTATGGCCAGCCCCGCCAGTACAACAACGGCGAAGAGGGTCAGCCCCGTTTCTACAGGGAGCGTGTTCAGGGCCAGAACGGTGAAGTGAATGATGGTGGCGGCTACCAGCGTCAGGGTGGCTACCAGCGCCAGGGCGGCTACGGCCAGCGTCAGGGTGGTTACGGTCAGCGTCAGGGCGGCTATCAGCGCCAGGGCGGCTACGGCCAGCACCAGGGTGGCGGTTATCAGCGTCAGGGTGGCTACGGCCAGCAGGGCGGTTTCCGCAAGCCCATGCAGAAGCGTCAGGACAACCGCAAGCGCATTGAGTACCAGGATGTCATTCACGATCCCGAGGAGGAGATACGTTTGAACAAGTACCTGGCAAATGCCGGTGTATGCTCACGTCGTGAGGCCGATGAATTCATCCAGGCAGGCGTAGTAAAGGTTAACGGCCAGACCGTAACCGAACTGGGCACCAAGGTACATCGCGGTGACAACGTACTGTTCCACGATCAGCTGGTAAGTATAGAGCGTAAGATTTACATTCTGCTCAACAAGCCCAAGGATTGCGTTACCACAGTTGATGATCCCCAGGAGCGCAAGACAGTTATGGATTATATCAAGGGTGCCTGCAAGGAGAGAGTTTATCCCGTAGGCCGTCTTGACCGCAATACAACCGGTGTACTGCTTCTTACCAATGACGGTGAGATGGCAAGCCGCCTTACACACCCCAAGTTCCTCAAGAAGAAGATCTATCATGCACGTCTGGACCGCGCTGTAAGCGGCGAGGATCTGCAGAAGCTTCTTGACGGTGTCAACATAGGCGAGGAAGAGGGCGATATCGTACGTGCCGATGAGGTAAGCTACGTAAACGATGACAAGACCCAGGTCGGTATTGAGATCCACTCAGGCCGTAACCGTGTGGTACGTCGTATGTTCGATGCTCTGGGTTACCGCGTAACCAAGCTGGACCGCGTTCAGTTTGCAGGTCTGACCAAGAAGCGTCTGCGTCGCGGCGACTGGCGTTTCCTCACCGAGAAGGAGGTCAACATGCTCCGTATGGGTGCTTACGAATAATTAATCACAGATTAAATCTAAAACAATGGATATCAAGAGAACAAGGATTGTTGACCTTCTTAAGCGTACCGATTTCGGTCAGGAGGTTGTCGTTAAAGGATGGGTAAGAACCAAACGCGGCAGCAAGACCGTAAACTTCATCGCCCTTAATGACGGATCGACAATCAAGAATGTTCAGATTGTGGCTGATCTGGAGAAGTTCAGCGAGGACCTTATGAAACAGGTCACCACCGGTGCCTGCCTGAGCGTAAAGGGTATCATGGTTGAGAGCATCGGCTCCGGTCAGGCTGTCGAGGTTCAGGCTAAGGAGATCGAGGTTCTGGGTCTGTGCGGTGATGACTATCCCATGCAGAAGAAAGGCCAGACATTCGAGTATATGCGTCAGCATGCCCATATGCGTCTGCGTACCAATACATTCGGTGCCGTGATGCGTATCCGCCACAATATGGCAATGGCAATACATACCTATTTCCATGAGCATGGATTCTTCTATTTCCACACTCCGCTCATCACTGCAAGTGACTGCGAGGGTGCAGGAAATATGTTCCAGGTAACCACCAAGAACCTCTATGACCTCAAGAAGGATGACCAGGGTAAGATCATTTATGATGATGATTTCTTTGGTCAGCAGACCTCACTTACCGTAAGCGGTCAGTTGGAGGGTGAGCTTGGTGCAACCGCTCTTGGCGCTATCTATACTTTCGGTCCCACATTCCGTGCCGAGAACTCCAACACTCCGCGCCACCTGGCCGAGTTCTGGATGATCGAGCCTGAGGTTGCTTTCCTGGATCAGGAGGAGCTGATGGACCTTGAGGAGGATTTCATCAAGTACTGCGTACGCTGGGCACTTGACAACTGTCAGGACGATTTGCAGTTCCTCAATCAGATGATTGACAAGACTCTGCTGGAGCGTCTTAACGGTGTACTTAAAGAGACATTTGTACGTCTTCCTTATACCGAGGGTATCAACATACTGCAGGAGGCCATCAAGAAGGGCAAGAAGTTTGAGTTCCCCTGCAACTGGGGCGATGACCTGGCCAGTGAGCATGAGCGCTACCTGGTTGAGGAGCACTTCAAGAAACCGGTTATCATGACTGACTATCCTACAGCCATCAAGTCATTCTACATGAAGCAGAATGAGGCTACTCCCGATGGCGGTTCTATCGGCTATAAGGGAGTCAAGGCTCCCGCACCCACCATGCAGGGTACCGACGTTCTGTTCCCACAGATTGGTGAGATCATAGGAGGTTCAGTCCGTGAGGCTGATTACGATAAGCTGATGGGTGAGATCAACCGCCGTCAGATGGATATGACACACCTGTGGTGGTATCTGGATACCCGCCGCTGGGGTTCATGCCCGCACGCAGGATTCGGCCTTGGCTTTGAGCGCCTCATCCTGTTCGTAACAGGCATGCAGAACATTAGGGATGTCATCCCGTTCCCGCGCACACCCAAGAACGCAGAATTCTAAATCAAAAAACTCCGGTTCGCTTGAATCGGAGTTTTTTTGTTATCGGCTGGAAAGTTTAAAGTATAACCTTAGCGACCAGGCCAGGATGGTGACCATGGCCCAGCGGAACAGCAGCATCCAGTACCACATTCCGCCTACAGCAGCAAAGAGCATCAGGTCTTCAAGGTTACTGTGCGATATACCGATGTGTGTGTTGAGCAGACGAATGCTCTTGTCCGATATCTGACCGCGCTCCATCTCATCCATGATTGCGGCCGATCCGTACGACAGACCCACAACGTTAGCTACAATCCATAGAAACGATGTCTCTTTGGGCAGACCGAACAGCGTAAGCAGCGGGCTGAACAGGCGGGATATCCAGTTCATGATGCCGTACTCATAGAATGCGCGCTGTATGATGTTGAGAAGCGTGATAAGCACCGTCATCCAAACGGCCAGTTTCATCAGGCCCTTGAACCATACCATGAACATGGGCCAGAACTCACCCTGTATCTGGAAGAACGGTATCTCGGAAAAATTGACTGCTGCGGCATCATATACGGGACGTCCCGGCAGTACCAGATTCATAATTATGCCTAATGCAATAGAGCCAAAAGTACGTATGAGTACCGTATAGAGAGCCGGAGCTCCGGTTTTCTTCTGAACAGCTGTCTCAACCACCATTGCATGAGCTGCCAGAGTCATTGTACCCAGAATCGTGATCTGGCGTGCGGTAAGGTCAATGGTCGATACCACCGCAATGCACGAGTATACGTTGATGAAATATCCGCTCACATAGGCCAGCGAGGCGTCACCGGGCAGTCCGAATATGCGGAACACTGGACTCACTGCCGCGGCGATCCAAGCCAGTATTCCGGTATATTTGAGCAGGAACATGATAAAAGAAACGATGGCGGTTATCTTGAATATCCACCATATCGTCTTGAATGCCCTTGGTATTGCCTGCTTTACAACCTTTTTGAACCTTTCCATGCGTGTCTTGTTCTAAAACGGCTGCAAAGATACGCTTTTATTCGCGCAGTAGTTCAACGGCTTTTATCTTAAGAGCGCCGTCCTCTACAAACAGGTTATATGCAGTGGAGTATCTGATATCATACTTTGAGACAGACTCTGAATACCAGTGTTCAGTTGTTATGGAGAAAGGCTCTCTGTTTAATTCATCAAACTGACACTCTTTATTATAGACTACCCGTGCGCCGGTTTCATCTATTGCCAGTACGGTCAGGACTCCGGGGCAGCATCCGTAATCAAAACCTCTCAGGAACAGCAGATAACGTGACTTACCTACAGGAAGACAGTGGAAATAGTTGTTTTCAAACAGATAATGGCTAACCCAGTCACAGTTCTTGAATTGGAATTGCCCTGTTGCGGTCTCAATCGTTATCTTACAGAAATCACCGGGTTCAGTTTCCCAGTCCTCATCGGTAAAGTTGGATAATGTTACATCGAATCCGTTTGATTCGTCACCTATATGAGTCTTGAAAATCTCTTTCATTTCCAATGAATCAGCAAAATCTGTTAAACCGTCAATTAAGGAACTGTCTACCTCTTTTCCGAATTCATATATGGTAGTAATCTTCTCCGGTCGTATGGGAACGTAGTCTTTGGTCAACTTGACAGTTACCTGACATTCCTTTTTAAACTCTCTGCAAACGGCTGTTATGGTGCACTTTCCTTTTGAAACGGCTGTAACCTTTCCGTTCCTGTCAACGCAGGCAACGGCCGAATTGCCACTGTTCCACCTTATAGTCTTTTTGCTGGCGTCCTGAGGGATGAATGAAGCGGTTAGAATGTATTCATCACCTATTTCCAATTCCAGCTTTTTCTTGTCAAGGGCTATATCTTCAATCGGAATGAACGGTTTTTCTGTAACCGGTCTGATGTTGTTTCCCACCTGACGCTTAAGGAAAATGGAAGTAATAATATGATATCTGTTTTGACTGCCGTTATTTCCTCTTTCCGGCATGGAGACAAACTCCCATGCGCACGGTTCATCCGTGGGGTCATCTGCATTACATGTGCTGGTCCAATAATACAGACGGTCCCTGTAGCCCACCCATTGGGCTCCTACTTTGAATCCTCCGGTAGGGAGAAATATTGAGTTTCCGTTTGTTCCGGTCACCTTAAATCCCCAATCATCATCTTTAAGTTTTGTCCATTCCCATGTGCATTTGTCCATGAGTTCCTGGAATTCCTGTTTTGTGGGCATACGCCATTCTGGTCCCCATAGCACTGATGCTGCGTCATCGCAAGGTTCCAGAACGGTTATTCCGCCATCAAAATAATAGCTTTGTCGTGCAGCAAAACGATTGTCCTTATCAAAATCATCTTTTGTTTGGGTCTCACCCCATGCAAAATGTTTACCCTGCCGTTCAGGGTAGTCGGGATATGAGCCGATATTGCAGGTTGCCCAGTTGACGCTCAGGCCCAGGTCAACATACTCATAAAAGAAATAGGAATTGGGGCTGATGGCGCTGTAAGCATTGGGAACGCGGTAGTTGTCTTGTGGTCTTATGATATATGAAATCTTATTCTCCTTATTGACAATAACATATACGGAATCCCTTGTCGGCTCATCTCTGGCTGGCCATGGGGTGTACTCAAAACTTACAATGTATTTCTCATTCTGCTTGACAACACGGAAAGATTCTTTGGGTATATCAAGAAATATGCGTCCGTTTAAAACAAAGTCATACTCATCGACACATCCCATTACAAACTCCCGGAGTTGATCAGTGCAATAAACGGAGAGAATGGAGTCTGTCTTTGTCGTTCCATCTCCTTCAGTACAATACGCTTGGTAGAATGACAGGATTGTTGCCGCCTTGCCGGTTGGCGCCTCTGACTGGGCCGATGAGACCGGGGCAGACGATGAAGGTTGCTGACCGCTGTTGCTTTTGCATGAACAAATAATTAAGCAGGTAAGGACAAACAATGAAAGGACTCTTTTCATATTTAGGCATTATTAGTTATGTTGTCAAAGATAGTGTTTTTATATTTGCATACTAACCGAATAATCAGAATAATGAAGAGAATTACAGTAGTTTTTGCCCTGTTTCTGATGTGCACCATTACTGCATCTGGGCAGAAGAGACTTAAAGGTGCTTATGCCGATGCGTTCAAGATGGGATGTGCCGTGAATTCAAGTATTGTGAACGGCCGTGACAGCAGGTCGGCCCAGATAATTCTGCAGCAGTTCAATGCAGTAAGCCCCGAGAACGATATGAAGGCCGAGGTACTTCACCCGTCACCCGATCGCTGGAATTTCCAGGCGGCCGACCGGTACGTTCAGTTTGCCAAGGATAACGGATTGTGGGCATTGGGCCATACCCTGGTCTGGCACAACCAGACCCCCGATTTCTTTTTCAACCATGCCGACGGCACACCCAAGAGCCATGATGAGATGGTTGAGACCATGCGCAGTTACATAGAGACGGTGGCCGGCCACTTTAGCGGTAAGATCGATGCCTGGGACGTGGTGAACGAGATAATTGACAATGACGGCTCATACCGCAAGACCTTGTGGACCAATGCCTTTAACGGTGACGGTGATGAGGTGGTACGCCTTGCATTCAAGTTTGCCCACGAGTATGATCCCAATGCTGAACTCTATTACAACGATTTCAACGTATGGCGCCCCACCAAACGTGACGGCATAGCCCGCATGGTACGTATGCTTCAGAAAGAGGGTATCCGCATCGATGGCATCGGCATACAGGCACATTGGGGACTCAACTTCCCCAAAAACGAGTACATAACCGCCGCGATTGACACATTCGCAGCCCTGGGTGTAAAGGTCATGATAACCGAGCTTGATGTCGATGTGCTGCCGCTCACCAAAGAGGGCCAGGTCATAGGCAAGTCCCTGCAGGACCCCATGTTCCAGTTAGAGGAGTTCGAGACCTATCTTGACCCCTACAAGAACGGTCTGCCCGACGATGTCCAGGCGCAGCTTACGGCCCGATATGCGGAACTCTTCAACATATTCTACAGCCGCCGCGACAAGATAGACCGCGTGACGATATGGGGCCTGCATGACGGCATGTCATGGAAGAACGGCTATCCCATACCCAACCGCACCAACTATCCGCTGCTCTACAACCGCGACCGCACACCCAAGCCTGCACTCCAGGCAGTGCTCAATATCCCAAAGTGACGCAAAGGGGTCGTTTAACAATGCGTCATTTTTCAATCATTCTCATACTTCTGCTGTCACTGACTGCCAGTGCACAGACGGACCGTGACCATTGGATGGCCGCTCTGCCCGATACAATGAAGGCTTGCAAAGTCTCCATCCCGGGAACGCATGACTCCGGTTCGGCAGGCGTACGGTTTCCCATGCGCCACTACGCCCAAACCCAGACCATGGATCTGTCCAGTCAGTGGGATGCCGGAATCCGTTTCTTTGACCTCAGGCCCAGGCTGGAAGACGGAACACTCAGGATATATCACGGCCCGGCCGACTGTCATATAAAATTACAGGAGGCATTGCTGACAATCAAAAGAAAACTTGAAGAATATCCTACAGAGTTCTGCATAGTAATGACCAACAGCGCAGGTGGCGGACAGGAAGGGATTGATAAGACAATGAATGATATAAACACTCTCTTTCCAACCGATATGCTGGCATCGTTCCATGCCGACATGACTGTGGCCGATATGCGCGGGCGTGTACTATTTATACATAGGGACCACCCGACCGGTGGCAGGGACTATCCAGGCACCGTTGTGCATGGCTGGCCCGGAAACGCATCGTCGCATCACGCCGGAATGGTGTTTTCTGTTGGGGAGAGTGCCGTCCTCTGGGTCCAGGATTATTTCACTGACGGGGGCAAGGGTAATTACGTGGACTCCAAATGGGATAAGGTTACCGCTTTGGTAAGGGAGTTTGCATCGGCCCCTGAGGGTGTATGGTGTATAAACCATCTGTCGGGCTATACCGGCTCGGGTATCAGCACCAATATCAAACGCAATGCCAGGACCACCAATGCACGGCTGCTGGAGTACCTGGGTAACCATAAGAAGCCTATAGGCATCGTTCCAATGGATTTCCCCGGGCAGGAACTGATTGATGCCATCATTTTTTTGAATACTTTTGCAGCCGATTAACACCTTACATCATGACACTTAAAGATTTTCTCAATGAGGGCGACAAGTTCGCCAAGTACATAGGCATTGATCTTGTTGAAGTCAAGCCTGGAACGGCAAAGGCTACCATGACCGTTACCGAGCACCATATGAATGCCGGAAACATCTGCCAGGGCGGAGCACTCTTTACTCTTGCCGACCTGGTTTTTGCAGCACTCGTCAATCAGGGTGAGAATATGGCTTTTGCCATAAACTCCACCATATATTATCACGTATCGGCCAAACTGGGTGATGTGCTTACCGCCGAGGGTCATTTCACCAGCCGCCACCCCAAAATCCCTGCCGCCCAGGTTCAGGTAAAGGACCAGAACGGAACGATTATTGCCACATTCCACGCTCAGGGGTATACCAAGCGTATGCCTGCACCTTTTTGCGGGTTGGAATAAAAATTTTTTCAGATTTTAACACTTGTTTCCATTTGTTTTCATATCTTTGTCCTAGAAGCATAGCCTATAGTGCAGAAAAGGACAATAAAACGTGAAAACTGTATTTATATATGAAGGACTGGAATAATACTACAGCTTCCAATTTAAAGGAAGTTCAAGAAGACACAACTGAAACATCAAAGTGGACGGGAGGGTTCCCAAGTCTGAACTTGAGTTCGCTGTCTCCACTATCGGCTCCGTTAGGAGATTAGTTGTTTTAAAACAATTTGGTTATCTTCGCACTCAGCAAGATAACCAAATTTGTTTTTTATGAAGATCAGAATCATTCTTTTGGCAGTTCTTTCTGCCATCATTGCCATTCCTGCATCGGCTCAGCGTTCCAACAAGACCAATGCAGTGGAACTCTCATTCAATTATCAGAAACAGTCAGGAGCAGGTTCCAACCAGTGGGCTGTCTGGATTGAGAATTCCGAGGGCAAGGTTGTTCGTACCCTAACCGTAACTTCATTCACATCAAAGGGTCGCGGAGGCCGACGCGGCTACACATTCCGTCCCACCTGCGTACCCACCTGGGTAAAGAACGCCAAGGCTGAGGAGATGACCGATGAACAGATAGATGCCGTAACCGGTGCCACACCCAAAGAGAGCGGTATCCAGACCTATACCTGGGATTTCAAGGATGCCGACGGCAAGGAGGTGCCTGCCGGTGATTACGAGATATGCTTTGAGGCTACCCTCTACTTTAACAGCATCCTGCTCTACAGCGGTACATTCTCAACCAAGGACAAGGCCGGTGAAATCAAACTCACCTCAACCCTGACTGAGGAGGATGAGGCTCACAAGAACATGGTTACCGAAGTAAAGGCTGCAATCAAGTAAATATCAGAACGTTGCAGTACCCTTAAGTGCGGCGGCCGATGAACAGTCGGTCGCCGTTACTGTTACCTTGCCTGTGGCCGATGTGCGGCGGATGTAGGCGGTCATGCGTCCCTGGTAGGTATTGAAGACTGCACTCTTATGGCTGGTTTCATGTGCCAGGACATCGGCATTGTCGACCGCTATCAGCTGTGCGCCTTCAACCTTCAGTTCTATGCAGCAGTCGTTGTTGGGGCAGACATTGTCCTGGGCGTCTACAATCTGTATAGACACTATTTCAACATCGTCAAATCCGGTTCCGGCACGGCCTCCGGCCTTTTCAATGTTGATACGGGCGGGCTCATCGGCCGTTACTGATGTGTATCGTGCGGCCTCCTTGCCGTCATTATAACCTATTGCCTCAATCTTGCCGGAGTTGAAGTTTATGTTGAACAGGGCCGGGCGGGCGTTGTCGGGCATGGCCTTGCGGCCCTGTGATTCACCGTTCACAAAGAGTTCCACCTCCTGACAGTTTGAATAGACCTCAATGACGGCCTGGTCATAGGTATCCAGGTCAGCCGGAGTCCAGTCCGATATCAATGCACCTGCGCCGTTGTTGTCGGCATGACGGGCAAACGCCACCATGGGCTCCTGCATCCACCAGCTGCCACGCTGCAGTCCGGCCGGTTTGACACCTCCCGTTACATCCAGCAGCGAGGTGCTCCACATAACCTGCGGCCAGGCGGCCTCACCCAGATAATCTATGCCGGCCCAGAGGAACTGTCCGCACAGTGACGGGTCATCACGCAGCATCAGCCAAGACTGCACATCATGAGTGTTCTCAGTACCTATGATTGCCTTCTCGGGATGGGCCTCATGATAGGCCTTGAGTTCATCCACGCGGTAGTTCTGGCCAACCACATCCATCATCTCGGCAAATCCGTTGCGGTATACACCAGATGAGTTGGGGCGGAACAACGCCATCGTTACCGGGCGGGTGGGGTCAACGGAGTGCACCAGATCCTGCTGCTTGCGGTACTTTTCAAAGCCCTGCTCGTTGTTCAGGTTGTCACGTATCTCGTTGCCTACGCTGTAAATCACCACGCACGGGTGATTGCGGGCCTGCTCAACCATTGCGCGTGTATCGGCCTCCCACCACTCGTCAAAATAGAGGTTGTATCCCTTCTCGGCATGGTTCTTGGGGGTGTTCCAGGTGTCAAAAGATTCCGCCATCACCAGAAATCCCATGCGGTCGCACAGCTCCATCAGAGTGGGGTCGGCAGGGTTGTGGGCCATCCTTACGGCGTTCACGCCCAGCCTGCGTAACTGTTGGAGCCGATACTCCCAGACCGATGCAGGAACGGCCGTTCCCAGCGCGCCCGCATCGGAATGCAGGCAGACTCCGTACATCTTCAGGTTCTGTCCGTTCAGAAAGAATCCCTTCTCATTGTCAAATCGTATGGTGCGCAGTCCGGTGGTTACGGTCTCTGTGTCCAACAGCTTGCGGCCTTCCATGACCGATACCTCAAGCGTATAGAGATAGGGGTCTTCTACAGACCAGAGATGAGGGCTCTTTATATCAATACTCCCGCTAATCTCATTCTGCAAGCCGGCTTCTATCTGACCTGCCGGACTGTTGCCGCTTGCTACAGTCTTTCCGTCGGCATCCTTAAGAATGTATCTCAGACTGATCTTGGTGCTGCTTTTGGATGTATTGGCAACGGTTGTCCTGATTTCAACCTTTCCGTCATTATAAGATACAAACGCTCCGTTCATGGGTATGTGGCATGCATTCTTGCTTACCAGACGTACGTGGCGGTTTATTCCGCTGCCGGTGTACCAGCGCGATGCCGGCTGAACTGAATTGTCCACACGCACGGAAACGACAGCATCCTTTCCGGGCGTGACAAGGTCTGTAATATCATAGGTGAAACCCACATATCCGTTAGGTCTGTAACCCGCCAACTGGCCGTCCACATATACGCTGCTGCAGGCCATCACACCGTCAAACTCAAGGAATAAACGCTCATCGACCCCGATATCGGCCTTTATGGTCTTGCGGTACCAGCCTATACCAGTAGGAAGATATGCACCGCCCTGTCCGCTGGGATTACTCCTGTCAAACTCCCCCTCAATGCTCCAGTCATGCGGCACATCCACCGTGCGCCATCCCTCCACACCGGCCAGTTGATCTATCGTGGCATCACTCAGCACAAACTCCCAACCATTGTCAAGGCTACGGCTCTCCCGCGCTACCACCGCATAAGAAATCAGAATACTCAGCAGAAATATGTATTTCCTCATGTCCAACCGTTTTAATTGCAGTTACAAACTTAATGAGAATCTTACAGCTCTGTATATGTTAGGGAGGAAAATGGCTCAACCTGCGTCCTGTTTCCCTAAGGTGTGGGTGTGTTAGCCATACTTGCAGAGAATGTGGGGTGTGGGGGCTGTGGTGACAGGTATGGCTGGGAAAACGGGCTTTTTTGGCTTTTTTGATGCCATACTTGCAGAGTTCCTTGGTTTTAGGGCTGTTTTTTGCAAGTATGGCAGTAGACAAAAAAATCAACAGATTTTTATCGCTATTTCATTGAAAAAGTGTAATTTTGCGAGCCGATTATTATCAACCCTTGCATAAAGGGTTAGTTATTAGCGTGTTAAACCCCCGAGTGCGGGTTCTGCGGTATAGCGTAACTGCTGAACGCAAGCGTTTAGGGAGTTTCCATGACGTCGGGATGACGGAGAGGTTGCGTAGAGTAATGAAAATGTTTAATTATTGATTTAAAGTTTAGAATGGATACTTTAAGTTACAAGACTGTTTCGGCCAACAAGGCTACCGCTAATAAGGAATGGGTCGTGGTTGATGCCAAGGACCAGGTCCTGGGCCGCTTCGCCGTGAAGGTTGCCAAGTTGCTCCGCGGTAAGTATAAGACTAATTTCACTCCGCACGTTGACTGCGGCGACAATGTCATCGTTCTCAATGCCGATAAGGTTGTCCTGACCGGCAAGAAGTGGACTGACAGAGTTTATCTGCGTTACACCGGTTATCCCGGCGGTCAGCGCGAGATGACACCTGCACAGCTGATGGCTAAGCCCAACGGCGCTGAGAGACTTATGAAGAAAGTTGTTAAGGGTATGCTTCCCAAGACAAAGCTTGGTGACAAGCTCATTGACAACCTCTATGTTTATGCAGGTACAGAGCACAAGCATGAGGCACAGCAGCCCAAGGCAATCGATATCAATTCACTTAGTTAATTTGAAAGAGAATGGAAGTAATCAATGCAATAGGCCGTCGTAAAAGCGCCGTGGCACGTGTCTTCGTTTCAGAAGGTACAGGTAAGATTACCATCAACAAGAGAGATCTCGCAGTATACTTCCCGTCATCACTGCTCCAGTATGTAGTTCTCCAGCCCCTCAAGAAGCTTGATGTTGCTGAGAAGTACGATATCAAGGTGAACCTGGACGGTGGCGGTTACAATGGCCAGGCCAATGCCCTGCGTCTTGCAATTGCACGCGCTCTTGTTAAGATCAATCCTGATGACAAGAAGGCTCTTCGTTCAGAAGGCTTCCTGACCCGTGATGCCCGCTCTGTTGAGCGTAAGAAGCCCGGTCAGCCCAAGGCACGTCGCAGATTCCAGTTCAGTAAGCGTTAATACGCCGAATCTGTGTTTAGTATCTAAACTGTCGGGATCTGCCGCATAAAAGGACAGCTACCCGACGGTTGTTAAAAAAGAATGTAAACAAACTAACAAACTATTTATGTCAAGAACAAATTTTGAACAGCTTCTCGAAGCTGGTTGCCACTTCGGCCACCTGCGCCGCAAATGGAATCCCGCTATGGCTCCTTATATCTTCATGGAGCGCAATGGCATTCATATCATCGACCTTAACCAGACTGTAGCCGCTATCGATCAGGCTGCTGAGGTTCTCAAGCGCATGGCTCGCGACGGAAAGAAGATCCTTTTTGTAGGTACAAAGAAACAGCTCAAGGAGCTTGTTGCCCAGAAGGTATCAACCGTTGGTATGCCTTACGTTATTGAGCGCTGGCCCGGTGGTATGCTCACAAACTTCCCCACAATCCGCAAGGCTGTGAAGAAGATGGCCACTATCGACAAGCTGACTCAGGACGGTACATATTCAAACCTTTCAAAGCGTGAGATCCTTCAGATCACACGTCAGCGCGCCAAGCTGGAGAAGAACCTTGGTTCTATCGCCGATTTGTCACGTCTGCCGGCCGCTCTGTTCGTAATTGACGTTCTCAAGGAGAACATCGCCGTACGTGAGGCCAACCGTCTGGGTATCCCCGTATTCGCTATCGTTGATACCAACAGCGATCCTTCAAACATCGACTACGTTATTCCTGCCAACGATGACGCTACCAAGTCAGTTGACGCTATCCTGACCGCTTGCTGCGAGGCTATCGCTGAGGGTCTGGCTGAGCGCAAGGCTGAGAAGGGCGACGAGGCAGCCGATGAGGAGGGCGCTGAGAAGGCTGAGAAGCCCCGCCGCGAGCGCATCCGCAAGGTAGCCAAGAAGGAAGAGACTCTTGATGAGGCTCCCGCCGAGGCTGCTGCTGAGGAAGCTCCCGCTGCTGAAGCTCCTGCTGAGGCTCCCGCTGAGGAGGCTCCTGCAAAACCCAAGCGTACACGCAAGGCTGCTGCTCCCAAGGCAGAGGGCGAAGCTGAGGCTTGATTTTCATTAACCGTAAAACATTAAAGAAAATGGCTGTAACACTTGATGATATTAAAGCTCTGCGCACCAAGACCGGTGCCGGTATGTCAGATTGCAAGAAGGCCCTGACTGAGGCTGAAGGCGATTTTGAGAAAGCTATCGAGATAATCCGCAAGAAGGGTCTGGCAGTTGCTGCAAAGCGTTCTGACCGTGAGGCTTCCGAGGGTTGCGTTCTGGTTAAGGTTGACGGCAACTTCGGTGCTACCATCGCTCTTAAGTGCGAGACCGACTTCGTAGCCAACAACAAGGATTTCATTGCTCTTACCCAGAGCATTCTGGATGCTGCTGTTGCTGCTAAGGCTAAGTCACTTGACGAGGTTAAGGCTCTGCCTTTTGAGGGCAAGACCGTTGCTGATATCGTTCTGGAGCGTACCGGTATTGTAGGTGAGAAGCTTGAGCTTGATGGTTACAACTATCTTGAGGCTCCTGAGATCGCTTCTTACAACCACCAGGGTAAGAACTTCCTCTGCTGCCTGGTTGCCTTCAACAAGGAGGTTGCCGACAAGGAGTATGTTCATGAGATTGCTCTTCAGGTTGCCGCTCAGAATCCTATCGCTGTAAAGCCCGAGGAGGTTCCCGCCGACATCGTGGCTCGTGAGAAGGAGATCGCTGCCGATAAGGCTCGCGAGGAGGGCAAGCCCGAGAACATGATTGAGCGCATCGCTGAGGGTCGTATGAAGAAGTTCTACGATGAGAGCTGCCTCCTGAACCAGAAGTACATCGTTGACGAGAAGAAGACCGTTGCCGAGTACCTCAAGGCTCTGGATAAGGACCTCACCGTAACTGCCTTCCGCAGATTCACCTTAAAATCCGAATAAATTCGGATTCCAAAGTGAAACTTTGACCTTTTTTTAGTTTACTCCGTAAACGGGCGGCCCTCCGGGACCGCTTGGGAAGTCTGAATAATTCAAGATTTCTCCATACTAAAAAAGAGGTTCTCGTTTCGGGAACCTCTTTTTTTTATCCTTTGGTCTGTGTGTAACCAAGCGAGAGCAGCTTGGCCTTGAGCTTTTCGCGGAAATCGCCCTGAATGATAATTTCACCGTCCTTGGCCGATCCGCCGCATCCGCAGAAGGTCTTGAGGGTGCGGGCAAGCGCGTCCATATCGGCCTGAGGTCCTGTAAATCCGCTTATAACGGTAACTGTCTTGCCGCCTCGGCCGTTCTTTTCCATTCTGAGGCGAAGTTTCTGCTGCTGGGGAGGCAGAAGTTCCTGCTCCGGCTCATCATCGGTCTCGTAGTTGAAATCAGGGTTGGTTGAGTACATGACTCCCAGCCTGTCTTTCCAATCATTGTCTTTCTTTCCCATAACGGCAGTAAAATTACTAACTTTGTGCCAATTAAAAGGCCAATTATGAAAATCATCTGCGTTGGAATGAACTACTCCAGGCACAATAAAGAACTGGGGGAAACGTTATTAACTCCGGACAGTCCGGTTATTTTCATGAAGCCGGACTCTGCGATCCTGAGGAACCGCCGTCCGTTTTTCCTGCCTGACCATCTGGGTAGGGTGGATTACGAGACGGAACTTGTGGTGAGGATAAACCGTCTGGGCAAGAGCATCAGCGCCAGGTTTGCTGACCGCTACATAGATGCAGTTACCCTGGGCATTGATTTCACGGCTCGTGATATGCAGAATGATTTCCGCAAGAAAGGTCTGCCGTGGGAACTCTGCAAGGGATTTGATCAGTCGGCGGTAGTGGGTGACTGGATTCCGAAGGATAAGATAGGAGACCTGCAGAACCTGCATTTCCGTCTGGATATAGACGGTAATACCGTTCAGGAGGGACATACGGCCGATATGATATTTCCCGTTGCAAGGATAATAGAGTATGTGAGCGGCTTCTGCACCCTCAAGACAGGTGATCTGATATTCACCGGAACTCCGGTTGGAGTGGGTCCTGTGAGCATAGGACAGCATCTGCAGGGATTCCTTGAGG
>JAEEGG010010548.1_pt1 | contig 20377 bp, 17 predicted proteins | sample 9134161 | NCBI WGS metagenome assembly JAEEGG01 (sample SAMN16246543, study PRJNA631951) | gut metagenome | biome: gut microbiome; feature: rumen; material: CR-attached | host: Bos | place: Iran: Karaj | collected 2018-10 | reverse complement strand
TGAACAGGATTGCCGTACCGTACTTCTTCTGGAGCCTTGTAAGAAGGTTAAGGATCTGCTCCTGTGTCTCCGCATCGAGCGCCGTCGTGGGCTCGTCGCAAATCAGTACCTTCGGGTGGTTGAGCATCGCCATTGCAATCATAATCCGCTGGCGCTGGCCGCCCGAAAGCTTCGCCGGATAGCTCGAAAGAATCCGGTCGGTATCGATAAGATCAACTTCCAAAAGGGCGTCCGTAAGCCGCTTCGTAAGCGCCTCGGGTTCCGGTCTTTCTTCGCTGTGCGTAAGCATCTCCGCCATCTGCTTACGGATTTTCATCGAAGGATTCAGCGACGACATCGGCTCCTGGAAGACCATTGCGATCTCGGCGCCGCGGTAGCGTTGCATTTCCTTCGCGTTGTAGTGCGACATGTCGACATCGTGGCTTCCGCTTTCGTCCTCGTAGCGGACACGGATGTCACCGATGGCCGCCCCGTTCTCGGGCAGAAGGTGCATCACCGAAAGCGCGGTGACGCTCTTGCCGCTGCCGGATTCGCCGACGATGCCGAGCTTCTCGCCGGGCATCATGGAGAACGATACGCCGTGCACGACCTCCTTCGGCTCATTCGTTTCGGTGGAGAAAGCGATACGAAGGTTCGAGACCTCAAGGACCGCTCCGGTGGTAGCGTCGGCAGGCTTCGATGCGGGCCCGTCGGTCTCCGGAACAGTCCCGTCAGCCGTAACATTTGCCGCAGCTTCCTCCGGATACTTCGCCCGGAGTCTTGCGCGGATCTTTCTTCTTGCTTTCACCGGGTCCTCCGTATCGGCGGAGTTGCCGGAATACACATCACTGATCAGGGTAACGCCGAGCACGCAAAGCACAAGCACGAGGCCCGGGAACAGAACGGTCCACGGAGCAAGGCGCAGATAGCTCTGCCCTTCGGAGAGCATGCGGCCGAGACTTGCGTTCGGCGGCTGTACACCGAGGCCCAGATAAGAAAGACCGGCCTCCGCCAGCACGGCGTTATTGAAACCGACAGCCATCGTCACGAGAAGCGTGGCGCGGATGTTCGGAAGCATATGTACGAAAAGAATGCGAAGCTTGCCCGCGCCGAGAAGACGCGCGTTGGCCACATAATCCTTGGGGCGTTCCTTCTTGATCTCGCTTCGAACAACCCGCGCGATACTCGGGATGAACAGGATTCCGAGAGCAAGGATTACGTTCTTCTCGCCGGTACCGAACAGGCATACAAGAACAAGCGCAAGAAGAATGCTCGGGAAGGCAAGCAGGCAGTCGTTCACGCGCATCAGGATCGTATCGAAGGTACCTCCGAAGTAGCCCGCAAGGGCGCCGATCACGGTACCGAACAGACCGCCGATGAGAATCGTCGCAGCGCCGATAAGGAAAGACGTCCGCGCGCCGACCATAACGCGGCTCAAAACGTCACGCCCTAACTGGTCCGTTCCGAACGGATGCCTAAGGGACGGCGCCGCATTCTTAAGGGCCGCATTGACCGCGGTCGGGTCATAAGGCGTACGGAACAGCCCCCAGATGACGAGGAGAACCGTCAGCCCGAGGAAAATGCCGCCGCACAGGAAATTGAAGGAGCGATACCGTTTCATGATTCCGCCTCCTTCTGCACCAGAGCCTCAATCACGCCGTTCAGCACGATGACGACGATGCCGATGTACAATACAAGCGCCTGCACGACGTCATAGTCGCGGTTCGCAACCGAACCGACCAGCAGACGGCCGATTCCGTTGATGCCGAATACCTGCTCAATGACGATGCTTCCCGCAACGATCTCCGACACGATAACGCCGAGAAATGTGACGGTCGCCGCGAGCGCGTTCGGAAGCAGATGCTTCCACAGAATCTCCCACTCGCCGAGCCCTTTGCTGCGGGCGGTGCGGACATACTCCTTGCGCTTTTCCGAAAGAAGCGCGCTTCGAAGGAACCGGACGGTCATCGCGACCTTCGGGAGCGCAATCGCGAGCGCGGGGAAGAACAGGTACGCAAGGCACGCGCCGAGTCCCTCGTTATAAGACACGAAAGCGCCCGGTACGAAAAGCCCGAGCCCGATTCCGAGAATGACCGAAACTAAGATTCCGAGGAAGAATGCCGGAATCGCCATGAATGTCTGGTTCAAAAAGACGCCTGCGCGGTCCCCGACGCTTCCCGGGTACCTTCCGTACAAAAGCCCGAGCGGGAAAGACAGCGCAAGGATCAGAACAAACGAAAGTCCTGCAAGAAGAAGCGTATTCGGAAGCGTCTGCGCGAACAGTTCGGAAACCGGCCTCGCGTAGCGGATCGAATAGCCCAGGTCGCCGGTGAAGACGCCGCCAATCCAGCGCCCGTAGCGGACGAAAAGGTTGTCATTTAACCCCATTTCCTCCCGAAGCGCCTCAATCTGCTCGGGTGTCGCATTTGTCCCGAGGCGTGCCTCCGCGGCGTCGCCGGGAAGGACGGAAAATGCCAAAAAGGTAACAAAAGAGAGCACCCAAACGGCAGCTATCATCGATATGATTTTCTTTCCTGCCTTCATAGGTGCTCTCCTTTCGGGTATTATTTGCTCTTCACTTTATAAACGCTCTGCATGTCCTGAACGTATACCGGATAGAATTTGTATCCGGCGTAGCCGTTCCGTACGGCAACCATCAGAGACGGGCTCTGCAGGAATACCGAAGCGGCATCGTCCGCAAGACACTGCTGCGCCTTGTTGTATAACTCTTTCTTCTTCGCGGTATCGGTCGTGGCAACTGCCTCACGATAAGCCGCATCGAATGCCTCGCTTTCGTAATTGATGAAGTTCTTTACGGAACCGCTGATGTAATACTTCAGGATGTCACTCGGCGCGAGCTGGGAATCTAATCCGATAATCGTCGCTTCATGATTATGGTCATGATAGACATCCGAGAGCCAGCTTGCCCATTCCACGGTCTGGATTTTCATCGAAACGCCGATCTTTTTAAGCTGCGAAGAAATGATTTCCGCGGTCTGCACATGATACGTATAGTTCGAAGGAACAATACAGGTAAAAGTGAAACCGTCCGGATATCCGGCTTCTCTGAGCAGCTCCTTTGCCTTCTCGGGGTTGTACGGATAGGCATCGACGCAGGACTCATTAAAATATGCGGTAAATCCGGCATATACGCCGCTGCCGATCTTCTTTCCTCCGCCGCCGTTCAGCATCGTAAGAATTTCGTCTTTGTCGATTGCGTAGTTAATTGCCTGACGGACTTCCTTCTTGTTGAAGGGCTCCACCTTGTTGTTCAGGAACAGGCCCTGAACGAGGCTCATCTCGCCGATCTCGATGGAATACTTGTCCTTGAGCTGGTTGGACTGGTCCACCGTCAGGTAGGGGAAGATATCAATGTCACCGGCCTGCAGCTTTAAGAAAGCCGCGTCGGTGCTTTCGGAAATGACGAACTTTACTTCGTCAAGATTTGCCTGGTCTCCGTAGTAATCCTTAAAGCGCTCCATCACGAAGCTGTTCATGGGAGTGTAGGATACGAAACGGAAAGGACCGGTTCCCACCGGGTTCGTCTTCTGGTCGTTATAGCCCTTCGGAATGATGCTGCAGGTCAGATACCCGATCAGCTCCGTATTGGGCGTATTCAACGTGATTGTGATAATGTCGGCTCCGTTCTCATTCGAAGCGGTGATGTCGGAAATAACAGAAAGCGCGGCCACAACCTGCACTTCCGGATCGGAAGTCTCAAGCATGCCCGCACAGCGTTTCAGCGAATATACAACGTCCTCAGCGGTTACCGTGTTTCCGTTGTGGAACTTGACATTCTTTCGAAGTACGAAGGTGTATGTCTGTCCGTCATCGGAAATCTGATAGCTCTCTGCTACCGCAGGGACAAGATTGCCGGCCTGATCCGGTTTGACCAGACCTTCAAACAGGTTATAGAGTACTTCTTTCGTTCCTGCCGCTACTGCTTTGTGTGGGTCAAGACTATCCAAATCCTGTGTAATTCCAACTGTCACCGAATTCTTACCGTCATCCTTTGTGCCGCCTTTACATCCGGTAAGTGCAGCCGCCGTAACGGTGATGAGAAGAGCCATGAGAAATAATTTCTTCATGTTCCCTCCTTGCATCTTGCGATGCCTCTTTGATTCGATTTACAAGCGTATCATATCACATTTTCCCCTTTTTTCAAGTCTTTTCATTGAAGGAGCGCGGAAAATGTGATAGGATAATCCATTGGGAGATGAATTATTATGAGAAAAAGACTGTTAACAATCGCTTTCATCTGTATTCTTCTTTGCCTTTTCTGTGCCGCGTGCGGGAAGGAACCTGCCGCGCCGAAGAAGGGGACAAGCCGTGAGCCGGCCAAGAAAACGGCGACCGTGACGGCAACACCGAGCGAGGTGCCTTTGCCTACTGATGTTCCGGGACCTACTGAAATGCCGTCGCCGACTGAGGCGCCTTTCCCGAGCGAGATGCCGTCGCCGACCGAGGCGCCGGGACCGACTGATGTGCCGCTGCCCGGTGAGGAATACATTGATATATCCGGATACGGATTTGACGCTTTCGATGTGGTGGAATACTATCTGGAGATTGGGATGTCCAGCGAGTATGCGAACGGGAATCCGATTAACTACGTCCGCAAATGGACCGACCCGATCCGGGTCTACGTCGGCGGCTATCCGCGCGAGCAGGATTTCGCGCTGATTACGCGCCTGTTCGACGCGCTCAACGGCGTTTACGGCTTTCCGGGAATCGATTTCTGCGATGACGCCGGGGATGCCAACATGGAGGTTTCATTTCTCGATCCGGATGACTATTTCCCGGCCTCGTTCAAGGCCGTCGGAACGGACATCACCGACGGGTATTCAACTATCTGGTTTGAAGACGGCGTGATTTATAAAGCGGAAATCGGCATCCGTACGGACCTCACCGACACGAACAAAAACCATGTCATTCTCGAGGAAATCGTGCAGGCGCTCGGTTTGCAGAATGACAGCTATTTATACCCCGACAGCCTTTACTACCAGGGCTTCAACGAGCCGCAGTGGCCCACCGACATGGACTGGCTTCTGGTCCGGTTTTTATACCGTCCCGAGATGAAGCCGCTCATGAAGGAGGCGGAAGTATGGGATGTCGCGGAAACCGTATTCCGGAACTGACGGGATGTATGTTATTCGGAATTAACCGAGAAAGGATGTATTATGCAGAATCTTGAAGGAAAAAAGACTACCCTCGACGACGATGCCGAAATCTATAAGGTCGGCACCGACCGCTCCGACGGCAAGTCCGCCAGACAGCACTGGAAAGAGTTGAGCCGCAAGGGCAAATGGGACTACTTCGTCACTTACTACCTCTGGAAGATTGCCCTCTTGCTTGTCGTATGCGTGCTGATCGGCTATATGGTTTACGCCGCGGTGCGTCCGAAGAAGGATCCGCTTGTGTATCTCGCCGTAATTGACAACGTGCTCGAAGCGGACCGCCTGAACATCTATTTTGAGGACCTGTCCCGCGAGATTGATGGCGGCAAGCATCCCATTTCCGTGGATACCCGCCTGACCTCTTCCGTCCTCACGACGCAGGACATGGGAGCGATATCCACCTATATCTACGCGGGCGATCTTGATGTCATGGTCGCCGTGGAGGCTGCCCTTACCTCCTACGCTAAGAGCGGTATGCTCTGCGACCTGTCCGAAACCCTTCCCGCCGACATTCTTGCCGCGATCCCCGAGGAGGACCGGTACTATTATCATTACGTTCCGGACAGGAACGCTCCCGCAGGAGACAGTGAGCGTGACATCTTCATCGGCATCCACGTAGCCGAGCAGGAATTCATCAAGTCGACCAATCTTACCGGCTATCCGATTGATTACCTTCTGACCCTTGTCGCAACCGGAAAGCATGTCAAGGACGGCAACGCCTTCAAGGTGCTCCGCGCCATCTACGGTCTGCCGCAGTAACATAAAACTAAATGAAGCTGTCGCTTTGCGGATACAAATCGCAGAGCGGCAGTTTTTTTGTGCCCGTATTTGCCCGGGATAAGGTTCCGGCGATAGCCGAAGAAATGAAGGCTGTCGCGCCAAATGCGACGCCCATAATTCAAAAGAGAAGCGCCCGCGGGTGTGTCATAAAAAAGAGGGGCCGTCGCATTTGGCGCGACAGCCCCTTCCCAGTTGTTAACTATTTCTTCGTGATATAGCCGAGCGCTACCAGCGTCTCTGCGGAAAGTACCGCACCGCCTGCTGCGCCGCGCTTCGTGTTGTGCGACAGGCCGACGAACTTCCAGTCGTAAACCTTGTCCTCGCGGAGACGTCCTGCGGAAACTCCCATGCCGCCTTCGATGTCGCGGTCAAGCGCGCACTGCGGACGGTTGTCCTCTTCGAAGTAGGTAATGAACTGTTTCGGGGCGCTCGGGAGCTCAAGCTCCTGCGGAAGTCCCTTGAAGTTCTTCCAGCACTCAAGGATCTGCTCCTTCGTGGGCTTCTTCTTAAACTTAACGAATACGGCAGCCGTATGACCGTCCGAAACCGGAACGCGGATGCACTGCGTCGTGATGACCGGTCCCTCTGCCTTTACGATCTGACCGTTCTCGATGTGACCCCAGATACGAAGCGGCTCCTGCTCGCTCTTCTCTTCCTCACCGCCGATGTACGGGATAACGTTGTCAATCATCTCGGGCCAGTCCTTGAAGGTCTTGCCGGCGCCGGAGATTGCCTGGTACGTTGTCGCAACAACCTCGTAAGGCTCAAACTCCTTAAGGGCGTGAAGCATGGGCGTATAGCTCTGGATCGAGCAGTTCGGCTTAACGGCTACGAAACCGCGCGTCGTTCCGAGACGCTTTCTCTGGAACGGAATAATCTCATAATGATCCGGGTTCAGTTCCGGAACAACCATCGGAACGTCGGGCGTCCAGCGGTGCGCGCTGTTGTTGGATACAACCGGCGTCTCCGTCTTCGCGTAGGCTTCCTCGATGGCGCGGATCTCGTCCTTCGTCATGTCAACTGCGGAGAAAACGAAGTCCACCTCTGCTGCCACGGCTTCCACTTCATTTACGTTTCTTACGATCAGTCCTGCAACTGCTGCGGGCATCGGGCTCGTCATCTTCCAACGGTCGCCTACCGCTTCCGCATAGGTCTTACCGGCGCTTCTCGGGCTCGCCGCAACAACGGTTACTTCAAACCACGGATGATTTTCCAAAAGAGAGATGAATCTCTGTCCTACCATACCGGTAGCACCGAGAATACCGACCTTGAATTTTTCTTTCACTTCTACTGCCATATCGGCCTCCAAACTGCATCCCCCGTCTGCTTTTCTTTCGGGCTTCTGCTTATAGTGTTTTTCTACGACGGACATTTGTCCGCGTGAGCTTGCCTTATTCTATAACAAGGGAACGGAAAATGCAAGAGTTTTTTTCACATTTTCCGAAAAAACTTTCCGGCGTCTCAGAAATCGCTTGTAACATCGGAATAATAGGTCATCATCGTCGTGAACAGGATGGTGAGGGCGTCGTCCAAAGAGTAGACGTCAGCGCCGTCGCGGAAGTCACCGAGCGAGCAGTCCACAATGGTGAAGACCGGATAGTTTCTGTCGGAGCGGGTGATGAACATGAAGAACTCATAGCCGGGAACCTCAAGGGTAATCGTTCGGATTGTCTTCTGTACATTCCCAAGAGCAGCGTCATCCGCCCAGAAATCAACCTGAATCCTGTCTTGGGAATCCGGAGCGTAGAACCAAAGGTACGGGTCCTCCTCAAAAATGGACGACTCTTCGTAATTCGTGCTGTTTTCAATATGGATGTCATGCTCCTCAAGGAACGCAGCCGTACTGTCAAAATCCAGCAGGAAATTATCGACGAAATACGTAAGAACCTCCATGTACTCTTCGCTTCTCGGAGGCGTCGTGCTCTGAATCGGGCGGCCCTTCTTCTCCCTGCCGTCGTAAGCGCCGACGTAAGCCATGTTGAAGCGGTCCGGATAGTCCTCCACGTTGTAAAGGATGCTCACCTCGCCGGTCGTGTAGGGCGCCAGATAGCCGTTATTGAACCAGACCTGAAGGCCGTCATCGGTCGCAACCCATCCAAGCTCGCCGTCCGCGATGCCTTCTCGTGCCTTGTTCTCCCAGTTCTCCCACAAATCGAGGTCATCGGCATAGGGCGTAAGCAGCGCGACAATATCATCGGAGAAACCGATGATGTCATCAATCACCATCGCAAGATCCACCCGCTCACCGGTCATGGTTTCAATCGTATAGCCGGTGCGATACTTATAACTCTGCGCGCCGCCCATGTAGGACTCTTCCTCACGGTCGAAGGAGAACAGAACGGAATCGTTTCGCCATACCATGGTGCAGACCTTGTCATACCAGGGCTCGTCGAAGGAAACGCCGGCCGTCGTCATAATATCGGCCGCCTCACTGCACATCTCGAAATTCCGCTCATACGCCTCGCTGTTCAGCTCGCGAATCGTCGCCGCAAGCGCATCGAAGCCGGTCTCCGTGATGTACAGATAATCGATATCGGACCGGAACGCCTGCATGCCGGGGCCGGTGTACAGTTCCGAATAGTAGTCGTTCCCGCTGCCGTACGCAATTATGTAGGAAGGCCCCACGTAAATGTCCGTGTCGGAAATCACCGGACCCGTCGGCTCCGGCCCGTCAGTCGGCGTGGGTTCACCGGTCGGCGTCGGTTCTCCCGTAGGCTCGCCGGTCGGCTCCGCAGTCGGCGTGCCGGTCACGGTCTTGTCGCCGTCGCGGTCCTTGCCCTTCTTCGGACTGTCTTCTTCCTTCCCGCACGCGGCAAGGCTCAAAACCATCGCCAGAATCAAAATTATAGAAACAAGCTTCTTCATGTCCCGTCCTCCCGGATTAATCTGATTTTCTTTCGTAATCAGTCTGCTCTGCCTTCCGTATATCCCCGGAGCAGCTCCTCAAGCTCCCGGTAACCCGTAATCTCGTTCGCCTTTCTTCGAAGCGTCGCCGAATCGGGATACCCCGCAAAATACCACGCCACATGGCTCCGCATTGCGGGCATAGCGCGCCTCTCGCCGTACCGCTCGATTGCCATCCGCGCATGCCTTAGCGCCGTTTCCGCGACTTCCTCTGCCGTCGGCCGCTTAGGAACTTCTTCCCCGGCAAATGCCATCCTGCACTGCTTAAATATCCACGGATTTCCGCGCGCGGCCCTTGCGATCATCACCGCGTCGACGCCGGTTTCCGCCTTCATGCGGAGTGCCTTCTCCGCGCTGTCCACGTCGCCGCTTCCGATAACCGGAACCGATACCGCTTCCTTTACGCGGCGTATGCAGTCCCAGTCCGCCTTTCCGCCGTAGTATTCGCCCCTAAGTCTTCCGTGCACCGCAACCGCCGAAGCTCCGGCAGCCTCGCAGGCCTTAGCTACTTCCACGGCGTTGTCCTCGGTGAAACCCTTACGGATCTTGACCGTTACCGGCTTCTTCTGGGCGCGGACCATCGCATTTACGATTTCATATACAAGCTTCGGGTCCTTCATCAGTGCGGAACCCTCTCCGTTATTCACGACCTTCGGAACCGGGCAGCCCATATTGATGTCAAAGCACACAAACGGAAGCTCCTCTAAAACCTTCGCCTGCTCCGCCATGATCTGCGGGTCGCTTCCGAACAGCTGCAATGCAATCGGGTCCTCCGCCTCGCAGGTCTCAAGAAGCTCGGCCGTGTTCCGGTTATGGTACAAAACGCCTTTGGCGCTTACCATCTCGGTATATAAAAGCCCGGCGCCCTGTTCCCGGCACAAGAGACGAAACGGCAGGTCGGTAACGCCTGCCATCGGTCCTAAAGCCACTTCATTGTCAATTGTCACATTTCCGATCCGGAAACTCATACGCTTTCCTTCCGCTTCGGCTGTTTCGCATAGATAATCTGTAACCCCTTCAAAGTCAGGTCGGGGTCGTAAACGTCAATCATGTCGGTCTCGCCGGCAATAATCCGTCCGAGTCCACCGGTCGCAACGACCTTCATTTCGGAAAGCCCCGCTTCCTCCTTAACCTTGCGGATGATGTATTCGGTCTGCCCGATGCAGCCGTACACAAGACCGGCCTGCATGCTCGTCGTCGTGTCGCGGGCAAGAATGCTCTCGGGCTTCTCAATCGCAATCTCCGGAAGCTTCGCGGTCTCGTTCCACAAAGCATTTGCGCAGATGCGAATGCCCGGGCTCGTGATACCGGTCTCGAATACGCAGCCGTCAAGCACGAGGTCGTAGGTCGTCGCGGTACCGAAATCGATTACCATGATCGGCCCGCCGTACAGCTCATAACCTGCAACGCAGTCCACCACGCGGTCCGCGCCGAGTTCCTTCGGGTTCGCCATATTGATGCGAAGTCCCGTTTTCGTACCGGCGCCGATCACGATCGGCGTCTTCTTCAGATACTTGATAATGCCGGAATTCAGGGAATGCATGATTCCCGGAACAACCGATGCAATGATGACATCCTTTAAATCCTCGGGCGTATAACCGCTCTCCCCGAGAAGCGAGCTGATCCATACGCCGAACTCGTCGGACGTCCGTTGCATTTTCGTCGTCATGCGGAACGTCTTCAGGATATTCTTGCCCTGAAAGATTCCGTACGTAATATTCGTATTGCCGACGTCAATCCCAAGAAGCAAATCCTTTTTCATAACTTCGTCTCCCCATCCTCCGGTTCTTCCGGGTCGAGCCCCAGGAAAAACACTTTGAAATATAACTCCAAAGACTCTAAAAAGTCTCTTTCTTCCGCCTGAATCTTCTTAATCTCGAGCGCGCTTCCGATTTCGTCGAACATCGCGTCCGCCTCATTTGCCGACACGGAGAACTCGAGATTTCCCTCTTCATCGTACTGAAGCATGAGCCTTCCGCCGACCTTCTCGGTGAAGCAGACGCACAGAATCTTCAGCTGATCCTTTACGTCCTGCGGAAGATTGTCAAAATCCGGATTCAGATAAAACAGTTTTTCATAAGCGCTCGCTCCGCAGAGCACTACCTTGTCCTGATACATGGCATGTCCTTTCGCTTTATTCCGCATAAACTCTCAGACGGATTTACAAACTCTCCGGCAGGCTTATTCCTCATAAACCTTCTCGCGGACATCGTCATAGTAGCAGGGAATCGTGATAATCATCACATCAAGCGCTTCGTCGGCGCTGTAGACGTATGCGGAATCACGCCTTCCGTCGAAGGAACAGTCAATGATGTTGTAACGGATATATCCGTCATCATCGAGATCGACGATTAGGAAGGATTCATAATCCTCGAAATATAAGCTTATATAATCCATTACCTGACGGCTTCCGGAAACCGACTCGTCTTCCGGCCAGAAGTAGACGAAGTAACGGTCATCAAACTCCCGGTCATAGAAGATTGCGTAGGCATCCGACTCGCGCTCGGCCGCCTCCTTATCACCGAAACCTTCATAGGCAACGCCTAACCCATCGAGAAATGCCGCAAGGTCTTCCCAGTACATCTCCCCGAGACCTTCCACTACGCCTGAGAACAGTTCTCCGTACTGTTCCGAACGGAAATACCTCCAGGAATCAAGCGGTCCGATCAGCCCTTCCGGATACTTCGATTCCGGATCATACTCACCGTAGGCACCGATGAGGTCAAGATTAAACCGCTTGAAATACTTCTCAACCGGATATTCAATGCTTACTTCGCCGACAACATAAGGCGCAAGAACGCCGTTGTTGCACCATACCACAAGCCCGTCATCCGTGGCTGTCCAGCCGATGCCGCCTTCCGAAACGCTCTCGCGAACACGGTCTTCCCAGTTATCCCAGTAGCCGTAATCGTCCGCGTAAACGCCAAACAGCTCGATAATATCCTCGGTGAAGCCCTTTATGTCGGTAATCATCGTCGCAAGGTCAATTGCCTCACCGGTCTGCGTATCGAACGCATATCCCTTTCTGGACCAGTAATTCTGCGCGCCGCCGAGGTAGGAATTCGTCGAACGGGTATACGCGAACACCTTCGTGTCGTTTCTTGTTACATCAATAAAACTTGTCTCATACCATTTGTAACTGAATTCGTACGTAACTTCGTCAAGCAGCTCGCCGGCCGTCTGACGAACCTGGTCGTCTTTTTTGTATGCCTCGAGATTCTGCTCACGGATGGCCTTTGCGAGTCCGTCAAACCCGGGCTCGGTAATATACAGATAATCAATTTCGGAATCGAACGCAGGGCCATCGCCGGTGTAGTAATCGCAGTAGCGGTCACAGCCGTCGCCTCTTGCGATAACATAGGAAGGCCCTTCCATTACGTCGGGAACCGGAGGCTTCGAAGGATCCGGCGTCGGTGTTGCAACCGGTCCGTCGGTAGGCGTCGGCTCGCCGGTCGGGGTAACCACCTGCGTCGGTTCCTTGCTCGGAACCTGGGTCACGTCGTCCTTATCTCTTGTCTTACCGCTCTTTGCGCTGCTTTCTTCCTTCCCGCATGCGGTCAGGCTTAGTAACATGGCGAGCACCAGAAGGATGCTCAGAATACGCTTCTTCATCGCTTTTCTCCTTAAAACTGCAGTTCTTCCTCGGAAAGCGTCGCGTACATAACGGCTTTGATCGTATGCATGCGGTTCTCCGCCTCGTCGAAAACCTTGCTGTATTTCGATTCGAAAACTTCGTCGGTAACTTCCATCTCGTCAAGACCGAATTTTTCGCTGATCGTCTTTCCGATACCCGTGTTCAGGTCGTGGAAGCTCGGCAGGCAGTGCAAAAAGATTGCCTTGTCGGAGGCGTTCTCCATCACCTTCATGTTCACCTGGTAAGGAAGCAGGTCCTTAATCCGCTCGTTCCAGACCTCATCGGGCTCGCCCATCGAAACCCATACGTCGGTCGAGATGACGTCGGCGTCCTTCGTGCCTTCCATCACATCTTCGGTAAATGTGAGCGTCGCCCCGGAGGCCTTTGCGTACTCCTCGCAAACCGCTCTTAATTCCTCATTCGGCCAGTACTTCTTCGGCGCAACGCACGCAAAATGCAATCCTAACTTGCTGCACACGATCATCAGCGAATTGCCGGTGTTGTAGCGCGCATCCCCGAGATACGCAAACTTAATGCCCTTAAGGCGTCCGAAATTGTCCCGTACGGTGAGCATGTCGGCAAGCATCTGCGTCGGATGATACTCGTTCGTCAGTCCGTTCCACACCGGAACGCCGGAATCCTTCGAAAGCGTCTCGACGATCTCCTGGCCGTAGCCGCGGTACTCGATGCCGTCGAACATTCTGCCGAGCACTCTTGCGGTATCGGCGATGCTTTCTTTCTTGCCGATCTGCGAAGCAGACGGATCAAGGTAGGTCGTCCCCATGCCGAGGTCGTGCGCGGCAACCTCGAAGGAGCAGCGCGTACGGGTGCTTGTCTTCTCAAAAATCAATGCGATATTCTTGCCCTCGCAGCCGGACACGTGAATCCGGTTCTTCTTTCTTCTGCGAAGCTCTGCTGCCAGGTCGAGGAAATAAAGAATCTCCTCGGGCGTATAATCCTTCAGTGTTAAAAACGATCTGCCTTTCATATTCATGTTCATAATGCATCCCTCCTGCTTAATATTCCACCTTGAAAAGCGTCAGCCCGTGCGCCGGTGCCATAGGCCCCGCAAGTGCCCGGTCCGCTCCTTCAAGGATCTCTTTCATTTCTTCACTCTTCCGCTTCCCTTCCCCGATCAGAAGAAGCGTTCCCGTAAGAATCCGCACCATGTTCGGCAGAAACCCGTTCCCGGTATACGAAATAACGAGCTCCGGAAACTCTGCCGCCCCTTCCCGTCGGACTTCTTCGGCAAATGTGATATCATACACGGTTCGCACCGTCGATTTCTTATAATGGCGGTTTCCGAGGAAGCTCGCGAAGTCATGCTCTCCTATGACATTTGCCGCAGCTTTTCGCATCGCTGCTACGTCAAGCGCCTCCGGATGCCACAGCACGTACTGCCTCCCGAACACCGGTCGGAGCGGTCCGGTCACAATCCGGTAGCAGTAGGTCTTCCGCTTCGCGTTGAGCCGCGCGTGGAACCTTGCGTCCGTGAGCCTGCAGTCGGTAACGACGATGTCCTTCGGAAGAAACGTATTCATTCCGGCCATCACCTTCTCGGGCCCGAGGTCCGTATTGACCGCAAAGCTTGCGACCTGCCCGACCGCGTGCACGCCGGCGTCGGTCCTGCCGGAGCCCTGCACCTCGACCTCCTGCTCGAACAGCTTCGAAAGCATCGATTCGATTTTCCCCTGTACGGTATTGTCGGTGTTTCCCTGCTTCTGCCAGCCGTCGTAGCGGCTCCCGTCATACTGTACGGTTACGCGAAAATGTTTCATCTCGCCTCCTTAGAAAATAATAAGACATTCTACATCATAGCACATTCGCCGCAAAATGTGAAACTTTTTTGTGAAATAGGGTAATCTCCCTTTACACTTCCCCCCAAAACCTTTATAATGCTATCGAATGACGCGCGCCCGCGTGCGCCCGTAACTTCTTTTGTTGAGGTATTTGATGGACATTACCCTTTATGAAAATCCGTTCCTCGAACGCCCGAAGCGGCACGAGATCAAGATTCTTCTGACGTATGCGCAGTATATCGAGCTGCGGACGCGCGTAAAGGGTGTGCTGACGCCGGACCCGAACATGCGGGACCCGGAGGGATACTTAATCAGAAGCGTCTACCTCGATACCGAAAAGGAAGACGCCTACTACGAAAAGGACAGCGGCGTGCAGCACCGGAACAAATTCCGGATTCGCGCTTACAACAACGACGATTCCTACATCATCCTCGAGAACAAGGAAAAGATTAACGATCGGATCAGTAAAACCGCCGCCAAGCTAAAAAGGGCGGACTACGACGCGATCCTCGCAGGCGACTTTACGCCGCTTGCCGCATACGACTCCCCGCTCTGTAAGGAGGTCCTAAGCCTTCACGCATCACAGGGGCTTTCGCCGAAGGTCATCGTCGAATACTACCGGGAAGCCTTCACGCATCCGCTTTCGATGGTAAGGATCACATTTGACCGGCTTGTGGCAGCAGGCACGAACACGCTTAATATGTTCGACCCGAACCTCTATACCGCGCCGGTGTATCCACGGCAGGAAGTGATTCTCGAAGTCAAATACGACACCTCCTTCCCGATGTACCTGAAACAGCTTTTACAGAATAACGGCATCAAGCTTGCCGTCTCGAAATTCGTTCTGTGCAGCGATTATCTGAAACGCAACTATATCATTTTACGCTAAGGAGCAAATCCATGTCTGATTACATTACCGAAATCAAAAACCTGATGGGGCAGGCCGACTCCCTGAACAGCACGACGCCGACGCAGATCATCGCGTGCCTCACATTTACCGTCATCTGCGCGGCGATCATCTACTGCGTGTACCGGTTCTTCTACCGCGGCGCCTGCTACAGCGAGAATTTTGCGGTGCTTCTGGTACTTGTTACGCTGATCACGGCAATGATCATTCTTACCATCAGCTCGAGCGTGGCGCTTTCGCTCGGAACAATCGGCGCGCTTAGTATCATCCGTTTCCGTTCCGCAATCAAGGATCCGCTCGATGTCGGCTTTTTGTTCTGGGCGGTTGTTGCGGGCCTTACGACCGGCGCCGGAATGGTTCCGTTCGCGCTGATCGGCTCCGTGTTCATCGCGGTCGTTTACGTGCTGATGATCCTGCTTCGTACGAGCCGCGGCACGTACCTTCTCGTGGTGCGCTACCAAAAGAACGCTTCGGAAGATGTTAAGAAGGTGCTCACTTCGCTGAAGAGCCGCCTTAAGAATAAGTCCGTATATAAGGACGAGACCGAGCTGACCGTACAGATCCGTTTCCGCGGAAGCGAAACGCCGTTTCTGGATGAACTGAACGCCATCGAGGGCGTCAGCAGCGCGGTGCTTGTTGAATTTACCGGCGAATAAGCCGTAATCGGGGGATACCATGGAAAAAGAGAAATCTTCAAAACTGCCTTTTATCATCATTGCCGGAGTCCTCGCCGTGATCTTTCTTACGGTGGGGCTGATCTCCTTCTTCGGCAAGAAAAAAGATGAGCCGCCGGCACCGCCGACGCCCACCGCCGAGCCGGATCCGGAGGTGCCGATTGGGCCTTCCGTGAAGCCTGTCGATTACACGGAGGACGACTTCCGATTTACCGATGAAATGGAAGATGTCGTGCTTTCCCACAACAACTATTTCTACAAAGAAAGCATCAAGCTTAAGATTCACTCCCGCAAGGAAGGAAAGATTTACTTCACCCTGAACGGGGAGACGCCGACGGACAAGTCTAACCCTTACAGCCCGGAAAATGGCATCGACCTTCTCGCGAGCGCCACGGACGACCCGAAGGTGCATACGGTGCGCGCGATTGTTTACTATAACGACGGCACGAAGTCCGACGAGATCATCCACAGCTACGTCATCGGCAAGACCGTCGACAACCGTTATGAGAATCTTCTGATTTTCTGCATCTCGGGCGAGCCCTCCGACCTGACCGCGGCTCCCAACGGTATTCTGTTCGGACTCAACTACGAGCAGCGCGGACGCGCAAGCGAGCGCCCGGTTTACGTCGAGGTATTAAACCGCTCCGGCGACCGGATTACCGCGCAGAAATTAGGCGTTCGGATCTACGGCGCGTACAGCCGGCAGAATTCGCATAAATCCATGAAATTTTACGCGAGGAAAAGCTACTCGCCCGAGGCGGGTACCACCTATCTGAACTGTTTTAACCTGCTCTCCGATGAGGGCACGCAGATAGTCCGCTACGACAAATTCGTGCTGCGCGCGAGCGGCAACGATTACCGTTTCGCATTTGTCCGCGATGAGCTGAACCAGATGCTCGCAAAGGACGCCGGCTTTAGTGATTACGAGCCGGTCTTCCCCGCGATTGCTTACATAAACGGCGCATATTACGGCTTCTACTGGCTCCACGCCGCCTACTGCGACGAATTCTTCAAGGACCGCTACGGCGCTTCTCCGGCCGAGAAGGCGGCGAACGGCGGCGAATTCACCGAGGGCGAGTTTGTGGTGCTTTCGGGGACGGATACCGAGAAGAAATACGACGAGGATGACGAGGAAGAGGCGAAGATTGCCGAGGAATTTAATAAGATTTACAACGAGTTCGCCAACAAGGATCTGAACAATTACGCCAACTATGAGGCGCTCAAAAAATGGATGGACGTCGAGAATTACCTCGACTATATGGCATTTAACATCTACCTCTGCAACAAGGACTGGCCGCACAACAACGTGCGGTGCTACCGCTACTTCCCGGCGGAGGGTGAGTCCTTCGGCGAGGGCCCCTACGACGGGCGCTGGCGCCATCTGGTGCACGACGTCGACTATACGATGGGGCTTTATGACCAGAAGGAGGTTCTGAACTCCTACGATACGTTAAAGCAGGTACTCAGCGCGAACAACGAACGCCGCTCGCCGCTTTTTGCAGCCCTTATGGAGCGCGCGGACTGCCGCGAATACTTCATCAAGAAGTCCCTCGACCTCGGCTCGGGCGCGCTCTCCTACCAGAGCGTTGTGGCACGCCTCAATTCCATCACGAAAAACCGTGAGAACGAGATGCACTATTACTACAAATGGATTTCCACCCTCGGCAAGGAGGACGTCTCCTGGGTACACGAGGGCCAGTACGAGGGCAACCTTGAGACCATCGTGAAGTTCGCCCTTCGAAGAGCCGACCGCGCCGCCGATTACCTCAAGTTCGACTTCGGTCTGACCGGCGTCAAATACAACCTCAACATCACCGGTACCCCGGGCGCCCGCGTCGTGGTGAACAGCTTCACCGCGAAGGACGGCAACGACATCTACGGCGTCTATTTCACCGATTACGCGACCGTCGTATCGGCGGAATACAGCCTCGGCAAAGCCTTCGATTACTGGGAGGTGAACGGCCGCGAAGTAAGAAGCGCAACGCTTCGGATCGGCGCTGGTGACGTCGTATCCGGCAACGTGAACATCACGCTTCACATCAAGGACGCGCCGATGAACAAAATCTACATCAGCTCCTACTCCGCGCGCGACGAGGACTCTGTAACGATTACGAACCTTACGCCCGCCGAGGTAAGCCTCACCGGCTTCGTCCTCACCGACGGCACCTACAATTATCCTTTCGCCGAGGGTGACAGGATTCTTCCCGGCGAGAGCATTACCGTATACGGCAATAATACCCCTGAAGACGTCACGAACGTCCGCAGGGCGATCTTCAACCTTTCGCAGGGCGAAACCGTCATCCTGAAGGACGCCTCCGGCGCAACCGTCGATTCCTTTACCGTGCCGAACACCCACACCGGCTTCGTGTTCAAGCGGAACGCGTACACGATGCAGTTTGAGGAACTGAGACCGTAGGTGCTTGCCTTTTAGCAAGCAGAGGCTCCGCGCAGTTCGGCCCACCTACAGGCAAATTCCCGTCCCCGGTGGGCCGCGCTTGCTATTTAGCAAGTAGTGGCTCCGCGAAGTTCGGCCCACCTACAGGCAAATTCCCGTCCCCGGTGGGCCGCACTTGCTATTTAGCAAGTAGTGGCTCCGCGAAGTTCGGCCCACCTACAAGCTAATTTCCGTCTCCGGTGGGCCGCGTCGCCCTTCCGACGGGCAAAACCTCGCAAAAAACGGCCCACCTAAAAGCCTAAACGGCTTCCAGGTGGGCCATTCTTTCTAGATAAAACCATTCTTGCCGGAACAACTCCTGATAGAACCATTCTTGCCGGAACCTCTATCCCGGCCAGCCAGGCTTGTGTACCGACCTAGTACATATTATAATCCGCGTACCACTCTATTACGGCTGTCTTATAGCCCTTTAACGAGTACTCCTTCGCGGCTTTCGCCGCTTCGGCAGCAGTTTCGTATTTTGCGGGAATGATATTGTCATGCTTCGGATCCATGATTATGCAGCTTCTCAGCCTGTGCTCTCCCCAGGTGGAAACGGGGTAAGCCGTATCCTCCTCGGCGGCAACGTTGAAAACAGGCTTGTGATACCTGGAGTAGTCTCCGATGCTATTCACGTAGTTTTTATTCTCATAAATGCACTTTCCGTTCTGATAGACGGAATGACGCTGGTATACCAGGATGACATAGCGTCCTGACGGAAACCCGCTATACGCCCACTTATCGGAAAAGCATTCTTTTGGGAAGAATTTTGTAAAACTGTTATTGATTTCCGCCATGAACTCGGCTTGATACGCCTTCGGCTCAAAAATCAGTCCCCTGTTCTCTTCCGCAAAATCCTTCTCGGTAATCAACGGTGCAGAAACTTGCTCCTGTACCGGGCGCGGGGGCTCCGGTTCGCTCGGCTTCACAACCTTCCGCTCGATATCCGGCTCGGTATCCGACCCGGTCTTCTGCTCATCCTTCTTCACCCGGTCTGAAAGCTGTTTATACGCTCCGAACAAGGTCAGCGCGCCGACCGCCAGAGTTGCGATCGTCAATAAAGCTTTATCGTCGTCTTTCATATCCCGTCCCTCCTTTGCACACTATTATAGGGCTTTCATCCGCGAAAAGCAAGCAGCGGCTCCGCTCAGTTCGGCGTGCCTACGGGCAACCCCCCGTTCCAGGTGGGCCGCACTTACAATAACAACCGTTTGATCCAACGGTTGATGGTTGATGTAGTCAAGGGACATTGGGAAGACTCCGCAGTAATAATGAGTGAATCGCCCAAAACATAGCCGTTCTCTTCGTAAGCCCGGACCTTCTGAAGCGCCGCGGTCGCATACTCCTCATCTCCCATTTTCCCGAGGTGCTCCCACACCATTATCTTTCTTCTGCGAACATTCAGGCACCGGAAATCCGCATAAACCGTTCCGTGTTTCTTCAGATGAATCGGATACTCGTATTGGTAAGGTACTCCGGCCTTCAGCAGCGCGTCTGCAATGATCAGTTCGGATTTGGAACGAACAAATTCTCCGTTCTGCGTTTCATACTGCTTGTTCTCTTCGAAAGCCTCCAATGTTTTATAGGATTCATTCAAAAATGCCTGCTTCACTTCCTCTTCAGTCAGAAGAAACCTATGAATCAGCGCCTGTCTGCCGGCCGATAATCTGCGGAACGGTTCCTCTATACTTTTGGGAGGATCAACGGCAAGCATGCGATTTATCGCTTCCAGCTCTGCCCTGACTTGTTTTATCATTGTTGCCCTGTATTCGCAATTGATGATCGTCTCGGCTATGCCGCGTTGCTCCTTCGGAATATACGTCCAGTCCTCTTCGGAATTCTCTTTGCGGTAATACTGAAAGCCGTCAAAATGCCGATGAGCCTTCACCATTCCCCCCGGGTGAGGCTTCTGATTTGCCTCAAGTTTGCGAAGCAAATCCTGCAAGACCCTCCTTCTGTCTTCCAGTAATGCGAGCAAATCTGCCCGATTGTTTTCAAGTTGATAATAATCCATTTTCTACCCCCGACAAATGCTATATGACTTCAAGTTTAATATGACTTCAGGTTTAACATGACTTCAGGTTTAACATGA
>JAEEGG010010547.1_pt1 | contig 20377 bp, 14 predicted proteins | sample 9134161 | NCBI WGS metagenome assembly JAEEGG01 (sample SAMN16246543, study PRJNA631951) | gut metagenome | biome: gut microbiome; feature: rumen; material: CR-attached | host: Bos | place: Iran: Karaj | collected 2018-10 | reverse complement strand
TCTGAAGGAGCTGGGACTCATGAAGGGCAACCTCGACGACGCCGTACGAGCCGGTGCCCACGCGATGTTCCTGCCTCACGGACTGGGACACATGATGGGAATGGACGTGCACGATATGGAAGGACTGGGACAAATCTACGTCGGATTCGACGACGAGACGCGACCCAACCTCGAACAGTTCGGCACCAACTGCCTACGCATGGGACGACGACTGGAGCCCGGATTCGTACTTACAGACGAGCCTGGCATCTACTTCATACCAGCACTCATCGACGAGTGGCGACAGAAGGGACATTGCAAGGACTATCTCGACTTCGACCTTCTGGAGACCTATAAGGACTTCGGAGGCATCCGCATCGAGGATGACCTGCTCATCACCCAGGACGGCTGCCGATTCCTCGGACAGAAGCGCATACCCTACCACCCAGAGGAACTCGAAGCGTTCATGGCCGCCAACAAATAGCCAAATAATAAAATAGTAAAATAAATAGTAAATAGTAAATCGTAAATTGTCAAATCGTAAATGAAAAAGACACTCATCCTCGCCCTCATGGCCCTCGTGGCTGTCAGCGCATCGGCCGCCAAGAAAAAGGCAGCAACAAAAGACAAGAACAAACCCGTGTTCACCGTCATCAAGGAAAACCCCATCACCAGCATCAAGGACCGCTCAGGCACCTGCTGGGACTACTCCACACTCTCGTTCTTCGAAGCCGAAATCCTGAAAGCAACAGGCAAGGAGTACGACCTCGAGGAGTCATTCGTAGCCAACAAAACCTATATGGACCGCGCCATTCAGGTCGTACGCTATCACGGCGACTGCCAGTTCTCACAGGGTGGCTCAGCTGAGGACGTACTGGCCACGATGAAGACCCACGGCATCGTGCCGCAGGGCATCATGCCCTTCCCAGGCTCACTCTACGGCGACTCGCTGAACAACTTCAACGAGTTCTTCTCACTCCTAGAGCCCTACGTAGCCGCTATCGCCAAGAGCGACGCCAAGAAAATCAGCAACCAGTGGAAGGCCGGTCTGCAGGGCATCCTCGACGCCTATCTCGGCAAGTGCCCAGAGAAGTTCACATTCGAAGGCAAGGAGTACACACCCAAGACCTTCATGCAGTCGCTCGGCATCGACCTCAACGACTACGTCTCGATTACCTCCTACACACACCACCCCTTCTACACGGCCTTCGCCGTCGAGGTGCAGGACAACTGGCGCTTCCCCCTGTCGTACAACCTGCCCATGGACGAGATGATGCAGGTCATCGACAACGCCATTGAACAGGGCTATACCATTGCTTGGGGTGGTGACGTGTCGGAGCCAGGCTTTACCCGTCAGGGACTGGCCTATGCCGTAGATGCCAAGCAGACGCAGAGCCTGGCTGGCAGCGATATGGCTAAATGGCTGAAGCTCACTTCAGAGAAGAAGCGTTCAATCATCGACTCCTTAGGCTACAAGGTGCCTGAGGTGGTAGCCACCCAGGAAATGCGCCAGGAGCGTTTCGACAACTGGGAGCTGACCGACGACCACGGCATGCACATCTTCGGTGTGGCCAAGGACCAGAACGGCAAAGAGTATTATATGGTGCAGAACTCCTGGGGTGAGAGTGGCGACTACAAGGGCATCTGGTACATGACCAAGGCCTTCATCGCTGCCAACACGATGGATTTCCTCATCAACAAGAATGCCATCCCTGCCGAGATCAGAAAGAAGCTCGGACTCTGAGAAACGGTCTGAGATAGAGCCCCAGATTTGTTAAAAAGGGCATAATCTGTTAAATTTTACGCAGATTATGCCTTTTTTTCATTTTTTATGCTTACCTTTGGGCGCTAAATTGCCGTAATAGGCACTTTTTGAGTCTTACATGGCGGTTTGGCCACCGAAGCGACAAGAATAAAAAATAAATAAATTAATGCATTTCAAATGGAATTACGAACCACCTACATCAGAACGACAGACGGCAGCTAAGGAGCTGGGAGAGAAGATCGGCATGAGTCCGATCATCGCAAACCTGCTCATTCAGCGAGGCATCAAGACGGAGAGCGCAGCCAAGCGATTCTTCCGCCCGATGTTAAATGAACTGATAGACCCGTTCCTGATGAACGACATGGACGTGGCGGTAGACAGGCTGAATGACGCCATGGGGCGCAAAGAGCGTATCATGGTCTATGGCGACTACGATGTCGATGGATGTACGGCGGTAGCTTTGGTGTACAAGTTCCTGCAACAGTTCTATTCCAATATTGAATACTATATCCCCGACCGTTATGAGGAGGGCTATGGCGTCAGTATTAAGGCATTGGACTATGCAGCGGAACACAGTGTCAAACTCATTATCATACTCGACTGCGGTATCAAGGCGCTCGACGAGATTGCCTATGCCAAGAAGTTGGGCATCGATTTCATCATCTGCGACCACCATGTGCCGGATGAGGAACTGCCCGAGGCAGTGGCTGTGCTGAATCCGAAGCGCGAGGACTCCACTTATCCCTTCAAACACCTTTGCGGCTGTGGCGTGGGATTCAAGTTCATGCAGGCCTTCGCCAAGAACAATGGCATCCCATTCTCGCGGCTCATCCCCCTACTCGACCTCTGTGCGGTGAGCATTGCCGCCGATATCGTGCCCATCATGGGAGAGAACCGTATCCTTGCCTATCACGGACTGAAGCAGCTGAACACTACGCCGTCGGTTGGAATCAAGGCCATCATGGATATCTGCGGACTGACGGGACGGGAGATCACGATGAACGATATTGTCTTCAAGATTGGTCCCCGCATCAATGCCTCTGGACGTATGCAGAACGGTACGGAGGCCGTCGACCTGCTCGTGGAGCGTGACTTCGCGAAGGCCCTGACGGAAGCGCATCTCATCAATGAATACAATGAGCAGCGCAAGGACGTGGACAAGCAGATGACCGAAGAGGCGAACCAGATCGTGGAAAGGCTGGTGCACCAGGATCATCCTTCGAGCATCGTGCTCTACGACGAGAACTGGAAGAAGGGTGTCATCGGAATCGTTGCCTCCCGTCTGACGGAGTTCTACTACCGTCCCACGGTAGTGCTGACGAAGTTCAACGGTATCGCTACGGGTTCTGCCCGTAGTGTGGCCGGCTACGATATCTACGATGCCATCAAAAACTGTCGCGACCTGTTGGAGAACTTCGGCGGTCATACCTATGCCGTCGGCCTGTCGCTGAAGATCGAGAACATCCCCGAGTTCCGTCGCCGCTTCCAAAAGTATGTCGACGAGCATATCCTGCCGGAGCAGACGGAGGCCACGCTCGACATCGATGCCGTCATCGACTTCAGGGATGTCAACAAGAAACTGCAAAACGACCTGAAGAAGCTTGCTCCCCACGGACCGGACAATCCCAAGCCCGTGTTCTGTACCCGCAATGTCTATGACTACGGCACGTCGAAGGTGGTGGGCCGTCAGCAGGAGCATATCAAGCTGGAACTCGTCGACTCGAAGTCGAGCAATGTGCTCAACGGCATCGCTTTCGGACAGAGTGAGTCGGCCAAGTTCATCAAGTCCAAGCGCTCGTTTGATATCGTCTACACCATCGAGGACAATATCTACAAGCGCAGTGAGGTGCAGTTGCAGATCGAAGACATTCAGCCTTCGGCAATTGATAATGGATAATTGATAATGGATAATGAGAACAACGCATCAGCTAATTGTCAATTATCTATTGTCAATTATCAATTAATATTAAAAAAGTACTGGGGCTATGATGATTTCCGGGGCATACAACGGGAGATCATCGAGTCCATCTGCTCAGGCCACGACACACTGGGGCTGATGCCCACAGGCGGCGGCAAGAGCATCACCTTCCAGGTGCCGGCCCTGGCACAGAAAGGTATCTGCATCGTCATCACGCCCCTTATCGCCCTGATGAAAGACCAGGTGGACAACCTGCTCCGCCGCGGCATCAAGGCGGCAGCCATCTATTCCGGTCTGACGCACGAGGAGATCATCATCACCCTCGAGAACTGCATCTTCGGCGATGTGAAGCTGCTTTATGTCTCCCCCGAGCGCCTGTCATCAGACCTCTTCCAGACGAAGCTCAAACACATGCATGTGAGTTTCATCACCGTCGACGAGGCCCACTGCATCTCGCAATGGGGTTATGACTTCCGTCCGTTGTATCTCGAGATTGCGAATATCCGAAAGCTGTTGCCCGGTGTGCCCATTCTGGCACTCACCGCCACTGCGACGCCGCAGGTGGTGGAGGATATTTGCGAGAAACTTTCGGTGGGGTACGGGGTCGCAGGGGGCCGCACCCCCGTACCCCCGAAACACTCCTTCAACATCTTCCGCATGAGCTTCGAGCGCAAGAACCTCGTCTACGTCGTGAGGCAGGCGAACGACAAGCGCGAACAGCTCATCCACATCCTCAGCTGCATGTCAGGCACCGCCATCGTCTATGCCCGCAGCCGATTGCGTACGAAGGAATACGCCGAACTGCTCACGAAGGCAGGCATCTCCGCCACGTTCTATCATGCCGGTCTCGACACGAGTGTGAAGGACGAGCGCCAGCAGGCCTGGCAGGAAGGCAAGGTCCGTGTGATGGTAGCCACCAACGCCTTCGGCATGGGTATCGACAAACCCGACGTGCGGCTGGTGATCCACATCGACTGCCCGGACAGCATCGAGGCCTATTTCCAGGAGGCAGGCCGTGCTGGGCGTGACGGCAAGCGCTCCTATGCCGTGCTGCTCTATAACAACGGCGACAAGCGCAAGCTCGAAAAGCGCATTGTCGATACCTTCCCCGAGAAAGACTATATCCGTCAGGTCTACGAACATCTGGCCTTCTTCTATCAGATTGGTGTCGGTTCCGGCTACAACCACACTTTCGAGTTCAACATCGACAAGTTCTGCCACGCCTTCCACCATTTCCCCATCGTGGTCGATTCCGCCCTGAGTATCCTCAGCCGTGCGGGCTACATCGAATATACCGAGGAACAGGACAATCAGGCGCGGCTGATGTTCACCGTATCCCGTGGAGAACTCTACAGACTGGAGAACACCACGCCCGACGAGGAGAAGGTCATCACCACCCTGTTGCGCAACTACGGCGGACTCTTTACCGACTACCACTATATCGACGAGGGATTCCTCGCCAGTCAGACCGCCCTGCAGCCACAGCAGGTATACCAGATTCTCAAGAGCCTGGGCCAGCGGCATATCCTCCACTTCATCCCCCAGAAGAAGACACCCTACATCCGCTATACCCAGCGGCGTGAGGACAAGGAGTTCCTGCAGTTCTCGCCCGCCGTCTATGAAGAGCGCCTGTCGCAGTTCCGCCAGCGTATCGCCGCCGTTATCGGATATGCCACCGACGACACCGTCTGCCGTAGCCGACAGCTACTGCGCTATTTCGGGGAGACCGACAGCCATGACTGCGGTCTGTGCGACGTCTGCCTGAGTCACCGCAAGGAAGGTCTCGTCTCAGAGCCCCGGATGAACATTGCGATGGAGAAGATTCTCCAGCTGCTCAGCGACGGGCAACCCCATCCCATCACAGACTTACGCGACATCCAGTTGCCTACCGACGAACTGGATGCCGCGCTCTCTTATCTTCTCCAGGAGGAATACATCTTACAAGAAGATAGTTTCCTTACAAAGAATTCGTAAAATTCGTGTAATTCGTTGTTTCTACTAAAAGTCCAGCTTCAGCTGCCTCTTGTCCTCATTGTCATACTCGTGGCAGTAGCTGCTGCCGTCGAAGCAGTGCGTGCAGAGCTTGCACTTCGGCATGCCGATGGCCTCCACGAGATCCTCCAGGCGGGCGAACTTCAGCGTCGTCAGTCCTAGGCGCTTGGCAATCTCTGCCACCATCCGCTTATACTCCGGCGAATCCGTCTGCGCATACTTCTCGAGGTTCTTCTTGTCGTCGCCCTCAAAGTCCTTGATGATGCGGCGTGTGATCAGTTCCATGTCGCTCTTCGACGTGGTGAAGCCGATAAACGGACAGCCATACACCAGCGGCGGGCACGAGATGCGGCAGTGCACCTCCTTGGCGCCATACTCGAAGAACGTCCTCACGTTGTCCTTCAGCTGCGTGCCGCGCACGATGGAGTCGTCGCAGAACACCACGCGCTGACCCTTCAGCAGCGAGGGATTCGGGATGAGCTTCATCTTTGCCACCAGCGCACGACGCTCCTGATTGCCCGGTGTGAACGAGCGGGGCCACGTCGGTGTGTACTTCAGCACACTCCGCTTGTACGGCACGCCCTTACCCTCGGCATAACCTAATGCCATACCGACGCCTGAGTCGGGCACGCCACAGACGCTGTCCACCTCCGTCTCGTCCGACTCACCCATCATCTTTCCATTCGCCTCGCGCACGGCCTCCACGTTGATGCCGTTATAGTCTGAGGCGGGGAAGCCGTAGTACACCCAGAGGAACGAGCAGATCTGCTCCCGTTTGAACGGCTCCTGCAGCACCTCCATCGAGTCGGCCGTCAGAAACACGATCTCACCGGGACCGAGATCTCTCACACGGTGGTAGTCGAGGTTCGGGAAGCTCGTCGTCTCGCTCGACACGGCGTAGGCCCCCTCCTTCTTTCCCACCACGACGGGCGTGCGGCCCAGGAAGTCACGGGCGGCGATGATGCCCTTCTCCGTGAGGATGAGCATCGAGCACGAACCCTCAATCTTCTTGTACACCAGGTTGATGCCCTCGACGAACGTGCGGCCCATGTTGATGAGCAGCGCCACGAGCTCCGTCTGGTTGATGGTGTTCGCCGAATACTCGCTGAAGTGCATGCGGCGGTCCAGCAGTTCCTGGGCAATCTCTTCGAGGTTGTTGATCTTCGCCACCGTCACCACGGCATAGCGGCCCAGGTGCGAGTTCACGAGTATCGGCTGCGGATCGGTATCGCTGATCACGCCGATGCCCTGATGGCCGGAGAACGAGTCGAGCTCATCCTCGAACTTCGAGCGGAAGTAGTCGCGCTCCAGGTTGTGGATCTTACGGCTGAAGCCCTTCTCTTGGTCGAAGGTCACCAGTCCGGCGCGACGCGTGCCGAGGTGCGAGTTGTAGTCGGTGCCGTAGAACAGGTCGTTGACGCAACACTTTGTAGATATGGTTCCAAAGAATCCTCCCATAATTCTTATATAAAATAATACAGGAACGAGGCGATGCCCTCGAGTGCGGGCTTGCGCTGTCCCTCTATCTCAATCTTGAAGTCAATCTCCACCTTGCAGATGCCGCGCAGGTTCTGGATGTTGTGCAGCTTCGTGGTCATCCTTACGCGCGAACCCGTCACCACAGGCTGGCCGAAGCGCATCTTGTCCATGCCGTAGTTCACGAGCATCTTGATGTTGTTCACCTCGATGATCTGGTCCCACAGATACGGCAGCACGGAGAGTGTCAGGTAGCCGTGGGCGATGGTGCTGTGATACTGGCTCTCCTGCTTCGCCCTTTCCACGTCGACGTGGATCCACTGGTGGTCGAGCGTGGCGTCGGCAAAGAGGTTGATACGGTCCTGGTCGATCTGCAGCCAGTCTGAGACACCGAGTTCCTGTCCCAGATGCGCTGCGAACTCATCGTACGAATTGATTACTAATTTTCCCATTATTGATTATTTAAAGGAGTTCAGGGAGTTCAAGAAGTTCAAGGAGTCCAGGACTATACTCTGCGGCAATTTTCTGTCATCTTTGTAATGTCCTGAACTCCTTGTCTCCATGTTTCCTTGTCTCCTCGGATTAAATCTCCTGATTCTCGGGACGCAGCTTGCGTACGGTCTCGCCGGCGCGCCACATCTCCTGGTTGCGCATGGCCTCGAGCTCCTTCTCCAGACCAGCGCGGTAGTCGGGCTTCGAGTTGGCATCGATGGTGATCTGAGCCTCGTTACCCGTCTGCACCGAGTAGTACAGCCACTCCATCACGGGCTTGATGGCGTCGTGGAAGCGGGGAGCCCAGTCGAGGGCACCGCGCTGGGCCGTCGTTGAGCAGTTGGCATACATCCAGTCCATACCCTTCGCGCCGAAGAGCGGGCCAAGGCTCTGGGTCAGTTCCTCAACGGTCTCGTTGAAGGCCTCTGAGGGAGAGTGTCCGTGCTCGCGGAGCACCTCATACTGTGCCAGCAGCAATCCCTGGATGGCACCCATCAGCGAGCCGCGCTCACCGGTCAGGTCTGAGGTGGCCTCGCGCTGGAACGTCGTCTCGAACAGATAACCGGCACCGATACCGATACCGAAGGCGATGGTTTTCTCCTTGGCCTTGCCGGAAGCATCCTGATACACGGCATACGAGCAGTTCAGGCCGCGACCCTCGCAGAACATTGTGCGGAGGCTGGTGCCAGAACCCTTCGGGGCCACCATAATCACGTCGACATCCTTCGGGGGGATCACACCCGTGCGGTCGCTCCAGTTGATGGCGAAGCCGTGAGAGTAGTACAGCGTCTTGCCGGGCTTCAGATATTGCTTGATGACGGGCCACTGCTGAATCTGGCCAGCGTCGCTCAGAAGCATGCAGAGGATCGTGCCCTTCTCGGCGGCCTCCTCGATAGAGAACAGCGTCTCACCGGGAACCCATCCGTCGGCCACGGCCTTGTCGTAGGTCTTGCCCTGACGCTGACCGACGATCACGTTGAAGCCGTTGTCGCGCAGGTTGCAGGCCTGACCAGGTCCCTGAACACCGTAGCCGATCACGGCGATCGTCTCATTCTTCAATACTTCACGTGCTTTCTCCAAAGAGAACTCCTTGCTGGTGACTACTGTTTCCATCACGCCACCGAAATTCATTTCTGCCATAATATTCTGATGTTATTTTAAAAAATCGCGTGCAAAGTTAATCATTTGTTGTCAAATCGCCAAATTATATCCCATCTTTTATCAAAAAATGAGGTTTTTTCTGACTTTTCCAATCTCCCAGGCTTTTCCAAAAAAAAAGTGCTCACAGAGGGTTGGCCTTCAGTGAGCACTTTTTTATAATCCAGCGGAATCAGTTCACGTCGTGGCCGCCGCCGTTATCATTCGGGCCGCCACCGCCATTGTCGCCAAAGCCTGGATGCTGGCCGTGAGAAAGGGAATCTCGTACTTGCTCATATCGCTGTTGATTAATGCTTCTTCTGTGCAAGGCTGCTGTTTCACAGCCTTCGGAGGGCAAAGATACGGTTTTTTTCTGAACGAGCAAAAGTTTAGTCTACTTTTTCGCTGTTATCGTTTGGCGGTATGGGGTTTTTGTCGTAACTTTGCAGCGCAATCAACCATTTCACAGATCGACAACTGACAAATAACTTATTATTGATATGAAGAAATTATTGTTTTTAGCCATGTTAGCCGGACTGGCAATGACCGCATCGGCCCAGCAGAACCAACGGTCGGCGACCGATGGACAAGTGAAGTACCCGTGGCAGAACCCACAGCTGCCGACGGCTGAACGTGTGGAAAACCTCATCTCGATGCTCACCCCGGAGGAGAAGGTCGGACTGATGATGAACAAGTCGGTATCCGTCGACCGCCTGGGCATCCCCTCCTACAACTGGTGGAGCGAGGCCTGCCACGGCGTGCGGCAGGGCGGATACACCGTGTTCCCCCAGCCCATCGGCATGGCGGCAGCCTTCAGCGAGAAGCTTGTCTACGACGTGTTCTCTGCCGTGAGCGACGAGGCCCGTGCCAACTGGAACCGCACCGACCACAACGACCCTAAGTTGTTCAATGTGCCTATGGGTGTGGTCTATTACCCCGGCAATCCCGAACTGACCTTCTGGTGCCCGAACGTGAACATCTTCCGTGACCCGCGCTGGGGACGCGGACAGGAGACCTGCGGTGAAGACCCCTACATAAACGCCGTACTGGGCGTGCAGACCGTGCTCGGCATGCAGGGCAACGACAAGCACTACTTCAAGACCCACGCCTGTGCGAAGCACTATGCCGTACACAGCGGACCGGAGCCCCTGCGCCACTCGATGAACGTGGAGCCCTCGAACCGCGACCTCTGGGAGACCTACCTGCCAGCCTTCAAGGCGCTGGTGAAGAAGGCCGACGTGCGGGAGGTGATGTGCGCCTACCAGCGATTCGAAGGCACGCCCTGCTGTACCAGCGACCGCCTGCTGATCGACATCCTGCGCAACAAGTGGGGCTATGACGGCATCGTGCTCACCGACTGCGACGCCATCAACAACTTCTTCAACCGCGGGCAGCACGAGACGCACAAGGACGGTCTCTCCGCCTCTGTCGACGCCGTGCTCAATGGTACCGACCTCGAGTGCGGCAAGGTGTTCATGGTGCTCACCGAGGCCTTGGAGAAGGGACAAATCAGGGAGGAAGTGCTCAACCAGCATCTGCGCAAGACGCTCACAGGCCGTTTCGAACTTGGTATGTTCGACCCCGCCGAGATGCTCCCCTGGGCGAAACTCGGCCCCGAGGTGATCAGCAGCGAGCAATTCGATGCCCTCGCCACGCAGGCTGCCCGAGAGTCGATGGTGCTTCTCGAAAACAAAGGTGGAGTGCTGCCGCTGTCGAAGAGCATCAAGACGCTGGCCGTCGTTGGTCCTAACGCCGACGATGCCGCCCTGCTCAACGGTAACTACGGCGGTACGCCCACCGAGGCCCATACCCACTCGCTGCTCGACGGCATCAAGGCTGCCCTGCCCGACACGAAGATCATCTATCAGAAGGCCTGCGAACTGAACGACGAGTATACCACCATCCACCACCTGCAGGACTTCAACGACGGCAAGGGCGTGAAGGTGGAATTCTGGAACAACCGCGAACTCGAAGGCGAACCTGCCAAGACCGACTACTACAACGAGATCAACTTCTCGACCTTCGGTGCCTGGGGCTTTGCCCAGGGCGTGAGCCGCGACTCGCTCTCCGTACGCATCAGCGGACAGTATAAGGCGACTTTCACCGGCGAGATGAAATACACGCTGACCACCGACAACGGCTATGTGCTGAAGGTGAATGGCGAGACCGTCGAAGAAGGCAAGCCTGGTGGACGCCGATTCTTCGGCTTCGGACGGAAGCCTGAATACAAGTCGTTCCCCGTAGAACAGGGCAAGACTTACGACGTGGAGATCGAATACCGTCACGGCAACGGACAGTTCGCCATGCTCCGCGGTGACATCTGCGAGCGCGTCCTCGTCGACTTCACCGACCTGGCCAAGGAAGTGAGCGCTGCCGACGCCATCATCGTTATCGGCGGCATCTCTGCACAGATGGAGGGCGAAGGCGGCGACAAGCAGGACATCGAACTGCCGAAGGTGCAGCAGATGCTCGTCCGTGCTATGCACACCACGGGCAAGCCCGTCGTCTTCGTCAACTGCTCAGGCTCTGCCATCGCCTTCGGCAGCGTCGAGGGACAGTACGACGCCCTCTTGCAGGCCTGGTATGCCGGTCAGGGAGGCTCGAAGGCTCTCGCTGAGGTGCTCTTCGGCGACTACAATCCCGGCGGCAAGCTGCCCGTGACGTTCTACCGCTCGAACAACGACCTGCCCGACTTCCTCGACTACTCGATGAAGAACCGCACCTACCGTTACTTCACCGGACAGCCGCAGTACGCCTTCGGCTACGGTCTCAGCTATACGACCTTCGCTGTCGGCAAAGGCAAGCTCTCCAAGTCTTCGATGAAGGCCGACGGCAAGGTCACTATCACCGTACCAGTCAAAAATACGGGTAAGCGCGAAGGTACCGAGACCGTACAGGTATACGTGAAGGCCCTCGACGATGCAGGTGCGCCCATCAAGGCGCTGAAGGGATTCCAGAAGCTGTCGCTGAAACCCGGTGAGACGCAGAAGGCCACCATCACCCTCAACGGCGAGGCCTTTGAATACTACAACGAGATGATTGACGAGCTCTCGGTGAAGCCGGGCCGTTACCAGATACTCTACGGAACCTCATCACTCGACAAGGACTTGCAAAGCATCGACTTTACAGTCGAATAGTCTTTTAACAACGAATTACACGAATTTCACGAATTATTTTAGGCAGATATCAAAGCGCAGCCAAAATTCGTGAAATTCGTGTAATTCGTTGTCTTAAAAAAAAGAAATTCTTGGTCTTTAAATAATCTTTGGTTCAAGTATTTCCTGTCCTCGGCAGAAGCGGTGTACGATCTGGCGGTCGTCACCCAGATAGATGTACCGTTCCAGGCGTTCCAGCAGTGAATAGTTATCATGGTTCAGGTCGCTGTCGTCGATGACCAGCGCATCGAACTCATAGCCGGGTTCGAAGCTGCCCACACGTCCGAAGAAGCTGCCCGCCGACTTGGTGGCGAGCCAGAAGGCCTCGGAGAGCGTGAGGAACTTGCGGTCGTGGTTCTGCTGATAGTGCATCTTGCTCACCTGTATCGCATAGACCATCATGCGGACGATGCTCAGGTCGTGGCCACCGCTGATGTCGCTGCCGAGACCCACGCGCAGTCCCTCGTCGAGGAACCGCCGTACAGGCGCCATGCCAGACGCCACGTTGAGATTCGACGTCGGACAGTGGGCCACCATCACACCACGGCGTTTCATCAGTTCCAGCTCTTCGCCGTCGGTCCATACGCAATGGGCCATCACGGTGGGCGTCTGTCCGAAGAGGCCGTAGCGATCGTAGGCATCGCCGTAGCAGGTGCTCTCTGGCTCCAGTTCGGCCACCCAGGCTATCTCGTCCCTGTTCTCGGAGAGGTGCGACTGCACGGGCAACTGGTACTTGGCAGCCAGTTCGCCACAGGCACGGAGCATCTTTGGCGTACACGTCGGCACGAAGCGGGGGGTGACGATCGGACGGACAAGAGGAGTGAGGCGTGTGGAGTGAGGAGTGAGATGACCTTGGCGGGAACTCCAGGAAACCAAATCCTCGTAGCCCCGCACCGTTTCCTCCACCGGTTCCGTGAGTCCTTCGGGACAGTTACGATCCATGGCCACCTTGCCCACCAGCGCCCCCATGCCTGCCTCCTGGAAGAGGCGCATCAGCAGACGGGTGCTCTCCGTATGGGTCGTGGCAAAGATGCAGGAGCGCATGGTGCCGAAGCGCCACAGGTCGCGCACGAAACGGCGGTACATCCGTTCGGCATAGCCTACATCGGCATATTTCTTCTCTTCCGGGAAGGTATAGTTTTGGAGCCACGGCAACAGTTCCAGGTCCATGGCGAGCCCCTGGTTGCGATACTGCGGGGCGTGCACGTGCAGGTCGTTCATGGCAGGTATCAGCAGACGGTCGCCAAGGTCCACGACCTCTCCCGTCTCCTGACTCCCGACTCCTACCACACGCCCTTCGTCGTCGACGGTCACACAACCGTTCTCCAGCACCTCAAAACGGCCTGGCTCTTTCGTATACAGGATATGAGCCTTGTAGATCTTCATTGTTTAGTAGCCGAGGGGTTCGCCGACGAGGATGACGGTATGCTTGCCTCGGGGAGAGTTGCGGAGGAAATGGACGTAGTTGCAGATACTCTCGGGCGAGTTGCAGTTGTGGCAGACGCCGTCGGTCTGACAGGGTGTCTTGATATCGAAGCGGGCGGCATTGATGGGCGACGCGGTGCTGCGGGCACGGGCGAGGGCTGCCTCTACGGTCTGGGCCACCTTGTTGATGCCGATGACGAAGATAACCTTCTTCGGGCCCCAGGTGATGGCGGCCACACGGTTGCCGTTGCCGTCGATATTGACGATGACACCGTCTTCGGAGATGGCATTGGCACTCGACAGGTAGACATCGGTGGTGAAAGCACGGACGTACATTTGCACCTTCGCCTCGTCGCCTTCGACAAGGTCACGGTCGAGCACGTCGTAACAGCCTTTGGCACGGAGGGCGTCGGGGATGCCGATGTCGCGGATGGTCATCGAGCCGCCCCAGGTGACGCTGCTGCCTGCGGGGATGAGTTCCAACACTTTGCTGACGGCCTCTTCGGCGGTCGGGCAGTAGAATGCCTGCATGTTGCGGCGGGCGAGATTCTTGATCATCCGCTCTGCCAGGCGGGAGTTACGCAATCCAGAAGGTGTCATATCGTTTCGATGTTGGTAAATACGACTTTGCTGCGGCAGACCTCGACGGGACCGTCGGGAGAGTCCTTGGTGATGCGGATGGAGACATCCCCACCCTCGCCTTCTTCCTTGTAGAAGGAGAGCTGGTCTCCGGCATGGGCCTCGGCCACGTAGGCAATCTCGAAACGGCGGATGCTATGGGTGCGGTACCAGTCGAGGGGCCAGAGGTCGAGGATGTGCTCGATGTATTTGACGGAGTTGATATGGCCGTTGATATCGACGTCGTTGTAATAGGTTTCGATGGTACGGACGAACTCGGCATCGTCGGACATTTTTACACGACCGCCCTTGTCGATGGGACACTCCTTGTCCTTAACGATCCAGTTGTTGATGGCACCGTTGTCGATGGCGAAGATGTCGGTAGGCTGGCGCGTCTCGGTGTCGATCATCGCCCAAATAGAGCGACCATAGCCGTAGACTTTCCCATCTTCACCGACGACGCGGAAGTTACGGGAGGTGAAGTAGCGCATGGCCGATTCGACCCACGTCTCGACATTGAACTTCGTGTACTGCACGGGCATCTCTTCCATCTCGATGGCGAGGCGCGAGAGCACCCACGAGCGGTTGATGGACAACAGATACTTCATGCCGAAGCCACGGGCCGAGGAATGGAAATCGGCGGCATTGAGCATGTGGTTGCCGAGGTGGCCCATGAAGAGTCGCTGCGAGAAGTCACAGTGGAACGGCTCGGCGAGAAATTCGTAAGTTCCTATCTTATCCATTGAACATTGAACATTGAACATTGAACATTGAAATTCATCGGAGGGAGACCTTGCGACCGTCGCGGATGTAGAGGCCAGGGCGTGAGGGTTTCGAGGGGAAGCGGAGGCCTTGGAGGGTGTACCAGTCGGCACGCTCTCCCACCCGATCATTCAGAAAAGGGACGATGGCGGAGGGATCGTCGGCGAAGGCTTTCAGTTCATAGAGGGCAGGCAGGGCACGACCCGTCTCGTTGTCGAAGAGCGAAGCGTTGTACCAGCCATTGGCGAGGTCGCCCGTACAACCTTTGGCGTTGGCCTCGGCATACCACCAGGAGAGACCGTTCACCTGCGGATGCTTCTGGAGCGTCGCGATGAGGTCGGCGGTAAACTGGCGCTGGCCCTCATGGGTGTAGGGATAGGTATCCGTATAGTCGTAGGTAGAGCCGTTCACCTCCCATTTCGAGGGATAGCCGGTTTCCACGAGTTGGATCTGCTTGTCGGGGAAGTTCTGCTCTAACTGCGTCAGGCCTTTGTCGAGTTTCGAAAGCGGGCCCTTGAAATAAGGATAGTACGAGACGCCGATGATATCGTAGTCGATCTCATACTGCTGGATGTGACGGAAGAAGGCAACATCGAGCGTGGGGTTGTTGGCGCATTGCTCGGTGTGGATGATGATCTTCGCCTCGGGACAGACCTCACGGCAGGCCTTGCCAGCAGACTTCAACATGTTCGAGAAGTTATCCCAACGGGTGTCGGTATAGTCCTTCCAGTCGGAGGTGGGCACGAGATGACCACCGTATTCGTCCCAGTCCTTGTATTTGCCGTCGGTGACGAATCCCCACAGCATGCCGAAGCTGATCTCGTTGCCCGTCTGGATAAGGTCGGGTGTGGCCCCAGCGGCCACCAGCGCTTCGAGGCTTTCCTTGGTGTATTTATAGACCGTCTCATCAGGCGTCCAACTCCATATCTTCCAAGAGTCGGGAATCGTCTGCTGTCCTGGGTCTGCCCACGTGTCGCTGTAATGGAAGTCGAGCATGAACAGGAGGCCTGCGTCCTTGATGCGCTTGCCGAACTGCTTGACATACTCCAAATCCTGCACCACACACTTGTCTGGATCGTTCGAAGGGTCGACGAAGAGGCGCACGCGCATCGTGTTCCACCCCTGCTGTTTCAGGAAGTCGAGCACGTCTGTGATGGCTGCCCCGTCCTTGTCGAGATACTTAGCTTTCTGCTGTTCAAACTTCGGCAAGACGGAGATGTCGCCTCCGACGTATTTTTGCGCTACACTAAATGAAAAATGAAAAATGAAAAATGATAAAGTTATCAGCGCGCGTCTCGCTATCCTCGCCCATCTGTCTGTAAATGTAATCATCTATAAACTATAAACTTTAAACTATCAACTAAATCTCTTTCTCCCTTTGTTCCAAGAACTCACTCACCTGCTCCACCATACCACGGGTGACGGCTATACGTCCGGAACGGGTGTACTGCAACACACAGCCGAAGGTGTCGAGGGCACGGTAGAGCGAGATGATGTCCTCGGTGATGCCGTGCTTCATCACAATCGTGTAGGTGGGGTTCACCTCGATGATATGGGCATCGAAGCGGCGGACGGTGCGCGAGATCTCAGGATTTTCAAGAACCATCGGCGTAGAGAGCTTATAGAGTCCGGACTCACGGATGAAGAGCTGGTCGTCGGTGAAGTAGTTCGCCTTCACCACGTCGATCTTCTTCTCTATCTGACGGACGATCTTGATGATCTGGTCCTCGTCGCTCCAGGCGGTGATGGTGTATTTATGCACGCCAGGAATGCTCGAGGCCGACACATTGAGGCTCTCTATGTTCACCTGACGGCGGGTGAAGACGGCAGTGACCTGGTTCAGGATACCGGCCACGTTCTCGGAGTAAACCAATAATGTATAGAGTTTCTTTTCTTCCATTTACTACTACTTTTTATTCTATTGACGACAACTTGAACAACTATGACAACATTGGCCTACGACGGCATGCCGTCTGCGGGTTGATAAAGTTGTCTTTGTTGTCATAGTTGTCGTTTTTAAATTTCCAGCATCATTTTGTCGATATCCATTCCCGGGGGCGTCATGGGCAGCACGTTGTCTTCTTCACGGATAGCACACTCGAGGATGAACGGCCCGTCGGTGGTGAGCATCCGAGTGACGGCATCAGTCAGGTCCTTGCGGTCGGTGACAGCCTGATAAGGGATGCCGTAACCCTGGGCGATGGGGCCGTAGTCGGGGTTCTTCATCTTCGTGAACGACTTGCGGCGCAGCCAGAACATATCCTGCCACTGGCGCACGTTGCCAAGGTAGTGGTTGTTCATGACGATCATCTTCACGGGTGCCTTCTGTTCCATGATGGTGCCGAGCTCTTCAATACACATCTGGAAACCGCCGTCGCCCATGAAGCAACAGACGGTACGCTCAGGGGCAGCAAAGGTGGCACCAATGGCGGCTGGCATGCCGTAGCCCATCGTTCCCAGACCACCGCTGGTGCATATGCTGCGCTTGTGGTGGTACTTGAAGTATCTCGTCGCAAAGAGTTGATTCTGACCAACATCTGTCACAAGGATAGCATCATCTGGTGCCTGTATGGCCACCGCATGAACCACCTCTCCCATCAACAACGGACCCTCCTTCGGATGGATGGCGGGTTCGATTACTTTCTCACGTTCTTTCTCGTCGAGCGGCTTGAAAGAGTCGCGCCACTCCTGATGATTGTTCTTGTTCAACAAGGCCGTAATGGCAGGCAGCGACTCCTTACAGTCGGCAATCACTGCCACGTCGGTCTTTACGTTCTTGTCAATCTCGCTGTGGTCGATGTCGAGATGGATGATCTTCGCCTGTTTGGCATAGGTTTTCAGGTTACCCGTCACACGGTCTGAGAAACGCATGCCGATGGCGATGAGCACATCACACTCCTGCTCCTTCATGTTCACAGCGTAGTTGCCGTGCATGCCCAGCATACCAGCATTCAGTGGATGGTTAGAGGGCAAGGCGGAGAGCCCCAGCATTGTACGGCCTGCGGGGATATCGGCTTTCTCCAAAAAGGCTTTCAGTTCGCTCTGGGCATTTCCCAGTTCCACACCCTGTCCCACGAGTGCCAAGGGTTTCTTGGCATTGTTAATAAGCTCAGCAGCCTGGCGCACAGCCTCAGCATCGAGCTTGGGATAAGGCACGTAGGAACGGATGAAACGGACCTTCTGCGGATTATAATCGATCTCCTCCACCTGGGCGTTCTTGGCGAAGTCGAGCACCACAGGACCGGGACGACCCGTACGGGCAATGTAGAAAGCACGGCTGACGGCCCACGACACATCTTCGGCGTGACGGATCTGATAACTCCACTTTGAGATGGGTTGCGACACACCTACGAGGTCCACCTCCTGGAAAGCGTCGGTACCGAGGGCCGATATGGGCACCTGTCCGGCGATGACAACAATCGGTGTGGAGTCGAGCATCGCATCGGCAATACCCGTGAGTGTGTTCGTCACACCTGGACCGCTGGTCACCAGCGCCACACCCACCTCACCGGATACACGGGCATAGCCCTCGGCAGCGTGGGTGGCACCTTGCTCATGTCGTACGAGGATATGGTCGAAACATTTCTTCTCGCCTCGTGTGTAGTCGAAGAGCGCGTCGTAGACGGGCATGATGCTGCCGCCGGGATAGCCGAAGATGGTCTTCACGCCCTCGGCCTGCAGTGCCCGCATCAGCGCCTTCGATCCTGTAATTCTATCTTTCATACATATTAACTTTTTTAAGACAGACTAATATACAAACATATTTTTAGACAGAAGTACATAAGAGCATATTTTTGGACTTATAGAATTATCTGTTAAATTAAATCTGTTCGTATGTTAGTATGTCTTTTTGTTACTCTGTCAAAATACGGACACCACCCTTGTCAGCAGAGGCGACACTCTGGGCGTAGGCTCGGAGGGCCTTGGAGACCACACGGTTGCGCTTCAGGGGCTGCTGAGGACGGGCGGCAAGTTCTTCGTCGGAGAGTTTCACGTTGATGGAACGGCTGGAGATGTCGATCACGATGATGTCACCGTCCTTGATCTTTCCGATGTTTCCGCCGTTGGCAGCCTCGGGAGAGATATGACCGATGGAGAGACCTGATGTGCCTCCTGAGAAACGGCCGTCGGTAATCAGCGCACACTCTTTGCCGAGGTGCATCGACTTAATATAGCTCGTGGGATAAAGCATCTCCTGCATACCAGGACCGCCCTTAGCACCCTCGTGGGTGATAACCACACAATCGCCACTCTTCACCTTGCCGCCGAGGATACCCTCACAAGCGTCTTCCTGAGAGTCGAAGCAGACAGCAGGACCTTCGAAGTGCCAAAGGCTTTCGTCCACGCCGGCAGTCTTCACCACACAGCCGTCCTGGGCGATATTGCCGAAGAGCACAGCCATGCCACCATCTTTCGTATAGGCATGTTCGATATCTCGGATGCAACCCTCTGCACGGTCGGTATCGAGCGTCTCCCACTGTGCATCCTGCGATCCCATCACGGTAGAGAAGCGTCCACCCGGAGCACTGCGATAGATGCGCTCTGCCTCGGGATTGATGGTCTCACCGGTGATGCTGTATTTTTGGATGTCTTCGCCCAGCGTTGCGCCATTGACGCGCTTGCAGTCGAGACGGAGCAGTCCGCCTTTGGCCAGTTCACCAAGGATGCCAAGAATACCACCAGCTCGGTTCTCTTCCTGAATGGAGTATTTCTGCCAGTTGGGTGCGAGTTTACAGAGGAAGGGCACCTTGCGCGACAGGGCGTCGATATCCTTCATGTTGAAGTCTACCTCTGCCTCCTGTGCTACGGCCAACAGGTGCAGTACGGTATTCGTCGAGGCACCCATCGCAATATCGAGTGTCATAGCGTTGAGGAAGGCATCACGCGTAGCGATGCTACGGGGCAGTACGCTATCATCACCCTCCTTATAATATTTCAGCGCGTTCCTAACAATGAGCTGTGCTGCATCACGGAACAGCTGGATGCGGTTTTTGTGGGTAGCCAGAATACTGCCATTGCCGGGCAAGGACAGACCGATGGCCTCTGTCAGCGAGTTCATCGAGTTGGCTGTAAACATACCCGAGCAGGCACCACAGCCCGGACAGGCACACTGTTCAATCTCTGCCAGTTCCTCGTCGCTCACCGTCGGATCTCCACCCTTCACCATCGCCGTGATCAGGTCGGCATTTTCGCCACGCCATTTTCCTGCCTCCATCGGACCACCCGAACAGAACACCGTCGGGATGTTCAGTCGCATAGATGCCATCAGCATACCCGGCGTCACCTTGTCACAGTTGGAGATGCAGATCATCGCATCAGCCTTGTGGGCATTGACCATATATTCTACGCTGTCGGCGATGATGTCACGAGAGGGCAGCGAATAGAGCATACCGTCGTGACCCATAGCGATGCCGTCGTCGATGGCGATGGTATTGAACTCTGCGGCATAACAGCCCATCTTCTCAATCTCTTCACGCACGATCTGACCGATCTCGTGGAGATGGGTATGACCAGGAACGAACTGGGTGAAGGAGTTGACGACGGCGATGATCGGCTTGCCGAACTGCTCGTGCTTCATGCCTGTGGCGACCCACAGGGCACGGGAACCTGCCATACGTCTGCCTTCCGTACAGACGGCACTCCTCAACGGATGTTTAT
>JAEEGG010010545.1_pt1 | contig 20381 bp, 14 predicted proteins | sample 9134161 | NCBI WGS metagenome assembly JAEEGG01 (sample SAMN16246543, study PRJNA631951) | gut metagenome | biome: gut microbiome; feature: rumen; material: CR-attached | host: Bos | place: Iran: Karaj | collected 2018-10 | reverse complement strand
ATTTACCCCATTCGTCGCCACACATCCTGGCGAGATGATCAAGGACGAGTTGAAAGAGCGTGGAATGACTCAGAAACAACTTGCCGATGAAACTGGAATCAAGACCTCTGTGCTCAGCGAAACTATCAACGGCAAGCGCAGCGTGTCGCTTAATGTGGCCTTAGCCTTAGAGAAAGCACTTGACATCCCCGCTGATGTCTGGATGAACATGCAGACGCAGTATGACCTCGACAAGGCCAATATTGCAAAACGCGAAGACATGCGTGAGACAGTTGCAGTAACGATCCCCATAAAGGATCGCAACCTGTTAAAAGAGCTGGTTAAGAAATTCGGCTGGGCCTGCGTATTTTAGCCGAGTCCCCTACAGTTTGGGTGACCTACGTTTATTATATAAATAATGTTCGCGCATATGAAGATCATCAATTCGCATTATATCCCCCTACCCGAGCCGCACTGGCTGATCGTAGAACCGAACGGACTTATCTATGAGCAAATTGGTACGCTGACCGTAGTATCGGATGGATACAAAACAAAAGAAGGATGTTTTGTCGATACCCACGGCTATCCAGTAGTGGCCAATGCCACAGCCGATATCTACGATGAAAGCAATGCTGACGGACTGGCCATGAGTTGTGCATTGGCTCCCGCAGACGGAAGAGTGCTTGGCGATACAGAAGTTGAAGACTGTTTCCGCCTCTGTCCGTCTAACCACAGGGTGGTGCCATATCTCAAGTTCAATCTGCTGGCCATGAAGTACCTTACCTATCATGGTTATGACAACTTTGATTTAAGCCAGATGATAGATGCTATGCACGGCTGTAACATCAGACTTGATTTCCCCAAAGAGGATCAGCAGGAGATACAACTCACCATATCTGGAAATTCTGGTGTCGTATATCTGGAGAGCGACTTGGGCGGTCTTTATTTTGCCGTTCCACTTGGTAAGCCAGTCAATGGCAATAAAGTAGAGATTGATAGTGAGAAGGTGCTACTGGAAGTCGTCAACCAAGCCAGGGCTTACCAGATAATAAATCGCAACTACAAATTCCATTTTACGACGGCGAATCCGTCATTAAAGGAAGTGGTTGACGAACTGAATGCCGACCTGAACGATTATCTGGAGCGTAAGGAGGGATAAGATGGAGCTGGACGACGTATTCTATATAGGCCGGCGGCCTGCCACGCTGAGGATGGTGCTGGGACTGATGGAGGATGCAGACAACAGTCTGGAGACCTACCATTGGGCTACCCCTGCCCTGCTGCATGCCATCCACACTAACGACAAGTTGCTCTCCCAATACGTGGAAGAGGTGTTTCAGCGCAAAGGCCTGACACCCTACGTGCCGAAGAAGAAGGATGATGACATCTCAGCGGAGAAGACTACAGAGAAGATAGTGATGGAGAAGCACGTGATGTGGTCGAAGGCGAAGATGGCCATCGAGGAGCTGATGAGCCTGAAGGATGCCAAGGGCGAAGATCTGTTCTGTCAGAAGAACCACTGGTGGGCGGTGTTCCGACTGTTTGTCGACCTTCAGGTGTGTTACATCCGTGAGAACCGCTATAAGGGGTTCATCGAACTGATAGACTCGCTGGGATTAGAACAAATAAATGCTCCTCTGGATATGGCCACGCTGAGCAACATCACTCAGGACATCTTCCGCTTCCCCTTCACCAAGTGGGAACTGATGATACCTAAGGATGCCAGCACCCGTTGGTTGACAGCCTATACACGCATGTATGAGATCGCAGACAGTCTGAAAAGAATCCTCATTACGAAAGGATTCTGATTTTGCCTTAAAACTGAACTTCCGACTGAACGACTGAACTTATAAATGATACTTCCGAGGCCTCAAATGATAGGAGCCTCGGTTTTTTCTATACCATCTTTATTATTATTAATTTTGCACTGCAGTTCCGAAAATCGGGGCTGTGGTGCTTCAACTGCCAAACGTGCACAAATTCTGGCTGAGGGGCATCGAGATCGGTCTCATCATTAATTAACAAAAGTAATAAAAAAAGATGAGAACAATTGAAGTTAGTAAAGGAATGCAGGAGACTGCAAGTAGCATTTTCGCCATCAATCCCCGTCAGAAGGACAGCGAGACTGGCGAGGTCATGAGGAAGTTCAATCGTGGCTATGCCCAGCCAGCCACAGGCGAAGAGGTGGAGGCGATGCTGAGCCAGGTGCGCGAGTCGTCGATGGTCAGCGACATACGCAACGGTCAGGAGCAGTTGAAAGACGTGCTGCCAACGGTTTGTCCGCACTACAGCCGCTTCAACCACAACCACCGTGCCCAGGCAGACATCATCCCAGAGGCTTTCACCTTCAGGACATGTGTCGATGTAGACGAGGTGTCGCTGGTGGAGGATGCCATCAAGCATGCGATGGAACTGGTGAGCGATGACCTCTCAGACTGGCAGGAGTTGATAGAGTACATTGAGTATTCTCCGCGCAGGAAGGTACACTTCTGGCTCCGTATGCCCGTAGGCAAGACCATCGAGGAGACGCAGAAGGCTTTCTGCGAGGAGATCGAGGTGCCCTACGATGAGAGTTGCATCACGCCCGAACGTTATATTAATATGACGGGCGACGAGGTGTATCGCTCTGAGCGTTGGTTGAAGCCCCTCTCTGACGAGGAGATCGAGGAGCGTCGTGAGGCCTTCTTGAATCGTGGACTTGATGTGGACGGCAGACCGCTGAAGAAACCTGAGACAGTCAAGGCTGTGGCTACGGCTGAAGTCCAAGGTGTGAAGCCGGCAGACAAGCGCACCAGATACATCTTCAATGCCTCGATGGCAGAGGAAGGTGTCACCGTGGATGACCTCAATGTGGAGGGCGACCGTCATAACTCGGTGAAGATGGTGCTCAGCACAGCCGTGCAGCTATTGAAGAAGGACGAGTTTCTTGGCGTGCTTAGTGAGCTGATGCCCAACAACTGGCAGGACGAGAACATCCAAAGGTTGGTGTCGGACTTCTATACGAAGTATTACGACGAGAGCCAGAAGCTGACCTTGGCCCAGAAGCGCATCTTCCGTGAGAGCAGGAAGATAAGAAGTGAAAAGTGTATAGTGAATAGTGAAGAATTTGCTACCGCTCAGGAGGAAGATTTGGAGAACGATGCAGAGCATCAGTCGGAGTTGTCGAAGCTCTTTGCTGCCCCTCAGCCACCTGAGATGCCCAAGACGCTGCCGAAACTGGTGAAGGCAGTCACCTCGCAGACGCCCGATGTCTACAAGCCTACGGTGGCGCAGGCGATGTTCCCACCGTTGGCCACCTACCCTCGTAAGTTGGGCTTCACGTACATCGACAACCAGGTCCGTGAGTTGCGCATCAACTGTCTGATTGCGGCAGAGACTGGAAGTGGCAAGGATTCCTGTACCCGTCAGCCGCTGAACCACATCCTGGCTCCGATGAAGAAGCGTGATGCTGAGAACCGTGAGCGTCTGAAGAAGTTCAACGAGGAGTACAACAGCAAGGCATCCACCAAGGAGAAGCCCAAGCGTCCTGACGACCTGATTATCCAGACCGTGAAGTCGGACATCACCCGTGCCGCCCTTATCCAGCGTATGGACGATGCCCAGGGTGCCCCACTCTACGTGAAGATGAGCGAGGTGGAGCAGTGGGACAAAGTGGAAGGCGCCTCAGGGCGTGCCAACCAGTTCACCAACCTGAAGATGAACGACGACGAGGACAATGACTTCGGAGCTGACCGTGCTGGTACTCAGAGTGTGACAGCCTCCGTGAGCCTCTTTCTGAACTGGAACGCCAATACGACCTTCGCCAAGGCTCAGAACTATTTCAGAAACGTGCTGAATGATGGTCCGCTGTCGAGGATTGTGCTGGCTACGGTGCATGAGACGGAGATTGGAGCGGATATTCCCATCTTCGGTAACTACGATGAGAAGTACGACGAGACCCTCAAACCCTATCTCGACAACCTGAGTGCGGCCACAGGTACCATCGACTGTCCGCAGGCAAAGCGTCTGGCCCGTAAGTTGAAGGCTGAATGCAGCGAGTTCGCTCGTCTGTCACAGGATCGAGTGTTCGACAATCTCTCCCATCGAGCCCTGGTGCATGCCTTCCGCAAGGCCTGTCTGCTCTATGCCGCCAACGGGATGAAATGGGAAAAGGCGATAGAGTCGTTCTGCCGCTGGAGTCTCTACTATGATCTCTACCTGAAGATGAAGATCTGGGGTGACATGATCCGTCATGCCGATGACAATGTGCCCACCTCCAAGCGTGGCCCACGCAATCTGTTGGCAGACATCAAGACCGATGAAAACGGAGTGTTTACCTATCGTGACGCGGTGAATGCGCGTCTGAAGAACGGCATGAGCGAAGAGGGGACGATGAACATGCTCTATCAGTGGAAGGCGAGAGGCTATATCTTACAGTTGACAGCTGACAGTTTCAAAAAGGTCAAGTAAGGACTACCGGATGTCACGGTCGTCGAGGACCTTGAATTTTGAACGTTGATGGCAGACCGTTTCCAGATCGAGAGTGAAGGAGACGGTCTGTTCTTTGTTTGGCTGGCAACTGGCGAGTGTCTTGCCGATGGGACTGATGATGGCACTCTGGCCACGGTAATGGGAATACTGGTCGTCGCCTACACGGTTGCAGCCGATGAGATAGGCCTGATTCTCCATCGCTCGGGCTCGTGTGAGAATCTGCCACGCGTTCTGACGACTCTCAGGCCAGTTGGCCACGGCGATGATGGCATCGTACTGGAGGGCGTCAGAATAACGGCTCCAAACGGGGAAACGCAGGTCGTAGCAGGTCAGAAGCAGGATGCGGAAACCGCAGTATTCAACTATGGAATGGGACGAGCCGGGCTGATAATAACGGTCTTCATGACCATAAGTGAAAAGATGGTGTTTATCATAATATGTCTCGCTACCAGAACGGCCATCGATGAAATAATGACGATTGACATAGCTATGGTTACTTAATGCGATGGCGAGGCTGCCGGAGATGGCGCAGTTTAATCGGCGGGCGGTGGTGCGCATCCATTCCAGGGAGACACTGGTGGATTCGGATTCGGCGATTCCATCGGGTTCTGTGGCAAAGCCTGTGCTCCACATTTCGGGCAGAACGTAGAGGTCGCTGTCTGGGGCTTCGGTCATGAGGCGCTCCACACGACGGATGTTCGCAAGGGGACTACCCCACTCGATGTCAAGTTGTATGATGGTTGTCTTCATTTGATGTAGAATTCTTGAGTCAGTTCTCGATACCAGTCACTCCTGACTTGTGGCGATTGCTCGAGTATGCCGTTGGTGATATCAATCTCATTGACAGGATGTTTCGAAAATTCAATCATGTAACGCTTTGGGGCTTTCACAGGCGTAGTCTGAACGCTGCAGAGACGGCTGATGAAGAACCCTCTGAGGTGTGCCTCGCTCTCTAAACGTGAACGGCAGTCGGCTGGAATGATGACGGAGAATCGTCCGTTGTCCTTAAGCAGTCTGAAGGCGGACGCCATCAGCTGACGATAACCCAACGAGACGGTATGCCTTGCCTCCGTGCGTTGGGGATCAGGACAGACGAGAGAATCCTCGAAAAAGGGCGGATTACAGACGATGGAATCGAATTTTTCTGAATCCTCAAATGTCTGAACGTCAGCCTCTATGACCTTGATTCTGTCGGCAAAAGGCGATGCTGAAACGTTCTCCTGAGCCTGAAAGACCGCCTTTTCATCGATGTCTATGGCTATGGCCCGAGCCTCTGGGTAGCGCTGGGCCATCATCAGGGCGATGAGCCCGGTACCTGTGCCGACGTCCAGTACACGACATAAACCAGCAGACGCCTGAGCCCAGGCGCCCAGAAGGGTTCCATCGGTGCCGACCTTCATCGCACAATGCTGCTGACGGACGGTGAATTGTTTGAACTGGAAGTATCCGTTTGCCATTTTCAGTCTGCAAAGATAGCCAATTTATGTCATAGAATCGACGGATTAACACAGATTAATAATATAAATAGGTGGAATCTGTGGCTTTTTTCGTAACTTTGCAGCCAATTTATTAAAACAAAGAGGTAAAAAGGAAATATGAGTAAACAGAATAACACAGCATTTCAAATGATTGCAGACGTTGACGGGGACTTGAAGGACCTGCTCAGCGTGAACGTGCCGCACACGGTGCCTATCCTGGCCGTGAGGAACCTTGTACTGTTCCCTGGCGTGGTCTCACCGATCCTCATCGGCAGGGACAGCAGCAAGAAACTGGTACAGAAGGCGGAGAAGACAGGCCATGTGATCGGTATCCTATGCCAGCGCGACCCTGACGTGGACTTCCCCGTGCAGGAGGATCTCTATGAGACGGGAGTTTATGGCAAGGTGATGAAGCAGCTGACGCTGCCCAACGGCAACCTGACGACCATCGTGCAGGCGCTGGGACGATTCCATCTGAACAAGATTATCAAGACTGAGCCCTATCTGGAGGGAATCGTGGAGCCGCTGGATGACATTGAACCGGAGAAGAAAGACCGTGAGTGGAAGACAGCCATCGAGGACCTGCGCAACATGGTGAACGAGTATATCAACGTGAGCGAGGACATCCCCGACGAAGCGACATTTGCCATCAAGAACATCTCGAACAACGTGATGGCGATGAACTTCGTGTGTTCGAACATGCCGTTCCCCGTCAAGGAGAAGATGGCGCTGCTGGAGATGGAGCACGTGAAGGAACGCCTGTTCAGCGTGATGAAGATCCTGAACCGTGAGATCAACCTGCAGCACCTGAAGGCGGACATCCGCAACAAGACGCGCGAGGACATCGACGAGCAGCAGCGTAACTACTTCCTGCAGCAGCAGATCAAGAACCTGCAGGCGGAGATGGGCAACGGCGAGTCGACACCTGAAAAGCGCGAACTGCTCCGTAAGGCCGAGGACAAGAAATGGCCGTATGAGGTGAGCAAGGTGTTCTATAAGGAGGCCGACAAGCTGGACAACCTGAATCCGCAGAGTCCGGACTTCAACGTGCAGCTGAACTATCTGCAGACCTTTGTCAGTCTGCCTTGGGGCGAATACACGCAGGATGACCTGAACCTGAAGCGTGCGCAGAAGATCCTCGATCAGGACCACTACGGCATGGAGAAAGTGAAAGAGCGTATCCTCGAGTATATGGCGGTGCTGGCATTGAGGGGCGACCTGAAGAGCCCCATCATCTGCCTCTACGGTCCTCCGGGTGTTGGTAAGACGTCGTTGGGCAAGAGCATCGCGGCAGCCATGAAACGTAAGTACGTGCGTATGTCGTTGGGCGGCCTGCACGACGAGGCTGAGATCCGCGGACACCGCCGTACGTATATCGGTGCCATGCCAGGACGTATCATCAAGAGCATCCAGAAGGCCGGCTCGAGCAATCCCGTGTTCATCCTCGACGAGATCGACAAGGTGACGCAGATGACCCACAACGGCGACCCTGCCTCTGCCCTGCTCGAAGTGCTCGACCCTGAGCAGAACAACGCCTTCCACGACAACTATCTCGACGTGGACTACGACCTGTCGAAGGTGCTCTTCATCGCTACTGCGAATAACCTCAGCACCATCCCCCGTCCCCTACTCGACCGTATGGAGGTTATTGAGGTAAGTGGCTATATCACAGAGGAAAAGTACGAAATCGCGAAGCGACACTTGATACCAAGGGAGCTGGAGAATACGGGTTTGAAGACGCGCAGTCTGAAGCCGACGTTTAATAAGGCGGCTATTGAGATGATTATTGAGCGGTATACCCGTGAGAGTGGTGTCCGTCAGCTGGAGAAGCAGATTGACAAGGCGTTACGGAAGATTGCCTATAAGCGACAGTTGGAGGATGTGACCGGTTATCAGAAAATCACACCTACGGAGATTGAGGACCTGTTAGGAAAGCCACCGTTCTATCGCGATATCTATCAGGGCAACGACTATGCAGGCGTGGTGACAGGGCTGGCGTGGACGAGTGTGGGTGGAGAGATTCTCTTCATCGAGACGTCGCTCTCGAAGGGCAAGGGCTCGAAGCTGACGCTGACGGGAAACCTGGGCGACGTGATGAAGGAGAGTGCCATCCTCGCGCTGGAATATGTGAAGGCGCATGCCGAGAAACTGAAAATAGACTATCGCATCTTCGACAACTGGAACATCCATATCCACGTGCCTGAGGGAGCGACACCGAAGGACGGTCCGTCGGCAGGTATCACCATCGCCACCTCCATCGCCTCTGCCCTCACCCAGCGGAAGGTACGTAAGAACACGGCCATGACGGGTGAGATCACGCTGCGTGGCAAGGTGCTGCCCGTGGGTGGTATCAAGGAGAAGATTCTCGCTGCCAAACGAGCTGGGATCACGGATATCGTGATGTGCCGTGAGAACGAGAGGGACATCAATGAGATTCCTGACGTGTATCTGAAGGGCGTGACGTTCCACTATGTGGAGAACGTGCAGGACGTGTGGGATTTTGCCCTCACCAATGAAATCGTGGAACATCCCCTCGACTTCACCATTCCAGAGGAGGAAGAGAAAGAAAACAACAAGAAGAAATAAAACAATAGAAAGAATGGTTGTATTTGATAGATGACGTTCGAAGTACAATATAGCGACCAGACGAGTGATGCGAGGGCTGGATTGATAGAGACCGCGCACGGGAAGATAATGACGCCGATATTCATGCCCGTCGGTACGGTGGGTAGCGTGAAGGGCGTGCATTTCTCCGAACTGCGCGAACAGGTGAAGGCGCAGATTATTCTCGGCAACACCTATCATCTGTATCTGCGGCCTGGGCTTGACATCCTTCATAAGGCTGGGGGCCTGCACAGGTTCAACACCTGGGATCGTCCGATACTCACAGACTCTGGCGGCTTCCAGGTATTCTCGCTGACGGGCATCCGTAAGCTGCGTGAGGAGGGATGTGAGTTCCAGAGCCATATCGACGGTTCGCGGCATATCTTTACACCAGAGAACGTGATGGACACCCAGCGCGTGATCGGAGCCGATATCATGATGGCCTTCGACGAATGTCCGCCAGGACAGAGCGACTACCAGTATGCTGCTAAGAGTCTGGGACTTACGCAAAGATGGCTGGAGCGATGCGTGAAGCGTTTCAACGAGACAGAACCGCTCTATGGCTACAACCAGACGCTGTTCCCTATCGTGCAGGGCTGTACGTATAAGGATCTGCGTCAGGATGCCGCCAAGCATGTGTGTGATATGCTGGGGAAGTTGAACGATGGCGGTGGTGCATCCATTGGCGGTCTAGCTGTAGGAGAGCCGACGGAGGTGATGTATGAGATGATCGAGGTGGTGAATGAGATTCTGCCCAAGGACCGTCCCCGTTATCTGATGGGGGTCGGAACACCGCAGAATATCCTTGAGGCCATCGAACGCGGTGTGGACATGTTCGACTGCGTGATGCCAACCCGTAACGGGCGCAACGCCATGCTGTTCACCTACGAAGGGACGATGAACATGCGCAACAAGAAATGGGAGGATGACTTCTCGCCCATCGATCCTGAGGGCTGTGAGATAGACCGTATCCATTCGAAGGCCTACCTCCACCATCTCTTCAAGGCACAGGAACTGTTGGCCATGCAGATTGCATCAATCCATAACCTCGCTTTCTACCTGCGATTGGTGACGGATGCCCGTCAGCATATCGTAGCAGGGGATTTCGTGCAATGGAAACGGTCGGTCATTGATCAATTAGGACAGAGGAGGTGAAAGGAGCCACAGATTTCACAGATTCCCACAGAAGAAGAGATTTCCACAGATGAAAAAGAGTAAGTATATAAGAGTATGGCTGCGTAAGACGGGACGCTTCCTATGGGAGCATCTCCGTTGGGTGCGTTACCTGAATCCCTTACGTCTGCTGTCACGCCTCGACAGGTATATCGTTGCCAAGTTCATCGGCACATATATTTACTCCATCATCCTCATCATATCCATTGCCATCGTCTTCGACGTCAACGAGAACCTGTCGAAGTTCTCCACTTATGGTGCCCCGTTGAAAGCCATCGTCTTCGACTACTACGCCAACTTTGTGCCATACTTCGCCAACCTGTTCTCGCCGTTGTTCGTGTTCATCGCTGTCATTTTCTTCACGTCTAAGTTAGCGGGAAACTCCGAAATCATCGCGATGCTTGCCGCCGGTGTGAGTTTCAAGCGGCTCATGCGGCCCTATCTCCTCTCTGCTGCCCTCATCGCTCTGGTCAACTATTATCTTGGCGCCTACATCATCCCCCATGGGAATATCGTCAGACAAGACTTTGAGGCGAAATACAAGAACAATGATAAGATCACTTCTGCCAGCAACGTACAGTTGATGGTGGGACCTGGTATTATCGCCTATATCCAGCAGTACGACGACAACACGAAGACCGGCTATGGCTTTTCGCTCGACAAGTTCGAGAAGAAGAAGCTCGTCAGTCACATGACAGCCTCCGTCATCCGTTACGACACCATCAGTGATGACCGTTTCCACTGGAAGGCGCAGAACTATAAGATTAGGACGCTGAAGGGACTCCGCGAAGACATCAAGTCAGGGTCGGTCATCGACACCCTCATCCACATGGAGCCCATGGACCTGGTCTTCTCGAAGGGACAGCAGGAGACGCTGACGTCGGACGAGCTGCGGCAGTATATCTCGAAACAGACGGAACGCGGTTCGAGCAATGTGGTACAGTACGAGGTGGAGTATTACAAACGTATTGCCACATCGTTTGCCTCGTTTATCCTGACCATCATCGGGGCCAGTCTTTCCAGCAAAAAGCGCAAGGGTGGCATGGGCGTCAGTCTCGGTATCGGCCTGGGACTCTCGTTCTCCTATATCCTGTTGCAGACCATCAGTTCCACCTTTGCCATCAATGCCGACACGCCCCCGCTGCTGGCTGCGTGGATACCCAATATCCTCTATGCGATTATTGCATACTACTGTTACCGGCAGGCGCCGAATTAAAGGTAAAAAGGTAAAAAAGTAAAAAGTAAAATAGTGAAATTTGAAGAAACATATCTGAACGATAATATACTCGATGCGCTCTACGACATGCGCTTCGACGAGATGACTCCTATACAGGAACGTTGTATCCCAGAGATCCTCGACGGCTACGACCTGTTGGGTGTGGCTCAGACGGGAACGGGAAAGACTGCAGCCTATCTGTTGCCCATCCTTTCGATGCTCGATGACGGCGGCTACCCCAAGGATGCCATCAACTGCGTCATCATGTCCCCCACCCGTGAACTTGCCCAGCAGATAGACCAGGCCATGCAGGGCTTCGGCTACTATCTCGACGGTGTGTCATCTGTGGCGGTTTATGGCGGCAATGACGGAGGACGATATGAACAGGAACTGCGTGGCATGCGTCTGGGCGCTGATGTGCTCATCGCCACACCAGGTCGTCTGCTCAGTCATCTGAAAGTGGGCAACCTCGACCTCTCCCGCTGCAGCTTCTTCGTTCTTGACGAGGCAGACCGTATGCTCGACATGGGATTCATCGAGGATATCATGAAGATAGTGCAGCAGCTGCCGCAGTCGTGTCAGCGCATCATGTTCTCTGCCACGATGCCGCCGAAGATCCGTGAACTGGCCGTCACCCTGCTCCACAACCCTGTGGAGGTGAAGATCGCCGTTTCCAAGCCTGCGGAGAAGATTCACCAGAGCGCCTATGTCTGCTATGATCCGCAGAAACTGAAGATCATCAATCATATTTTCAAAAAGGGAGACCTGCAGCGCGTCATCATCTTCTCCGGCAAGAAGGAGAAGGTGAAGGAGATTGCCAGAAGTCTGAAGCAGATGCACATCAACTGCGACCAGATGCACTCTGACCTCTCCCAACAGGAACGCGACGAGGTGATGTACCGTTTCAAGGCAGGACAGACGGACGTGCTGGTGGCTACAGACATCGTGGCGCGTGGTATCGACATCGACGATATCCGCATTGTCATCAACTACGACGTGCCCCACGATGCCGAGGATTATGTGCATCGTATTGGTCGTACCGCCCGTGCAGACCGTGACGGAGAGGCCATCACCTTCATCAGCGAGGCAGACATCTACCGTTTCCAGCAGATAGAGCACTTCTTAGGTAAGGAGGTGGAGAAGTCGCCACTGCCCGAAGGTCTTGGTGAGGCACCTGTCTACACCAAACGTGAGAAGAAACGTTCCAACACCCGTCGTCATGGCCGCTGGCACTCGAAGGGTAACGGTCAGAACAATCAGGCAAAATCCAAGACCAATGGTCAAGATGGCGCTAAGAAGAAGAAACGTCATCATCGCCCTAAGAACGACGGCCAAGGTAATCCATCGTAAATCGTAAAATCGTAAATATGATAACTCATCCTATCTGCAAGATCAACCTCGGGCTTAACGTCGTTGAGCGCCGTCCCGACGGATACCACAACCTGGAGACCGTCTTCTATCCCGTCCCTATCTGCGACGCCCTTGAGGTGTTTGAGATGGACGAGCAGTTCCCTTCTGCCGTCGACTGCGACCTGAAGGTGACAAACATCGTGATCGACGGTGATGAGCAGAAGAACCTCGTGGTGCGTGCCTATAACTTGTTGAAGCAGGACTTCCCTACCCTTCCTCGCATACACGCGCATTTATATAAAGGTATACCGACTCAGGCTGGTATGGGTGGTGGCAGCAGCGACTGCGGATTTATGATTACGTTGCTCAATCAGATGTTCCAACTGGGACTCTCTGACCAGCAGATGATTGACTATGCCGCCCGCCTGGGTGCCGACTGTGCTTTCTTCGTTTTGAATAAGCCCTGTTATGCCGAAGGTATAGGCGAAAGGCTTGAGCCCATCAGTCTCTCACTACGTGGCTGGTATCTCGCCGTGGTGCGTCCTGCCATCCCTGTATCCACGAAGGAGGCCTTTTCACTCATCACCCCACAGCACCCTGACGTGAATTGCCGTGACATCGTGATGCAGCCTGTAGAGACTTGGCGTGACCATCTCACCAACGATTTTGAGAAGAGCGTCTTCGCCCTCCATCCCGAGATCGGTGCCATCAAGGACAGTCTCTATGGCATGGGAGCTGTCTATGCCGCGATGTCTGGTTCTGGTTCTTCGCTCTTCGGACTCTTCCGTGAACCCGTCTCCCTCGATTGCTTTAACGACGAAGGCACTTTCAAGACAGTGATGAAATTGTAGAAGTTAAAGGGAAGTTAAAAGGAAGTTAAAAGGACAATAGTTCTGAGGATCCAGCAAGCGCTATCAGTAATGTCCCTTTAACTTCCAAGCGGTCATAGACCGCGATAACTTCCTTTTAACTTCCCTTTAACTTCTATATTACTGTATTCCATCTTCGCGGAGTTTCTTCTGCCATTTCCATGCACTCTTCAGGACATCCTCCGTAGGTGTGTCAGCCTTCCAGCCCAAGACCTTGTTGGCTTTGTCGACATTACCCCACACCTGCTCGATGTCACCTTCACGACGGGGTGCATAGGTCCAGTTCACTTTCACGCCTGTGGCCTTCTCAAAGCCCTCTACCACCTCTAAGGTAGACAGTCCCTTGCCCGTACCGATATTGAATACCTCTACGGCATCGGTCTCTGGCTTGTCGAGCACACGCTCCATAGCCTTCACATGAGCCTTGGCCAGATCCACCACGTAGATATAGTCACGGATACAGGTCTTATCGGGGGTATTATAGTCGTGGCCGAAGATCTTCAGCTGCTCACGGATACCCATGGCTGTCTGTGTTACGAAGGGAATGAGGTTCATGGGCACGCCATTGGGCAGTTCACCGATGAGTGCAGAGGGATGTGCACCGATGGGGTTGAAATATCTGAGGATGATGCTCTTGATGGGCGCCCCCGAGTGGATATAGTCCTGGATGATCTCCTCGTTGATCTGCTTCGTGTTGCCATAAGGACTCATTGCCTTCTGGATGGGAGCATTCTCCGTCACAGGCAGGTTCTCCTGCGAGGGCTGACCATAGACGGTGCAGCTCGACGAGAAGATAATGCCCTTCACGTCGTACTTCGGCATCAGTTCCAACAGGTTGATGAGCGAAGTGAGGTTGTTACGGTAATAGAGCAACGGTTTCTCCACACTCTCGCCCACAGCCTTCGAAGCGGCGAAATGAATGATGCCCTCAATCTTCGGATACTTCTTGAACACTCCTTCAAGGGCTTCGAAATCGCAGCAGTCCACCTTCTCAAAGGCAGGACGAATGCCTGTGATCTTCTCAATGCCGTCCAATACGTTGATGTTCGAGTTTGAGAGGTTGTCGATGATTACTACCTCATAACCTGCTTCCTGCAGTTCTACGGTCGTATGGCTTCCGATGAATCCAGTACCGCCTGTTACTAAAATTGTCTGTTTCATATCTTTATGTTATTTTACTTTTTTACCTTTTTACCTTCACTCCGGGAACGGGTTCTCGCCCGGCTCCGGCACGAGACTGTTGTCCGCATTCTTCTTCTGATAGACAATCACCGTCCTCTCCAGCGAGTTATCCTCATTTCTCATGTAGATGGTGCCCGATCTGACATCACCCGTCTTATTCGGACTGGCGGTGATAGTCACTTTTCCGTTTCCCTCTCCCGAGGCCGGATCCATGAACAGCCAGTCGACTTCGGCATAAAGATGCCACTTACAGTTGGACTTGATGGCCAGAGTGCCCTCGCTATTGTCCGACAAGGTCATTTCCTCGTTGGCGGCGATATAGTCCGGCTTCTTGGTGGTTTCTGCATCATCATCGTCGCCACAGGCCACAAGGGCTGCCATCATCAGCAGCAATATCGTTGTTTTCTTCATCATTTCCATCATATCTGTCTCCTTTCCTATTTAATGATCATTTTCTTTCCCTGTACCACATAGATGCCCGGCTTCAGACTCTTGGCTCCTGACTCCTTGCTCCTGACAAGCACGCCGCGCATGTCATACACCTTGGCATCCTTGATATCGCTGGGAGCTGCAATATCCCTGATTCCTGTCGTCATACCGTCCAGCACGCCGATGGAACGGGTGCCGGAAGTGGTGGTCATATAGGCCTCGAAGGGATACGCAGCACGGAGTCCTTTCACGAACTTGCTGCCCATGTCTGCCTCCGAATATGCCACGACAGCATTATTCACGTTGAGGGGCAGGATGGCATCGTCACTCTTGTTGACGAAATTGGGTACTAACGTCCTATCATTATAACGAACGCTATGCAGGTCATCGGATTTCTTGACTTCGACATTCTCCGACTCGAAGGTCACGTCACCGATGATCCGATAGTCTGTCAGATAGAGGCTGTTGTTCGGCATACTTATTATATATGGTGTATTGGCCTTAATGGCTTCGGCCTCCTGATAGCCGTTAGCTGTCAGCTCATAGAGCCAGAACGGTTTCTGGTCACTTTCCGTCGTCCACTTCCTAAAGGGAACGATGATTCCAGCGGTAGCATGGCTGACGGTCTGCACGTCGAACGGCAGGGCGATGGTCTCCCATCCCCTCGGCTCCATGATACCTGTCTCCATCGAGTAGTTATGGGTGTAGGTGACCTTTTCTGCCGTGAATGAGCGCGGACAGTAGAAGTCGTTGCCTTCCTTCCCGTCGGAGAGTACGATACGGGCAGCCACACCATCTACCACGGCGTTCTGGTCTTCCCAGGCTACATACTTCGCATCGCTCACATAGAGCAGGAAGTTGGGATTGCTGACGGTCGCCCTGAACTGGGTATTCGGGTTCCAGATGGCTGCAGCGATATCCTTACAGCCGGCCAAAGCATCCTCGGCAATGCCTGTCACCTCCCACACGTTATCGCCGTATGCCACTGTAGCCGGCACCTCGAGCGTCTGCATGTTATCGACAGACGTGATGGTGACCTGCTTGTCGGCAAACGAAGACACGAGATAATGGATGCCGTCTTTCTCGAACGTCATGTCCAGAGCGGCGAACGATACGTTGACGTTGATATCTGCCCGAATACTCGAGAGTGTGTACTGGTTGTCGACGATGGCATCTGTCACGTCTGTGCCGTTCACCCTCACGTATTTGGCTGTATAGCCTTCATCTGGAATGAAAGTGAGCACTGCCGTGGTGTCTTCATTGAAGTATGCGGACCATGACCGGTCACGGATAATAGTCTCTCCATCGACGGCCACCTCGCCATTGCCGGAGACATAGACGGTGAGGATGTATTTGTTGACGGGTATCTCCTCATATTCGGCCACGAGCGTCGTGTGTTTCCTGAGGTTCTTGACGGAGTACTGGTATTTTGCCAGTTCCGACGTGATATCAAGACTGTCGAGCATGACTTGCTTGATACGCCAGTTGTCTGCCGGACTGAATGTGATGAAGACATCGGTGCCTTCCTCGATCCTGAACACGGTGGTCGTGTCTTCTACAGAGGTGCCATCGAAGTTGACGGTACCCTGGCCGATGGAGGTGATGACAAGGCGATAGTGGATACGCTCATAGGCCACGGCGACCGTATAGTCCTGATCAAGATAGGCTATGCTGTATTCGCCATACCTGGGTTTCTCGGTGGAGAGGGTGTCGGCGGCATAGATGTCTGCAAACAGACTGTCGGAGACCACCCGGTCGTTGACTGTCACGTCCATAATCTGATACCCCGTGTCGGAGAGGAATGCCACCGCACACGAGTCTCCTTCCATAAAGGTGTACTGCACGGAATCGTTGCGGACGGCCTGCGTGCTGTCGGCCAGGGCCTCATGCTGACAAACGGCCTGACCGTTGCCGACAGCTACGACGGTCACCTTATATTCACCACCCACAATCTTAGAAAACTGCTTAGCCCAGCACTCTGCCTTCATAAACGTGGCCCTCGTGCCTTTGGGCACCTTCAGGACAGACTCTGGATGAATACCCTCAAACACGATGAGGTCTATGTCGAAAGGCTGCATGAACGCCACGCTGACAAACTTCAGACTGTCGCAACCTCTGAAAGCGGCCTTCTCTATACTCTCGAGACTCTCCGGCAGATACACCGAGGGGAGCACCTTACACCCCTCGAAAGCGGACTCGCCGATCTTCTTCAGCCCATCAGACAAAGAGACGGAATCCAGCTTCTCGCAACCCCAGAAGGAGGCTGTCGCCAGTTCGGTGATACTCTCTGGCAACACGACTGTCGGCAGGCTGAGACAACCCGCAAACACCGAGTCGCCCATCTCCGTCAGTCCCTCGCCCAACTCCAGCGATTCTATCATCTCACAATTCCTAAAGGCAGAAATGCCGATCTTCTTCACCGACTTCGGGATGATAAGTTCTGTCAGATTGATACAACCTGCAAAGGCTAAAATACCGATCTCCTCGACACCTTCTTCAATCGTGAGTTTCTTCAATTCCTTACAACCCTTGAACGCCCCGTCCTTGACTATCTTCATCGAACCGGGAATAGTCACTTCCTCCAGACTGCTGCCGTCAAAGACCGACTCACCGATATCTTTTACAGAGGCGGGGATGGAGACCACCTTCAGTTCTCCGCAACCTTCAAAGGCTGAATTACCGATCTCTTCGACACCCTCTTCAATATTGACGGTCTTCAAGCTGGTACAGTCCTTAAAGGCTTTCTCGCCCACCTTCTTCACCGTGCTGGGAATGGTGAGCTCTTCAATACTCGTACAACCTTCGAAAGCCGATTCACCAATCTCTTCCACGCCTGTCTCTATCACAAGATCCTTCAGACTGGTACAATCCTTGAAGGTCGTCTTCTCAATCACTTTCAGGCTGCCGGGGACGGTGATGGCCTTCAGGCTGGTACAGCCCTCGAAGGCAGACTCGCCAATCACGTTCACATTCTTATTCTCGCCGAATTCGAACGTCTCAAGCCCAGTGCAGTCCTTAAAGGCATTCTTGCCTATCTCCTCGATGTCACCGCCGAGTTTGACGGACTTCAGCTTCTGGTTGCCTTCAAACACCGATTCGGCCACCGTTTTGATGTTACCCTTGATTTCAATCTCCTCCAGACTGGTGCAGCCCTTGAAGAGATCCTGATCAACGGTCTCCACATCGCAGTCAATCTCGACAGCAGTCAGGCTGGTACAGTCCTCAAAGAGCCCTTTGCCCAGTTCCGTCACAGATTCCGGAATGACCAGAGTCTCCAGTTTCGAACAGCCTGCGAAGGCAGATTCACCAATCACTTCGATACCTTCGCCCAGTTCGATTGTCGTCAGGCCGGAACATTCTTTAAAGGTCTCCTTGGGAATCTCTTTTACGCTGCCTGCTATGCTGACTGAGGTCAGTGACTTATTCCCGGAGAACGCATTCTCTACAATCGCCGTTACCTGGTATGTGGTCTCTTCATAGGTGACTTCCTCTGGAATGACGATGCTGGTGGCGCCTTCTTCCACGCCTTCCACTTCGACCACGCCCTCTTCCGTCACGTGATACATGACACCCTCGACGGTGAATCTCTCAACAGGCTCCACTTCCTCTTCGCCTTCGCCTTCACCTTCCCCTTCGCCCACGGTATCAGTACCTTCGACGGTTTCCGTATCGTCATCGGCAAAGGGGTTTGCATCATACGACAAGCCGACACCAAACGAGAATGCCGACAGTGCCATGATGAACACAAGTACAAATAAAGATGATCTTCTCATTATTGTATGACTTTAATTTTCACAACTTCAAGTTGCAAAGATAGGAAGATTATTTGAACTTTGCAAATATTTGGGGCAGAAATTGTAAATATCTGTTATTTATTTGGTGATATGGCGAAAAATACCTAACTTTGCACACAACAAAAAGACTATTAGATGAATCATTACAGACAATGGCTGTGCGCTGCCCTGCTCTTCTGCGGCATCAGCATCGCCAACGCCCAGCAAAAGCTCGTGTTCACGCCGCAATGGACGGCCCAGGCGCAGTTCGTGGGATTCTATGTCGCCAGCAGCATGGGCTTCTACCAAGAGGCCGGTCTTGACGTGGTGATCAGGCATCCTGCCGCTTCAAAACCCAGTATCAACTATCTTACCGAAGGCGAGAGCCAGTTTATCACGCTCAATCTGGTGACGGCTATGACCTTCATCGACAATGGCATCCCTTTGGTCAACGTCCTGCAGATGTCACAGCAGAACAACCTGATGATTGTCTCCCACACGCCGTTGAATGGCGTGGAGAGCCTCCGTGGCAAGAAGGTGGGACACTGGAAGTCCGGCTTCAGCGAACTGCCAATGGCAATGGACAAGAAATATGGTCTCGGTATCCAGTGGATACCATTCATCTCGAACGTCAACCTCTATATCTCTGGGGCCATCGACGCCGCCCTGGCGATGAGCTACAATGAGTTCTTCCAGCTGAAGATGGCCGGACAGCGCATCAAGACGGAGCAACTATTATATATGCGTGACATCGGCTACAACGTACCGGAAGACGGTGTCTATGTGACGGCTGACTTCTATCTCAAGCACAAGGATCTCGCGATAAAGTTTGCCGAGGCCACCCGTAAGGGTTGGGAATGGGCAGTAGAGCATCCCGAAGAGGCACTCGACATCGTCATGCTCACCATGCGGCAGAGTGGTATCCCCGGCAACATGATTGCGCAGGATTGGATGCTGAAACAGATTCTGAGCCAGCTGGCCGACAAGGATACCAGCAAGCGCTCCTACAAGCTGGAACCCAAAGCCGTGGAGCTGGCCAACCGCATCCTCCTGGAGAGCGGCGTCATTAAAAAAGAAATCACCTATCATCAGATCACACAACTATGATCCAGTTAAAAAAAGCGAAAGGATTCCATTCGTTGCATTCCAGGCTGACGCTATGGGTTATGCTGACGGTGTTGGCCGTCTTCGTCCTCATCACCATCATCATCACCAACGTCATCCGCAAAGCATTGCTAAGCAGTTCCGAGGAGAATGCGAAAAGCCGTATCGAGATTGCCAACCAGCACATCAACAGTATACTCGTGGGAGTGGAAGTGGCTGTGGACAATGTGATACCGGAGGTCATGGAAAAACTGGACACCCCCGACCAGTTTTATCCGATGGTTCAAAAGATTCTGGAGCTTAATCCTCCCATCATCGGCTCTGCCATTGCCTTTGAGCCCAACTATTTCCCCCAGAAGGGTGAACACTTCTCCCCTTATGCCTATCGCACGGTCAACGGCACCATCGAAACCAAACAGCTGGGCTCGTCGGAATATGAGTACCACTACATGGACTGGTATCAGATTCCCAAACTGCTGAAGAGGAGCTCTTGGAGTGAGCCTTATTACGATACTGGCGGCGGTGAGCAGATGATGACCACCTACTCGCATCCTATCTATGACAAGAATGGCAACCTGATAGCCGTACTCACAGCTGACGTATCGTTGAACTGGCTGACGGAGCTGGTGGCGAAGAGCGATATCGAACTGAATGACAGACTTCAGGGTACACAGACAGATACAACAGGATTCAAGATCACCGATACATTCCTCTATACGCATGCCTATTCATTTATTATCGGACGTGGTGCCAC
>JAEEGG010010542.1_pt1 | contig 20383 bp, 20 predicted proteins | sample 9134161 | NCBI WGS metagenome assembly JAEEGG01 (sample SAMN16246543, study PRJNA631951) | gut metagenome | biome: gut microbiome; feature: rumen; material: CR-attached | host: Bos | place: Iran: Karaj | collected 2018-10 | reverse complement strand
TACCGGCATGCAGCCTATCAGGACAGCCTGAAGGAGCATGGTATCATCCAAAGTATGTCCCGTAAAGGAAACTGTTTGGACAATGCCATGATGGAGAACTTCTTTGGTATCATGAAGTCAGAATTGCCTTATCCAGGTAAGTACACATCTATGGAAGTCTTCAAAAAAGACCTGATAGAATACATTGATTATTACAATAATGAGAGAATAAAACTCAGATTAAAAGGAATGAGCCCAGTACAATACAGGACTCAATATCAAATAAATAATAATGTTTAATCCGTCCAAATATTGGGGGTCACTTCAGATCGTTTGAGTTAACTCACGGTTTTTGAGCTCAGAAAGGCCTTTCGTAAAAATAGTTACTATATTTTTTGAATTTTTCTCGCAATGTTACTATATTATGCACATTAAACGGAATTCAAAAGATATGGGAAAAGGAATGTTAGTGATAAAAGTGGCCAAAGAGTATCAGAACCTTGGGTTGACGCAGGATGAACTGGTGGAGGCAGGATTCGAAGGACTGAAAAAAGCAGCCAAGAAGTTCCACGAACAGGATAAGCCCGACTACAAGTTCGAAAGTTACACTGTCTGGTGGATTCGACAGAGTATGATTCAGGCTATTAAGTCAAAGAAATAGTCAAAGAAAATGCAAGACTGGAGTAATTCTGCGCTAAAAAAAAACACACAGTAATTAAGAAGTAATTCCATTGGTATTTTATATCTTTACTCGCGAATAATACCAAGAAAAAAACTTATAAAACCTCGCGATGTATGGGGAATCGCTAATACTACTATGGCAAATAGAATTGAAATTAACGGTACGAATCTTGTAGAGGAGTTTTGCAAGGAGTATGAGTCAAAGAATGAAAAGTTCCTGCTCTTTGATTTGGCAAATGCCAACGAAAATGCCAACACAAAGGTGTTGAGGTATTTGCTGAAGTACAACAACTGCCAGTTCTTGGATTCGTTCTTAAACAGAATCGGCTTACCAAAGCCGAATGGTTCTGCCTACATCTCGGATCAAGAAAAAGCTATCGGCCCCAAGGATACGGGCTTCATTGATTTGTATATCCAATACGACGACGTACACATCATCATTGAAAACAAAATATATGGTGCCGGTGATACTGAGAAACAACTGGCACGATATATCGCTACGGTGAATGGCATTTCCGACAAGGAATTTGGAGCATGGTATGCGAATCCTTCTGTTTGTAAGAATACTCATGTGGTTTACCAGACTGCGGACGGAACGAAGGAACCCTCAGCTGACAGTTTGCCAGAGGGACTTAAAAACCTCATCACTTATTACACCATCAACTATAACGATGACATCTTGCCTTGGTTGGAAGAGGACGTGATGCCTTACATCCCATATGCTGACGATGGAATGATGATTGCCGGTGTGCGGCAGTATATTGCTTTCCTGAAACAACTTCTTACTGACGAGTCTTCAAAAGTCGTTGATGCTTTTGTCAAGTGGCTGAAGGGCAACGATGTTGATAACTACTATTCATTGTTGGGAGCCATTAATCCGAAAATCACATATGACAACGAGAATATCATAAAATCCTTGCGCAAAGAATTAGGTGCTCGTGCTGAGGCGATTTTCTCTGGAGATGTGGAAGGTGAGTGGGTGCTGCATTTTACTCCAACTTTCATCATTCTTTATAAGAAATCATGGGCTGCTCTCGACACCCGTAAGTATTCTATTCCCTCTCTCTATCTTTATGCCGGCAACACTGGTTATTTCCTCAAGAAGAACTGTATAAGTACGTTGACCTTAGGTGTGGATCATCTTTCACCAAGTATGAAAGGGAAGTATCCTAATTTGAAATATGGAAACCACGATAAAAATGTCGCATTCCCGCTGTTAGAAAATCCTGGCAGCATCATGTGCTCTGACATCAACAATCAGGATGCACGAAAAGAGTTCTATAAGGAGATTATAACAAAAGTACAATCTGTGATAGATGCCATCGACAATAATGTTGTTGCGGCATTACGGGCCAGTGATACTCCAATCACTCCTGACATAATCTTAGAGAAGGCGGTAGCTGCAATCAAATAGAACGTCTCAATCCTCTACTATATCTTTGTTTTCCCATAATGTTTAAATAAATTTAATAATTTAACATTTAAGCCTTTTTGGGAGTCAACCTATTTCAGTACAAGACAGAGAAGGATTACCTAAATTACTTTACACCGCATTATTATGAAAAATGAAGAGATTATTGGCTTAGCCAAGGAATTGGAAAAACAAAGAAATAAGGCCAGACATCAGAATCCTTACAATGTGTTTACAGCATGGGAAATGAGTGAAAATGACCACACAAAATTGCTGTTGGCACTGTTGCGCTATCAAAATTCGAATGGGCGTTATCCACTGCTCACAAGTTTCTTGAACAGATTCGCGAAGGGGCACGACAAGATGATTCATTATCAGAATCTTTCGGATGTTAGCGTTCGTTTTAATCCACGATATGACAAAGATGCCAAACACAGTTTCATTGACGGACTCATCACCTTTACTGCCAAAGGAAAACGCATTGCAGTCATCATAGAGAACAAGATTTTTGATGCTCCCGACCAAAAGAATCAGATTCGTCGCTATATCACTCACATGACTGAGGACGAACAGATTGCGAAAGACAATGTTTGGGTGTTCTACCTTACAGGCAACGGCGCTAAGGAAATTGATGAAATCAGTTATCATCCAAATGATGAGAGCGAGGCAACAAACATTGGTCGACGCTTTGTAGCCCTTACTTATTACGAAGATATTATAGAATGGTTGAAGCGTGATATCCTTGAACTCCGCATATACCCAGAATCACTGACAAGCGTAGTCCGTGCTTATATTGAATCTCTTGAAAAGGACATTTTCTGCGAAGACGCCACCGACACATGGCAGAAGGACATGTTGTGCAAGACTTTGACTGGGCACCACAATCTGAAGAAGATGTCCGACGGAGACTTTGACAGTCTCTATTCTTTCCTTAATTCTGTACAGGAGATACGCAAAGAAATCGCAAAAGAAGATGAGCAAGACATTATTACCGTTAACAATCTTTATGGTGTCATAAGAGGTCTTATCCATGATGTTGAGCAAATGTCCTTTGCTGAATTTGAACGGTGCAGTATTGAGATTCTGAATAACTGGTGGAAAAAAGAATTGAAGACGCTAAAGGGCGTACAATGGATTGCCAAGCATCGAGGTCTCCGAAGTGGTGATAAGGGGTATGTACAGATTGGTCTTTCCACTGAATGGGGAACAGCCCATCTGGAATGGATTCCCGTCAGTGCGAAGAGTATGTGCTTAGGAAAAGAGTATTACTTGGAATTGCATGTGGAAAACGATAAGGTTCTTGCCGAAAAATGGCGCGATGAACTGAATAGCCATTCTATTTTACTACCAGAGAACTGTGATAAAGGAAAAGTGGGTTCAAGCAAGTTACTTCGCTATAAGTGTCAAACCTTGAAGCCAATTGCAAAGATGAGTCAAAAGGATTTGACTGCATTGCTGACAAAAGTTTATACACAGGATTTGAACTTCTGCTGTAGAATGCTTGTTGAGCAATATGAAGAGTACCATAATAGGTATCTTTAATTATCTGGAAGGAGAAACCAATAAAAACGAAGAGATATGAGCGAGAACTCTTATTATGTAACTGAAATGCTGCTTGATGGTGAAACGGAAAGATATTTCAGCATGATAGAACCCGCCGCCAGTCGTGAAGCCCTCCTCCGCTACTGCGAGCTCGACACCTGGGCTATGGTGAAGGTGTGGGAGAAGTTGAAAAAAAGGCTGGCGCTATTTGAATTTATAGAGAGAATTGACTATATTGGTTTCAATAAGAACCTCGCGAAGTATAGGTGAATCGATGGAAATTAGCATGGAGAACCAAATTTTGAATCTTTACAAGAGCTTTGCCTACCAGAGACTAAATCAAGAAAGCATAACACACAGAAAATCAATACCAGCCAGGCAATGAAAGGCACACGCAGAGACCACGCAGAGACCACGCAGAGACCGAGCAGAGGCCGTGATTGGGGCCTTTCCTGTAAAGATTTAGTTAGAGTCTAGTAAAACCATAGAATTGTTGATATGAATTATAATGAATACCTAAACCAGATTATCCGCTTCAATGGGGATAAAGACCTCCTCATGATGAAGGAAAAATACAACGATCCTTCTTTCTTTGAAATTATCTCCAAGGAAAGAAGCGAAACTACTTTCTCGTCTTTTCTGAAATGGCTTTTTTCTATCAAAGTGTCTTTGGATACTGCTTCCCCTGTGATGATGCTTCTTGATATATTGGTTCGACGGAGCAATGAACAACAGGGAAGCACTGTTTTAATCCCGGAGAATCTGAAAACATGGATTGTTTCCCGGAAAATAAAGATGCAATCATTATATGTTGAAACAGAACAATCTGTAAGCTCTCTTGCCAGGAATGTGTTCGATGCCCTATGCGAGAATAACAAGGATGAATATAAAAAAGGCTATGAAACAGGGTGGATTGATTATCCTGATTTCGTAAATGCTCTCCAAATTGCTTCAAACAGTCAGGATCGAATCGATTTGTTTATTGATTGTGATATTGTTGATATAAGTGGAGATAACAAGAAACTCCAGATTATTATTGAGAATAAAATAGACTCGAAGGAGGGTGGCGCGAAAAAGTACAAAGAAAACACTCGACTGCCCAAAGAGTATTTAGACGCCTCACAGACAACACGATATTATTTAGGCACACATCGCACAGACAAGACTGCTGGAGATGTTTACCAATTATATGTCTATCTCACACCTCTCCCCTCTGCTCAGTTAGACGACTTCCATCACTTGGAAGAGGAACATTCTGCTGAATTACGAGACAACGAGCATTTCATTCAAATTAATTATCAAGATATTTTGGATGGAATCATTGTGCCATTACTCCATTCGACATCCTTGTCGAGTCGTTCACGATTCTTCTTGGAAGAATTCAAAAATGAGTTAACTTATCCAAATGTTGAGGCAACAGGAGGAACATCATTCATTGCGGTGAGTGAAGATGCCTCAGCAAAAATCTCGAGCAAATGGGAAGAGTATAAAACCCTTATCACTGATTCTGCCATTGTGGCTGTACAGGAACCCGTCTGGTGTTTTGCTGGGACATATTATAATTACCAACCGAAAGGCGAATTACTTGCCCACATGATATCCCGTAATATGTATAGTCAATTACAACAGAAGGGGTGGGTGTCTGATAAGCAAGACAAAAAGTATAACAAGGCGATAAAAGGAAGTTCCGTCTATTATTCTTCCAGGGCATGGTTTAGCAGCATAGAGCAATTTGCACAACAGGAAAACATAGGCATCCATCAAGTCAACCTTTCGGATGCAAACACAAAAGATCTTCTACTGTCTTTCTGGGAAGAAAACAAACTTTTCTTAAGTGCATTAATGCATAGCTTAAAACCAGATGACAAAAAGGAAATACAATGCATATTAGATTCCTTGGCAAAACGAGATACTTCAAAATATATGGTATATTATAATGACCGACCTGTCTGCAACCTACCATTGAATAATGCTCATACTGTATGGTGCATAGCAAACCTTTGGGTAAAGCTCCAAGAACGGACAGTAAGTCTGGAAGAATTGAATAAAGTCTTCCCGAGACGAATAAGTCATTACTATGATTCCGGGAAGTGGTATCAGCATCTTTTTGTAGAAAAAAGAAATGGTACTTTTGATGGAGAAAACGGAAACAAGCAAAAAATACCACTTGGCTGTTGGGACATTGACGGGGGTGGCAAATATGATATACTTCTGACCTATCCTGCTATGAGTTTTCCACCGAAATATGCGACACTTTTGAAAATGTGGCGACGAGATGATACAGAGGCGTTCATCAAATATGCCATGAACATACCTGAATTCAAAGATAAGCTTACCGTTATTAAAGAAAATAGACCTGGGCCATGGTGATGGTGTGAGATAACCACATAAACAGAACAGGAGCTCCAATTGCAATAAAGTATTAGTATGAGAACTTATTTAAGTCAATTTATACCTTATTCAGAGGACAGACGCGCCTACCCTTATCGGGTTATTTATCCGATGCATTTAGACTGCGTAAACTTTGCTCCTATCACCATTCTGTATGGTAACAACGGTAGTGGAAAATCAACCTTGCTGAATGTCATCGCCCGAAATATTGGCATTAAGAATATGACTCTGGGAAATGACAATGAGTACTTCGACGGATATACAAAGAAATGCTCTTCAAGTATTAGTCCTGAAGGAATTCCCGAAGACAGCGCATTGATTCGTAGCGAGGACATTATGGTGAAAATAGCCCGTCAACGTAAACTCTATGCAGGAATCAAAAACAGCATTCTTTCAAAAGACATATTAAGGGGTAGCGGAATAAGCAAGTCGCTCGTCCATAAAGCCCTAAAGGATCCGGAAGCCGTCAGTGCAAAGGACTATGCTCTCATGTCCAGATTTGAAGATTTCCGGACGGCAAAATTGGAACTGGGAAATGACGACGCTACATCAAACGGAGAAAAGGCATTGGAGTACTTTGAAGAGAACCTTTTTGATGAGTCACTCTATTTGCTCGACGAACCGGAAAACTCTATGGCACCCGCTTTTCAGCAGAAACTGGCCAAACATATAGAGTTGCTGGCATACCAACTGGATACTCAATTTGTTATTGCCACTCATTCGCCTTTCCTGCTTTCTATTGATGGAGCCAGAATCTACGATCTTGATTCACGTCCTTCTAGGGAAAAAGCATGGTATGAGTTGGAAAACATGAAAGCGTACTATAGCCTGTTCAAGAGGTTTGAGGATAAATTCGCAGGCAAAAGGCAAACTATGTCAAAAAACACTAATCTTATTTGAATTTTTAGAGAGAAATGACTATGTTATAAATTGTAGAACAAATAATAACTAAAACATTTTATGAGCGAAAGTCATGGAACATCCCTCAGACTGAAACGTCGTGAGGATTTAGCAAAAGTAGCAGCGTACGTAAAGCAGCAAGTGCGCGAAAAGAGTATAGAACAGGTGGGTGAAGACCTTTCTGGAGACAATGATTTCGTTGGGTTTCGGATTAATGAAGACAAGAACACTATCATCTGGCACGACTATGGACATCACGGAGAACATCTTGACTTCAATCCCATTGCTGATAGTGTCATCAAAGAGTTTCCAGACGTTGAGATGGAACGCCAAGGCTGGTGGGGACAAGAGGTGTGGAACTATATCATCGTTGATGGTGAATGGCAGCAATATACCCTTTGGAAATTTGTTGCCTATGCAAAAGGGAAAGGCGAGGAAGTACTCATGGAGTACAAAGAGATAACAGACGGACTGTCAGATGAAGAAAAACAAGGCGAACGTGACAGAATATGTAAAGAGCTGGCTGAGCAACACAGCGAAAAACTGCCAGGGGTTGAAATAGCGGTGTACTGTTATGACTACTTTGACTTAACATGTCACACTAATGAGTTCTACAGGGCAAAAGACGGTTGTACAAGCCATGAATATGTTGATGGCGGACTGGAAAGATTAATGTATGGCGACATTGATGAAATGGAGGACTGTATAGAGTGTGTAGGACAAGTGCTCTTATACCCCATGGAATGTGCCGCAGAAATTATCAAGCGGGCCCGTAAGGATGAAGATTGGTTCCCTCGATATGCTACAGAAATGATGCTTTATGGTGACACTGCACGCTATTTCAGTCAGATTGAACCATCCGATAAAGATTGGCTGATGAACCTGGCTGAAGAGCACACTGATATCGGAGCCATCTACTGTCTGCTGTTTGGTTTGAACAATAAGTTTCGGTACTGGAACGAGACATTTGTTGATGAAGACACCCATGAGGAAGTTACGCTGCTTCGCTATGTGTCTGTCAATGGTTCCACCTTCGAAAAGCAGGAAGGCGAGGAAGAACACCTGGTACAAATCATCATCAATGAACCTTATCATTACTCCAATGAAGAGATTATGAAGGTATATCGGGCGGCGCCCAACAATATCGAGCTTTTGCAAGTATGTATTGATAAGGGCGACAAAGACGCAACTCGCCAAATGTATGAGAAGTTCTATTATGGCGATGAGGAACACGGCATCTTCATCAACAAAAAACGGGCCAAGGAATACTACGATCTGGCTGGGGACGTTCCTTTTAAAGGTGAATGGGACCCCACAGACGATGACTGTGAGGATGATCCGACGACCTACGAATATACCCTCACAGGCGATGCTGCGACGCTCGATGGCATAGAAACCCTCATCCGCGACCTCTGCCAGAAGTTCGGAACCCCGGATAATGAGTTGGGACTCTTCGTGCCGCAGCGTCAGTTGATGAAGGTGCTCGTGGGTTCTGACGCAGGGTATTACCAGGGCAATGTGCTGAGTATGGAAAGAAATGCTTCAGATTGTCTCATCATCACGACGGAGGCAAATCATGGCGCGCCCCTGTTCTATGCCCTCCGACAGTGTTTCGGGAATCTGAATGTCGAGATGAAGGAAGCAGAATAAATTCTTTTTAAAAACGAGTACGACATCATAAAAAAACAAAAAAGGAGATAAAGATTATGAGTACCCCATCACATATCAACCCTATTCAAAGAATACTTGATTTTAACAGGGATTCACTGGTTCGTCAATTAACAAATCTATATGGGACTCCCTCCCTTTTTGATGTGCTTGACGTGTCACGCAGGGAAATGTCCATCAGTGCATTCCTTGCAGATTTGTTCCGTGAGGACGGATTTCATGGGATGGGCAATCTTCCATTAATGCTGCTCCTTGAAAAAGTCCTGGAAAGGGCCAAAGCACAGGAACAGCAAGACGAGGACATGAAGCAAGATTTGGGTATTCCTGAAAAATCACCATTCTTCCCCGCGCTGGAAAGGAGCATTTTAGCCAGAACGTTAGAGCCCTATAACATCCTTGTAAATACAGAGGTGGCTTTTTCCGATCCCGACGGAAATTCGGGCAGGACAGATATTGAAATCCAGTGTGACATCAATCCCCTACTCCCAGATAACCGGAAGACAGCAACAGTTAGTCATCTGACGATAGCTGTGGAAAACAAAATATATTCTGGGGAACATGACAACCAGACAGAAAAGTATTTCCGCCATTACGAATCTCTGTTGAAGAATGGCAAAAACAACCAACCAAGGAGTAAATACAACCTGTATGTTTATCTTGCTCCCTTATCCGACGAAGAAATGCATGAGATGCCTATGCCTAACTGTGACTGCAGGCATTTTGTTCAGATTAACTGGAATGACATTCTTGTTGGAGTGGTAGAGCCGCTGTTGGATCAACCTGGACTGTCTGCACGTGCACGCTTCTTCCTCGAAGAATTCCGCAGGAGTTTAGGCATATCATTCTCTGATGTCATAACATCTGATTCCGGCCTCAAGCCCGGTTTTCAGACTACAGTCTTGGCACTTAACGACACTCAGAAAGAAAGGCTTGTCACTTTCTGGAAGAAATACAGGGATCTGATTTCATGGGCCGTTGACGAGAAAAATCGTAATACAGATAACGTGGATGCAGAAAAGGACAACAAACGGCAGTATTACACCAAAGGCGACGGCCAAGGATACACTATGTCGCGTATGGTCCAGTCTGCAATCAGCGAATGGGCATCTATGCACACGTTTGATGATATTATTGACACGTTCTCCATTCGCAAAAGAGCAAAAACCAATAATATCATTGCAGAGGCGGATGTAGCCAATGCTGATTATTATTTCATGGATCAGGTCATTGAAACCTGTGATGGCAAACAGTGTGTCGTATATAAACTGTGGAATCAGGAAGAGTTTGACTCGTTTGTTCAAAAAGCAGCGGACGTTGGCATACGTATTGAGAAGTTCAAACCGGTCACGCTGTCAAAAGATGAATCCGCGCTTCTGCTTGAATTCTATGAAAAGAATGAAAGACTGATACTCACCGCATTGGAAACCATGCGCTTCAGCACCCCGTGGTGTAATGGGGAGGATATTGACTCGCCTGACGCGAATCTTCGTCATGAGCTGGAAGCGACTCTGCGCCGAATCCGTGTACGAAAAAACAGAAAGAAGGCGTAATAAAAAATAAGACGTAAACATAAAGAAAAAAAGAAATGAAACGAACGGTGTTTTCCCTACTGATATTGATGCTGACGATGGCTGCGCAGGCACAACGACAGCAGATATCGTATATCGAGGAGACCAAAAACTGGTATTACGTCTATGACGAACAGGGAAAGAAGATTGGCGGTCTGTCGCGTAGCAGCGTGGGCGAGCTCAAAGGCTGGGGTCGCGACTTCTTCGTAGCAAAACGCTACTCCTTCTACTATATCTGTGATGCCAAGGGAAAGACATTAAAGACAATGAACGTCTCTGATGTTGGCGAAATTGTCGGTGTTTCCAACAGCACCATCACCAGCCGTAAAGGCAGCTGGATATACATTTGGAACAAAGACGGGAAAAAGGTCAGCGCACGGAGTGCACATTAACCATCATCAAACACAGATTTGCTTATGGAGTACCCCCTTATTCATAGATATTCCCATTCCAAGGGTTGGATGAACGATAAGATGCCTCAGACAGGCGATACGGTTTACTACATTTCGCCTTCCGTGGATTATTACGTCAGGAAATCGACCGTCGTCGGTATAAAACAAATTAGAACTTTTCCTTTTCTTGAGAAGTGGGAGCTGACACTGGCCGACGGCACCGTGATAAACTACGATGAGACTTTCGAGTCAAAAGAGAAAGCTCTGGAGTACATCATCGATCGCATTAAATACGACATCGCGAGCAAACGCGCCTATATTCAATCCACACTCATGGAAATAGAGAAGTACGAACGCGTGCTGGCAAGGCTCGAGGAGAAAAACGACACAGATAATGAATAATTATCGGCTCCTTTGGCATGACGATATAAGAATCACAGGAATCAATTGTAATACAAAATGGAGAACACAGACAACACAACAACCCGCAAAGTTGACATGAATGTTGAAAAAGAAAGTCTTTTGAGGTTTATGCAGGATGCCGATTGCCTTGAAAGCCTTTCAAAATGGACAAATGGATTAAACATATTTGACGTACTGAAATAATCTGACTGACGAAAAATGGATAAAAGAAATGATCAATACTGTTTGCAAAAAGGACGGTTCTTATTCCTTCATGGAAACCGAATCGGCAAAGAGTTAATTACGGCTGTGGTTTCTCCAGAAGTATAGCGCAGATAATCCGAAAAAGTTGCCCTGATTTTTGAAATTTTTTCGCAAAGTTACTATATTATCATTACAAACCAAATAAAACGAAAATCATATTATGAGCGAAAGTCATGGAACATCCCTCAGACTGAAACGTCGTGAGGATTTAGCAAAAGTAGCAGCGTACGTAAAGCAGCAGGTGCGCGAAAAAAGTATGGAACAGGTAGGCAAGGACCTGTCTGAATTCGATGAAGCCGTGGATGTAGGTCTTCTGATTAATGAAAACAAAAACCATATCGACTGGATCGACTATGGGCACCACGGTGACCATCTCGATTTCGATTCCATTGCAGAAAGTGTCATCAAGGAGTTTCCTGAGGTTGAGATGGAACTTCAAGCCTGGTATGGACAAGAAGGGCGGAACTATGTCATCGTCGATGGGGAATGGCAGCAATATACTCTTTGGAAGTTTGTCGCATATACTGACGGAAAGGGCGAGGAGGTTCAATTGGAGTACAAGCAACTGGAAGAAGGACGCAGCGAGGAAGAAAAACATGAAGAGCGCGACAAGATGTGCAAGGAGATGGCAGAGCGCCTCAGCCAGCTACATCCTGACGTAGAGATTGCAGTATATGCTATTGACTGGTATGACTGGTGCACGAAGGTCGAGGAGTTCTATAGGGCAAAAGACGGACGCGCCACTAAAGAAATAGTTGACCGGGGATTGGTAGGGATAATGGTAGACTTTGAACATATGGAGTGGGTAGAGAGTATCGGTCATGTGCTTCTTCATCCGATGGAATTTGCTGCAGAACTCATCAAACGGACACGTAATGGTGAAGACTCTTATTATGTAACTGAAATGCTGCTTGATGGTGACACGGAAAGATATTTCAGCATGATAGAACCCGCTGACAAGGAATGGCTGACGGAGCTGATTGAGAAGCGCAAGTCAAAAGGTTAAAACGAAAAAAGTTGCCCACTTTTTTGAAATTTTTGAGTGATGTTTCTATATTGTGCCCGTCAGTAACTAAAACGAAACAACATGAATGCAAGAATTGAAAAACTGAGCCAAATGCTCGACAAGCATTATCGCCGTTACACAGAGACCTTCACAGATAAAGAAACGGGTAAGAGTGAGATTGTCAATCGTGAAGATATCAGCGACTGGGTGCTCTCCAAAGAAGAACGACAGCTCATAGAAGCAATAGCTGCCGATGTGCGCAATCTCAGTGATGAAGACCTGTTCGAATTCCAAAAACTTATCGCTAATTTCAAATACCGCGCATTTGATGAGATTTATATAGAAATGGTGCGCCGGGGTGAAGATATCTGGGCCTCAAAAATTGAAAGTCCTGCCACATTGCAAGAACTGAGTGACAAAGGCAACAAGTATGCCGGAGATGAACTGATGGAAAGAGCTTTGGCGTGTGGTGATTTGAATAAAAGAAGTAGAAGAAGACCTGTCTTCTTTACGATTAGAAACCTCGCCGGTATCCAGTTGATGCCAGAAGCGACAATCGAAATTACTCACTTGAAGCGCTGCGTAGAATTCGAATACCCCAACAGATACTACTATTACTTCCAAACCGACGACATGTATTGCGTGATTGAAGAGAGAGCCTTCAAGAGTTATAAGTCGCTGCTCGAGTTCATCACAGAGCTCAATCCAGACCCACGAAAGACAGACATCGTAGAAGAACCTGTTCCATTGAGCAGTCACACACCAGATCGATTTATCTATATCATCAGAGAATAATTTACGAAATAACAAAAAACAGGCCCTTTCGTAAAAAAGTTGCCCTATTTTTTGAAATTTCTGAGTGATGTTTCTATATTGTGTTCGTAACCTAAAAAAAAGAATTATGAACACTACAACAATCACTTTCACCTCTCTATCTTTATTTAAGAAATACCTTAGAAAACTCCAAAACGAAAAAGTTACAGATCTCCATTTTAAAGAATCCTATCCTTACACCATCACCTTTAACACAAAAACGACCAGAAGAACCAACAACCTCTTCAAACGTCTTCACCTTTCATTTATCCAACCCACCTACTACGCTCTTGCAGCGTAGTGAGGGGGAAAGAAGGAAAACAAAAAAAGAACTAACATTATGAGCCTCCTTAAAAAGAAAGACCTGTTGCTTGCCTCTATCATCAGGTCGTTTCCCATCTATGAACTACTGCAGATTCGCATAGAGGGCCATCGGTACCCTCGCCGGCGAATCTGTCAGCAGCGGTTAGGCTTCTTCGACACAAAGGAACATGCCGAGGAAGCCATGCTTTCGACTGTCGAGTTTCAGAAGCGAGTATGTCAGGAAAGGGGGCAGAATTACTATGATGACTGTTTCGGTTTCTTTCTGCTTGAACAATTTGTCCATAATAGGGAAAGCTCATTCTATCGGAACGAACGGCCTAATAAATGCTTCTCTTTTAACGCAGATGGAGACTTGGGTGACTTTGTCGCTTTGGATGAGATGGGATGGTATCGTGGTCGCAAGATAGAGGATATCCGCTTCAAAGTTGGCGACATCGTGGAGGTCGTAGATGGAAACTATGCAGATCTGGGCATCGTGGGAGCCCTTCCTCTGACTACTGACAAATACAGTCGGTTAGAAGAAGATCCCGAAGAGTGTGAGCATCCAAGCCATTTTCTTGATGAGAGTGACGACAGCTACCTCGTTTATACTCTTGGCGAAACAGGTTCTCACATCCATCCTGTCTGCTACACAGTGTTTCCGCCCACACATCCTGTTCCAAAGAATATCACCATTCGATTAAGAGAAATATTGAAGAGACAATCAAGTTCTTCTGAATGTTGATTTTTTTTTGAAAAAAGTTGTCATATTTTTTGAAATTTTTCATGATTGTTTCTATGTTATGTACAGAACAATTTTAATTCAAAAAATATGGCAACAACTATGAAAAGTAAGAAGACACAAACGAAGCCTGCCCCCACTCTGCTGCAGGCTATTGAGAAGGTGGTAGAACTGTCGAAGGACTCGCAGATGAGCGAAGAGTTCATGCTGAAAGCAGCACCGGAAATCGGTCTGTTGACAGAAAGCTTCGGCATCACGGAGCGCCAGGCAGTACTGTTTTGCATCTGCATGGAGAAAGGTCCCCGACGTGTGGATTATGATGATCTGGCCTCGTATCTGGATATGAATAAAATCAGTGTACTGAGCTATGCCAGCGATATTGATGCACTGGTACGTCGACGCCTGCTGAAGTACCGCGATGTGAAGGATGAAGATGACTTCGACATCCCCACCGTCGTCATCCGTTGTCTGAAGCACAACGAGGTGTATCAGTTGCCTCAGCGCAAAGGTCTGGACTGTGCCGCAATGTTTGAACTGCTTGACCAGTGGTTTGAGGATTTGGATGACGACGCCATCTCTATTGGAGAACTGCAGGAGGAAATGCAGACGCTCTTTGACGACAACAAGCAGGTGGGATTTGTTCACAAACTGAGTGAATACGGCCTCCACAAGGATGAAGAAGCTCTGGTCACCTTCTTCTGCCACCGACTGGTGAACGAGGATGACGACGATATCCGTTTTGGGCAAATGGAGGATCTCTTTGACACCAAGGCTAACTTCAACAACGCCAAAGCTAGTCTGCGCAGTGGCGAGCACAGGCTCTTGAGAAAGAACATCATTGAGTATCGCTGTGAAAACGGTATTGCCGACAATACCCGCTATAAACTGACAGAGAGTGCCAAACGAACGCTTTTGGCAGAAATGAAGATTAATGAGGTTGCCGAAAAACTGGCTGACGTCTTAGACTCCAGCGAGCTGACAGAGAAAAAGATGTTCTTCCCGAAAGATATCCAGCGACAGGTGGAGGAACTGACCAGTTTCCTTCAGCCGGAGAATTATCAGAAGATTCAGGAGCGCATGAAGGAGAAGGGATTCCGCAACGGCTTTGCCTGTCTGTTCTATGGCGGTCCCGGTACGGGTAAGACAGAAACCGTCTATCAGTTGGCCCGAAAGACGGGCAGAAACATCATGGTGGTAGATGTGCCGCAGTTGAAAAGTATGTGGGTGGGTCAGAGCGAGAAAAATGTGAAAGCACTCTTCGACCGCTATCGTGAACAGGTGAAGAAAGCCAAAGTGACTCCCATCCTGTTGTTCAACGAGGCAGACGCCATCATCAGCAAACGTAAGGACGGCGCCGTGAATGCCGTTGATAAGATGGAGAACTCGCTGCAAAACATCATCCTGCAGGAGATGGAGGCGCTGGACGGCATCATGATAGCCACCACGAATCTGCAGCAGAACATGGACAAAGCGTTTGAGCGCAGATTTCTTTACAAGATCAAGTTTGAAAAGCCCACAGAAGAGGCACGTGCCAACATTTGGCAGTCGATGATTCCTGAGCTCGGTGAACTGGACGTACACACCTTAGCCTCGAAGTATGACTTCAGTGGCGGCCAGATAGAGAACATCGCCCGTCACTACGCCATCGACACCATCCTGCACGGTGAGAGCGAAGATATGCTCCCCATGCTCATCCAACATTGCGACAACGAACGCCTCGACGAGAAAGAGATAAAAAGAATCGGCTTCTAAGTATAAATAACACAAGCCCCCGAGATATCGAAGGCTTGTGTTGGTTTATTACGGAATCCCTGCTTTAGAACTGGGCGTTGCCCGGAGTACGGGGGAAGGAGTCCTTGACGAAACCGAATACGTCGTCACTGCCACGAGGATGTTGCAACGAAGGCACATTCATCAGATCGCCACTCAGCACGATGCCGCCATGCCCCCTGAGCCACTCGCGGGAATATTCAAAGACAAAGTGATCCTTGCCACGAACACGTTCGTAGCCCAATATTCCTATTTCCTGCGGAATGGCAAGGAAGTCAAAATCCGCGTAAACCGTTATTCTTTTCATTTTCTCAACAATTCTGCATCCTGAAGCTGCCTGCCGAGAACGTCGTCAGCAGCCAGTCGGGTGATGTCCTTTTCCAGATTCAGCGCGAAGAGCACGCGTGCATATATTCCCATGGAAACCGTCGGGTCGCCGTGTTCCACTTTGGACACTGTCAGTCGTGTCACCGTTGCTCTGTCGGCGATGTCCTGCATGGAGAGATGCCTGCGCTTGCGTGCCAGCATAATTTGTTCACCCATGATTTTCAGGTTCTGGCTCAGTGCCCTCGGCATCATCTTGCCAAATGTGTATTTACCCATAACTGTATTTTATAGGGCACAAAAATACACATATTTGTTTAGTATAACAAACATTTTACGAAAAAACTTCATCTAAACCTCTATTTTGACACTTTTGCCCCTACCCTCATACTTTTCGCATACCCCAGACAAGCCTTAGGCAAACCCTTCGCATACCCTAGGCATACCCTTCGCAAGTCCAAGCAAACCCTTTGGACTTGCCTGGGGTTTGCCAAAGGCGAGAGAAGGGCGAGAGAAGTCCGTGCATTCTCAGACCACCACTGATTCGACAAAAATGAAGTTATCACAAGCTGTTTTCACCACTTTTGAGAATTTTGTAAGCAACTTTTGAGAATTTTGCATGAAACTTTTGAGAATTTTGTTTGGTAGATTTGAGAATTTTGTGTCGCCCCTACCCTCACGCTTTTCCGTACCCCAGGCAAGCCTTAGGCAAACCCTTCGCATACCCTTCGCATACCCTTCGCAAGTCCAAGCAAACCCTTTGGGCTTGCCTAGGGTTTGCCAAAGGCGAGAGAAGGGCGAGAGAAATCCGTGCGTCCTCAGTCCAAAAGAATGATGCGTCGGTTCAAAAGGGAAAACGAAAAAAATACGTCATCTTCTTTACTTTTTATGCAAAAATATTTGTGTAAAATCTCAAAAAGGTGTATATTTGCACCGACAAAAATCTCAAAAAGGTGCGAGATTGACATGCGAAAAAAAACTCAAAAAGGTGCAAACGACATCACTATGAAGCGCAAAATATATCAGCAACTTCTTGATTGGAAGAAGAAAAGAAACGGAGAGGTGGCCCTGCTCGTAGAGGGGGCACGACGCATTGGTAAGAGTTATATCGTTGAGGAGTTCGCCAAGAATGAGTATGAGTCATACATCCTTATCGACTTCAACAAGGCCCCTCAGATGGTCCGAGACTGGTTTGACCTGTATTTGGAAGAGCTTGACACACTGTTTCTCTATCTGAGTCAGCACTACAAGGTGAGACTCCATGAACGCAAGTCGCTCATCATTCTTGACGAGATACAGCTGTGTCCCAGAGCGAGAGCTGCCATCAAATTTTTGGTGGCCGACGGCAGGTACGATTATATCGAGACCGGATCTCTGGTAAGCATCAAGAAAAACACGCAAGGCATCGTACTCCCCTCGGAAGAGCATCCCATACAGATGTACCCGATGGATTTTGAGGAGTTTCTTTGGGCCACGGGCAACGACATGCTGATGGACTTGATACGGAAGATGTATGCCGAACAGAAGCCGATGGGCCAGGCTTTCCATCGTCAGGCTATGGACGCCTTCCGCCTCTACCTAATCGTGGGAGGGATGCCGCAAGCCGTCAAGAAGTATGTTGAGACCAAAGACTTTGATGCCGTCGATGCCGCCAAACGCGATGTGCTGACAATCTATCGTAATGACATTTTCAATTACGCCGGTGAAATCGCCGACAAAGTGGTATCAATCTTCGACCAGATCCCCTCTCAGCTCTCCAAGCACGAAAAGAAGTTTCGCTTGTCGGCTCTGAAGCCCGGTGCGAAATATCGCGATTGGGACGACGCCTTCTTCTGGCTGAAGGATGCGAGAGTCGTCAACATCTGCTACAATTCGACAGAGCCGAACATCGGACTGAAGATGAACGAAGACCGCACAACATTGAAGTGCTATATGAATGATACTGGCCTGCTGATCAGCCATGCCTTCGACGAAAAGGGTCTTGTCTCGTCAGAGATTTACCAGAAGCTGCTCTTTGGCAAGCTGGAGGTGAACGAGGGAATGCTCATTGAGAATATCGCAGCCCAGATGCTGACAGCCAGCGGCAACAAGCTCTTTTTCTACAGCAAGTCATCGGAGAAAGCCGAAGAACGTATGGAAATCGACTTCCTGCTCCAAAAGGACAAGGTGACCAGTCGCCACAACATTCGTCCGATAGAGGTCAAGAGCGGCAAGAACTACACGCTGTCTTCTCTGACAAAGTGCATGAACAAATTTGGCGAATACACGACAACACCTACTGTGCTGCACACAGAAGATTATAAAGTAGAGGCAGGCGTCACCTACTTGCCGATATACATGACTCCACTGCTGTAATGCCTGGGGTTTGCCAAAGGCGAGAGAAGAGCGAGAGAAGGCCGTGCTTCCTCTGTCCAAAAGAATTTTGAATGCATTTTATCATTTTTTGATAATTCTAACAAAAGTGGTATCTTTGGCAAATTGCTTCGTCAAATGCCGGAGAAACAACGCAACGTATTCCTGGCCATTGCCGCAGAGGGACAGGTCAAAACCATATCTGGAGGCAAGTTCGTCCAAAAATATCACCTGCCGTCCGCCAGCTCTGTTGTCTCTGCCGTCAAGGGACTGCTGGAGAAAGACTTCATTACCCAAACAAACAACACCTATTACGTTTACGACCGCTTCTTCCAACTGTGGTTGGAGAAAAAGTAACACCATAATTGGCCCTGCTGTTTGCAATTTTTTGACCTATTATTTTTATCTGCCGGCATACAAAGACGAAAAAAGCAGGCCCCCGATTTCGGAGGCCTGCCTTATGAAGCAATCCTCCTCTATTTTACGAGTTGTCCGTTGGTATAATATTTTACGCCGTTCTTTACAATCACTATGCGGCCGTTCTCCAGGCGCTTGCCGTCCTTCAACGCCTTATCCCCGGGGATGACAATATCTATGCCCGTAGGTACCGTATAAATGTGGACGAGGCGCACATCGTCGACTACCAACTGAGCGGGAGCATTGCCGGAGCCGGTCTTTTGGAAGCCGAGGATGAGGTCGAAGGGCGTGGCACTCTCCGTCACTTCAAATTCATAGGACAACGTCTTTGCCCCGCTTGTAGCCTCGCCAATTGCGGTGGCAGCTTCGCCCAGCCTGTAGGCAGAGCGGTTGGTCATGTTGGCCAAATTGCTGTTCCACAGGACGGAAAGACGATACTTGCCGACAGGCAGCATCTTCAACTTGCTGACCGAAAGCGACGTGGCGGCAGAGCCCCAATTCTTGCGCATATAGAGTTTCCCGTCGTTGTCCCCCTGGTGCGTCTGAACGACGGTCCAAGTGTCAGCATCGGCATACGATACATCCCAACCCGTGACGGCGCGAATGTTGTTGCTGTTGTCGCCGTTGAGCAGCTCGCCCTCAGCAGCGCTGAAGTCGAGGTTCGCACCCAGAAAGGCAGAGACGTCAAAATCGGCTGCCTGCGTGGCGGCGTAAGTGGTGAAGGCGGTGTTGAGCGCCGCAATAGCCGTCTCCTGCGTGGCATCCGAGGCCATGTGGCGGTTGGTGCCGTAGCCGCCGGCGATGCCCAGCGCCGTCGTGCCGTCCACCATCGCCTTGTAGCTCCTGAAGAGGCGGAGAGACGCGTCGGTAGCATCCATCTGCGCGACAAGTTCGTCTTTCAGCGTTCCATAATCGCTTGCCTGCGATGCATCATCGAGGGCCGTTGTCACGGCATTGACGGCAGAAAGCAGGTCGGTCCAGGCTTTCGCGCTCATCGTCAGGCGACGATAGTCGGTGCCGTCGGCCAGATTGTAGTCGGTCTCGAAACGCTGAAGGGCTTCCAACATCCGGACACGGTTGTCTTTGACATCCTGTATCTGCTGCTGTGCCGTCTGTATGGCATCAAAAATGGCATCAACATTCTCACCGAGGTTGTCACTGGTGGCTGCTTTTGCATTGTCGATGGCCTGCTGCAGGTCTGCTTTCTGAGATGTGCTGAGTAAATTGGCATCACTGCTTGCCAGAAGCGTCTCTGCTTCTGTGATATAGCGTTCAAGCAGATCTCTGAGTGCAGCGTCAGGGTCGCCGTAAAACTGCAGGGAGAAGCGGTCCGCTGCAATCCAATTGCCGGTACAACCGTCAAGTTTCAAGCCGATCTGCAGGGAACCGTCGGTGACGGTGGCACGTACCCTGTATTGTCCAAAAACGCCAATCTCCGTCTCTGACGAGCCGGCGGTA
>JAEEGG010010541.1_pt1 | contig 20384 bp, 18 predicted proteins | sample 9134161 | NCBI WGS metagenome assembly JAEEGG01 (sample SAMN16246543, study PRJNA631951) | gut metagenome | biome: gut microbiome; feature: rumen; material: CR-attached | host: Bos | place: Iran: Karaj | collected 2018-10 | reverse complement strand
ATCGTTATAAAGATGACTGAATATAAACAGTTCGATATTGATGATAATCACTGGTACTGGCTTTTTACTGACGAAGGTATGAAGATCCTTATCGTATTCATGTATAAGGAAGAGATGTATCCTGTGTTCAGAAGATATAACCCCAGAAACACAAAGCCTATGGCGATGATACACAAGCCCAAGGAAAAGGATAAGGACGATGAGTGAAATTAGCAAATACACTGATGTCGATGTCTACTGCAAGGCAACTGAATGTGGTATCGGTGACAAGCTTTATTGTTCTTCACTTATAGGTGATCTTCAGGAGGCTGCGGAAAGAAGCTCAAATTCTGTCGGCTACGGCACTACATTTCTTAAAGATAATTCAATCTGCTGGATAATCCTTAAGATGAGGCTTCATTTTAGCGAGCTTCCAAGCTGGCATGAGACATTCCGTATCAGAACATGGGGCAATTATCTGGATAAGATCTATTACGGCCGTGATTTTGAGATATACAGCAGTGACAACAGACTTATCGGTCAGGCTTCTTCAACATGGATCCTGGCTGACTGGAATACCCACAGGCCCGTTATTGCTTCAAAGAGACCTGAACTTCCGCCTCCGGTGATCCAGGATTCAAAGCTGGTATTCGGTGAGAAATGTCCGAAGATCATGTTTCCGACAAGAAATGACATCGCGGATGAGACAACGAAGCCCGTGATCATTAAGTATGCTGACTATACAGAGCTTGACCGTAACAGGCATGTAAACAACTCGCGTTACACGGCATGGGCCTATGATGCGCTTTTTAAGTGCGGTTATGACGTTTCACTTATAGAAGACCTTGTTATCAACTATAACAGTGAGGTTATAGCAGGGGAGAAGGTTGAATTGTTTATTACCCAGAATGCTGAGAAAGTTAGTGTTTTCGGATATAAGAACATAGATACCAAGGTTTTCGCCTGTGAATTGACCTTAAGACAGGCCTGATTACTCAATTCTTTTTGCCATTTATTATTATTTTCTTCTTATTTTGTTATAATAAGAGGTTGTATGCGCTTATCTGGCTAATCTGGAGGTTACAATGATCGAGATCAACAATCTGGTGAAGAGATATGGCGATAAAAAAGCCGTTAACGGTATCTCATTCACTGTAAATGACGATGAGGTATTGGGTTTTTTAGGCCCGAATGGTGCCGGTAAAACCACTACGATGAATATCATCACCGGATATCTTTCTTCCACTTCGGGAACCGTTAAAGTCAATGGACACGATATCCTTGAAGAACCGGAGCTTGCCAAGAAGGAAATCGGTTATCTTCCTGAGAATCCGCCGCTTTATACTGATATGACTGTCAGTGAGTATCTTGATTTCATTTGTGATCTCAAGGGTGTTGCCAAGTCAAAACGCAAGCATATGCTCGAGAGGATCATTTCTCTGGTTAAGATCTCTGATGTTACAGACAGACTGATCGGTAATCTTTCCAAGGGTTACAAACAGCGTGTAGGCATTGCACAGGCTATGGTAGGAGATCCTTCCATCCTCATTCTTGATGAACCTACGGTAGGACTCGATCCCAACCAGATCATTGAGATCAGAAAACTTATCAAGTCTCTTTCAAAATCACATTCGATCATCATCAGCTCCCATATTCTTCCTGAGATCCAGGAAATCGCAGACAGAGTTGTAATTATCAATAAAGGTAAGATTGCTGCTATTGATTCTTTGACGGATCTGTCTAAGAGACTTGCAGGACAGACCAAACTCCTGTTAACGGTTGGCGGTCCTGCCAAGGAATGTTCTGCAAAGTTACTGACTGTTTCCGGAATCTCGGCAGCTGTACCCAAGATCGTAAATAGCAAGGTCAGCCAGATCGAACTTACATTAGTAGGTGAGAATACCACTGAAATCAGATCAGCTATCTTCTTCATGATGGCCAAGGAAAACTGGCCTATCCTTGAGATGCGCTCACTCGATCCTACGCTTGAGGAAGTTTTCCTTAATATTACTGCCGGAAAAAGGAGGGCTTAATAATGTACGCGATCTTTAAAAGAGAGTTCCTGTCTTATTTCAGATCTCCGGTCGGATATGTTGCAATTGCAATATTCTCATTCCTTTCCGGCTTTATTTTCTATTCTCAGTATAGCGCCGGTTCTGTAAATATCGGCAGTGAAGTTATATCACTCAGAACATTTTTCGTTATCATTGTCCCGATTATCACTATGGGACTTCTTGCTGAAGATAAAAAGAGAGGCACGGACATTCTTTATTACACAACTCCTGTCAGTCTCTTTAATGTCGTTGTCGGCAAGGTCCTTGCATCCTTTGCTTTATTTGCCGTTATGTTCATTAATGTGATCATCCACATTATCGTAACTGTAGCTTGCGGAGGTTCATTTGGAGTAGGCGCTATTGGAACTATCATCGTATTTTTCTTCATGGCGTTTATGTTTATCTCCATGGGCCTTTTCGCTTCGGCCATTACTGACAATCAGATCGTTTCAGCTATTGTCGCTTTCATATTTATCCTGATTTCCCAGCTTATTTCTGTAATTTCAGATTATGCAGGTACAGCAGCTTATTCGATCGTTAAAGTCCTTGGCGTTAAAGCAGAAGCAGCAACGTCATTTTCCAATGCAATCAGGAAGGGAATAGCTTGGCTTGATCCCTTTGTTAAAACACAGGATTTCCGTCTTGGTATTTTCTCAGTTTCATCTCTGATCTTCCTTGTTTCTGTCGGTATCCTTTTTATGTATCTGACGTTCAGAGTGCTCGAAAAGAAGCGCTGGAGTCAGGCTTGACGGAGGTTGGTGATTGAATATGAGTAATAAACCCGTAGCAAATAAAAAGCAGAACGATGACAGAGCGCATAAGCTTAAGATCTATTCCATCGGTTCTATTGTTTTGTTGATTGGTATCGTACTTGTAACTAATATTCTCTTTGACGGAATATTCGGCAAGATACTTACTTTTGACTTCTCTGATTATGGACAGAACTCCATTTCCGAGGAAAGTGAGACCTTCATTGATTCTCTTTCACCCGATACGCATGTCAGGATTATCGGTTTGTTTAACAGGCCCGATAACGTATCCGGTACGCCATATCAGTACATAATCCCTTTGCTTGACGATTATGAAAAGAAGTCTGACGGTAAGATCACTGTTGAGTATTATGACCTTACAGAGAATCCTACTATCATTAACCAGCTCGATCCTTCTAATTCATATGATCTTGCTTCAAATGCGGACAATTTTGTAGTTGAGTATAATGGCAGGATAAAGATCATTACTCCGCTCGATTGTTATACATATGATCAGGAACGTTACTATTACACAGGCGTTTACTATATTACGAGCAATAACACGGAATATGTCTTCACCAATACAATTAACATGCTTACTAGCAATAATATGTGCAAAGCATATATTGTATCCGGACTAAAAGAAGAGAGCAGCTTCTATATAACCCAGATAATGAATTCCATGTCTATCAATGTTGAGGAACTGCCTTCTTCTGATAATTTCGTTATTCCCGATGACTGCGATCTGTTGATCTTAAACGGTCCCAACGCTGATATATCCGAGAAGATGTATGTTGCCATGACTGATTATGTTAAGAATGGCGGCAAGATCTTCATTGCTGTTGATTTTAATATGAAGAATGTCACTGAGAGATTTGACAGACTTAATCTTCTCGTTAATCAGATGGGCATTAATATCGATCCTGCGATGATCAACGAAAATGATCCCGGATATCAGCGAAGCGGATATACGATTGACCATACAGTTACATCAACTGATCCTTTTGCTGACTATTCAACGCTGCCGTATTTCCATGCAACTTACAGCCGTTCTATTAGTGGTTATAAAAATCCCAGTACAAGCGTTGATGTAATTCCTGTTCTTACGACCAGCAATAATGCTACTTTGACGGAATTTGATATTAACGGAAACGCTATTGAGAGCAGTACTGATACAACAGGTCAGTATTATGTTGCGATGTATTCTTCCGGCCAGAGCGCTGATTCTGCTCAGATGTTTGTATTCGGAACTGCCAATTTCTCATCTGATGAATATATTTCAGGTTATGGCATGAATGACGCTAACGTTGAATTCTTTAAGTCCTGTATCAGAAAACTTACAGGTTCCAAATCTACATCTTCTATCAATGTTGAAGTCAAAAACGTTGATAACTTTGCGCTTGATAACACTAAAGCAACCACTTCGTCAGCAACGATGATCATGGTTATCTTTATGATCGTTATTCCGGTTATCCTGGTCGGATTGGCTGTTGTCGTCTATACAAAGAGGAAGAATCTCTGATATGAAATCCGTAAAGAATCTTATCGTTCCTGCAATTATACTCGTTGCGCTTGTTATAAGCGCAATAGTGTATTTTGCTGTCGATAAGTTCAGGAATAACCAGGTTTCAGAGTCATCGGGAAGCGGAATGATCGATGTTGTTTACTTTAATCCGTCAGATATTTCCAATATTTCCGTATATAACCGTGATACAGGCCATACTGTTACCGTTAATTGTTTTTCGGATTCTGAAGGTAATACAAGTTTTGAGTATCAGGGTGATGATAAAAAGCCTACTGAGAGTTATTCACAGTCCAAACTTTCATCTTATGTATCTTTAATGGCTTCATTTTCGGGTTATGCGAAGATCTCTTCTTCAGGCAATTTTGCTGATTACGGTCTTGATAACCCTGCATATAAAATCACCATTAATGCTCTTAATGGTTCCGTTACCTCGATAAGTCTTGGAAACAGAACACCTGATGCAAAATACTGTTATCTGAATGTCTCGGGTTCACAAGATATATATACTGTTGCTGCAGTGAAACTTGATGATGCTAATGTTACTGCTTTGAGTTTCCTTGACTCCAAGGCACTTAATATCAATTTTTATGATTTGAAGACTATTCATTTTGATAGAAAGAATGACGGATTGTCGCTTGACGCAAATGTTATTGATACTGCATCAGGTGTTTCAACGATTGAGTTTTATAAACCTTATAAACACGGTGCAAGCCAGTATTTCGACAGCATGATCAATTCCATTCTTTCTCTTGAGATATCCGAATATGTTGCCGTTACCGATAATAATCTTGCAGCTTATGGACTTGATGATCCGAATTTCCATTTTATTCTTACCACGAAAAGCGGAGATACGACCGAAATATATTTCAGCAGAAACATCAGCGGCGTATATTATGGTTACATTTCCGGAAGCGGCTATTATTTCCTTGTAAATGAGCGTCAGCTGAATGGTTTGGAACTTAAAGAAACGGTTCTTATCGATCCTTACGTCTGCTACTGTTATGTTAAAGACATAACATCCATTACCGGCACATATGGTGATAAGTCATTCAAGTTTGAATTGGATGTTCCTGAAGGGAAGAGCATCACGTCTGACGGTGTTTATGTTACTCTTGACGGCCGTAACGCACAGATATCAGATTATTCCGGCAGATCTTACTGCTCGATCCTGTTTGAAAGTATTGCATGTATCAATATTGGCGGTATCGAAACAAATGCCAGCGTTAATACATCTTCGGGTCCTGTAGTCTCGTTTGCTTTCCTTGACAGGACTTATGTTACTACGGTTTATGATTTCTATACCAGAGACAGTGATTCCTTCTATGTATTTAAAGATGGAGAATATACAGGTTTCTACGTATATTCAAGAGAATTGTTTAATGACGGCGGCACTGATACTTACAGTTATGGCTGCTGGAGAGCATATGAGCTTTTAAACGAAGCAATTTCCGGAAACGTTAACGGCATCTATGATCTGCCGAAAGAAGTATAAGATGAAGAATAAAACTAAGAAAACTGAAAAGCCGGTTATAAAGAATGATTCAAAGCCTTCTGAAAAGAAAAAAGAAGGCGGTATTTCGCAGTCCATGATCCGTAAGGGGCTTACGATAGCTGTTACGATCTTTGCTGCGCTGTTGATCATCAGCATAGGTCTTATTTTCGTTGTATCCAAAAAGATCGATTCTATGTCAGGTGCTGATGCACAGATCAAGCTCTCGGCTCAGGGCGGTTTCTCATGCGAGTATTCTGAAGCACAAAAGCTTTATCCTTACGCAGACGGCGTTATTAAGATAACATCTGAACGTATTGCTTATCTTAATCTTTCAGGTACCGAAGTTTTCGCACAGGCAGTATCTTATCAGAACCCGCAGTGTGTTACTTTCGGCGAGTATGTAGCTGTATTTGACCGAGATGGATATAACTTTACCGTTCTTGACAGGGATGGAGTTTGGTACAGCAAACCTACGCAAAATCCGGTTAAGTCCGTTCAGATGTCTGAAGACGGCTTTACTGCCGTTATCTGCGGAAGTGAAGAGTCTTTCGGTGAAGTTGTTGTTTATGATAAGAGTGGAAATCAGATAGCCGTATGGACATCTTATAATTCAGGTTTCCCGGTCTGCTGCACATTTAATGCTGATTCATCTCTTATTGCCGTATCCACGATAAATACCAGTGGTGCCGTTATTGTTCCTTATATCAGAGTTTTCTCTATCGAGAAGACTAATAAGGGTTACGAAGTTGATGACTATGCGGTATATACCACTGAAGACAATGTAATCTTCGCTTCGATCTGCTATGTCGGCAATAAGCTCTGCTGTTTTACGTCAAATGGCTTCTACGAAGTTAAAGATAATACTCTTGCTAGGATGGATACACCTTTTTCAGCCATCGGTTATGTTAAAAAGGTCGGAAATAATCTCTTCGTTACTTATTCCGACGGTGTCAGCCAGCTTAACAGGCTTGCGATAATTAATTCTTCCGACAGTATTATCTATGATTCCAATATAGGAACCAACATCATCTGCGTTGCCCAGGGCGACGGTTATTATGCCATCAGCGTTGATAAGAGAGTATTTGTTTATAACACATCGGGTGTTATCACCAACGATTATGCCGTTGATGAAGATATCATCAGAATGAATTTCCTTTCAGGCAATAAGCTCTGCGTAGTTTCAACGAGCGGTGTTCATACGATAACCTGAGGTCAGTTATGGAATTGGAAGTAAAGCTCAGTTTTGACAGCAAGGATAGATTATACGGTCTGGCAGTTTCGGACGAATTCACGGAATATTGCACCGATGCTGTTAAGCCTGAGTCCGTACTTCTTGAAAATACTTACATTGATACTCCCGGCATGGACATAACAAAACGCGGCGGTATGATCAGAGTCAGACATTATAAGGGTTCCGAAGACGATTTCTATGAATTCACCGTAAAGTACGGCGGAGGAGTAACGGAAGGTTTCCACAAGCGTTATGAGTGGAATGCCAGAAGTGAAGATGATCAGTTCTCCATTGAGCGTTTTAAGTCTCTTATTACCACTGACAGTGATCCTTCGGACATGTTGTCTGAAGTCTTCTGCGGCATTAAAGATGAAGATCTTAAGCCCATATGTTCCAATTCATTTAACAGGACCATATATAATCTTGCTTTTGCTGATAGTACTATAGAAGCATGTTTTGACTATGGTCTGATTACTAATTCAGACGGTTCCAAAACTGATGAGATATGTGAACTGGAACTGGAATTAAAATCAGGTGAACCTGCTGATATTGATCAGCTTGCGAAAATAATATCCGGTAAGACAGGCTGTGTTCCGCTTGATAATACCAAGTACGGACGAACTTTAAAGTTAGCAACGGGAACTGATCATGAGTAATAACATCTACGATTGTCTGATAATTGGCGGAGGAGCTGCAGGACTTTACTGTGCAGCCAGGCTTGCCAGGGCTGCATTTGCCGGTAAGAAGGTCCTTATTCTTGAAGGCGGCAGCAGAGTAGGCAAGAAGCTTGCCCTTACAGGAAGCGGCAGATGCAATCTGTCAAATTCCGCAATAGAGATCTCAAAGTACAACACTGATGATGTTTTTAAACTTGAAAAATGTCTTAACAGATACGGATATCTTGAGACTGCTGATTTCTATGAAAATGTTCTCGGCGTAGTTCTTGAACAGAAAGGTACTCTTATTTATCCCTCTACTTTAAAGAGTTCCACCGTTGTCGATGCTTTAAGGTTCTATCTTGAAGATTTCCATATTGAAACTGTCTTCAAAGAACATGTTGCTTCAATTGCCAAAAACAAATTTTTCGAAGTGGCAACTGATTCTGATGAGACTTATCTGGCTAAGAATGTTGTCATAGCAACCGGCGGAATCACATATCCTTCAACCGGATCAAACGGTGATGTCGTAAATATCATGGAAGGCATGACAGACGAATCTTTCTTTGTTCCTTTCAGACCGGCACTTACATCTCTTACATCAGACACGCCAGGTATCAAGGCACTTGCTGGTATCAGGTGCAGAGGAGACGTTAAGATCTTAAACAGCGACGGTATCATAAAAGCACAGTCTGAAGGCGAGATCCTTTTTACCAAAGAAGGCGGTATCTCCGGCATCTGTGTAATGGATGTTTCTGACAGTGTCGTTCAGCTCATAGATGATGGTGAGACAGATATTAAGGCTGTACTTAATCTTACCGGCAAATCAGCAGGTGAGATCTGCCAGATGATATATATCAGGCGTCAGATGTATGCTCACAGAAACTGTGCTGATGCATTATCCGGTATGCTCTTAAGAAATATCACTGATTTCGTAATGAAGAGCATGGGATTAAAGTGCGATAAGATGACTCTCCGCGAGCTTGACGATAAGAAGATAGTCAAACTGTCGAATCTCTTATGTGCTTTCCCCGTAAGTGTTACGGGTTATGGAGATGCTGATAAGGCACAGGTCTCATCAGGCGGATTCAAACTCTCCAAATTAGATGATAACTTGCAGGTTAAAAACTGTCCCGGGCTTTATATCATCGGTGAGGCAGTTAACGTAAACGGAATCTGCGGAGGTTACAACTTGCAGTGGGCTTGGACTTCGGCAGCTCTTGCAGCGGAAGGTATATCTCAGAATGTTTGAGATAAAAGTTAAACCAGAAGTTTTAAAAGACAAAACCGTCTTATCCAAAAATCCTGATTCGGTCCTGATAGTAAAAGAGATCAAAAAGTCAGGCAATAAAGCCATGCGGGCAGGTCTTAAAGAGCTTGAAGAAGGCAACAAAGTTCTTGATATAACAAAGAAGTTTATCGATGCCAGACACGGCAAAGTGTTTATCAATTACAGGTTTGATTTTATTCTGCCTGAATCAAGAAAAACCAGGTCTGAAGAGATCGATTCTACAGGCCTTCCTTATATCGATGATTTTGATGGTACTAAAGAATTTAAACGTCCTGTAGTTGTAGGCACAGGCCCTGCCGGACTTTATGCTGCCCTCATCCTTGCAAAATACGGGTTAAGACCGATCGTTCTTGAACGTGGTCCGGAAATGAGTCAGAGAATTAAAGACACAGAAGCATTTAAGCAGGGAAAAGGTACTGTAAAACCAAATTCAAATATACAGTTTGGCGAGGGCGGAGCCGGAACCTTTTCTGACGGTAAACTATACTCAGGTATAAGTTCAGGACTAAAGGACTTTGTCCTTCAGTCTTTGATAGCGCACGGAGCGCCTTCAGATATCATGTACGATGCTCATCCGCATATCGGCACTGACAGATTAAGGAAAGTCGTTACCGGTGTCAGGGAAGACATTATCGCATTAGGCGGTGATGTAAGGTTTAATACTGTTTTTCTCGGCTATAAGACATCAAAAGGCAAGCTTAACAGCATCACCGTTGAATCAGATAACGGAACATATGAAATACCTTGTGACAAGCTTATACTTGCGATTGGTCATTCCAGCAGGGACACCTTCAGAGCTCTTAACAGACTTGGAATGGACATGCAGTCCAAACCTTTCTCTGTTGGCGTTAGAATAGAGCATCTGCGTTCTGATATTGATACATCCCAATTTGGATTTGATTCGGCATATTCGCCGGATGTTACTCCTGCGATCTATAAGCTTTCATGTGATACAAAGACCGGCCGTAAACTCTATACTTTTTGTATGTGTCCGGGCGGCGAAGTAGTTGCTGCCCAAAGTGACAGCAGAAGTGTCTGTACTAATGGTATGAGTTTCCGCGCCCGTGACTTAGAGAATTCAAACAGTGCGATCCTCGTTCCTGTAGACAGTAATGATTATGGTGATGGTGTTCTAGACGGAATAAAATTCCAGGAAGAGCTTGAACATAAAGCGTTTATTGCAGGCGGCAGTACCGGCAAAGCGCCTTCAGTTAGATACGGAGATTTAATCAAGAACAGCATTACAACAGAATTCGGTAAGGTAAAACCTTCGTTTATGCCGGGCGTTACCTGTGGTGATCTGTCTGAAGTTTTCCCTGAAGAAATTTTGGATACGATTAAAGATGGCGTAAATGTAATGGGCAGGAAGATCAAAGGTTTTGATGATCCTGATGCGGTTTTAACAGCTGTTGAAGCCAGAAGTTCATCTCCGGTAAGGCTCGTAAGAGATCCTGAATCACTTCAGAGCACTTCAGTTGAAGGTATCTATCCGTGTGGCGAAGGTGCCGGTTATGCAGGCGGAATCATGTCATCTGCGATAGACGGCATAAAATGCGCCAATAAACTTGCCGATTCTTTGCTTAACTGTTCGAAAACTCAATAATCAATGTTGTTTAAACGATTTTAGCGATAAAATCAAAACCATAAAAGCAGGAGGTGTTTCATTTATGAATCAGGAAAAGAATACAGCTGTTGTAACAGTATTGGGAAGGGACAGAGTCGGTATCATCGCTGACGTCTCAAGACTTCTTGCAGACTATGGAATCAACATCAAAGACATATCTCAGACTATTCTTGATGACATCTTTACGATGGTAATGATGGTAGATCTTAAAGACGTAGTTATTGAAGAATCAGATATCTCGGAAAAGCTCGGTGAACTCGGCAAAAAGCTCGGTGTACAGATCACGATACAGCACACGGGCCTTTTCAATGCCATGCATACAATCTGATTATTTAAGAGGTTTATATGATTAACGATCGCGAAATTATTGAAACGATGCAGATGTTCAATGACCAGCATCTCGATATCCGTACCATTACCATGGGTATCTCGCTTATGGACTGCGCTGCACCGACGGTTGAGGAATCCTGCAACAGGATCTACGATAAGATCTGCAAATACGCCGGAAAGCTTGTCGAGACAGGTGAGCTCATCAGCAAAAAATATGGTATTCCGATCATTCACAAGAGAATATCCGTAACACCTATCTCCATTGTCGCTTCTGCATGCGGAGCAAAGGATTATACGCCTTTCGCACAGGTGTTGGACAAAGCGGCAAGAACCTGCGGAGTTAACTTCATCGGCGGTTTCTCAGCGCTTGTACAAAAGGGCTATACAAATTCAGACAAGGTCTTAATCGAATCCATTCCTGATGCGCTCGCAGCAACAGAACTCGTATGCTCATCAGTTAATGTCGCTTCAACAAGAACCGGTATCAACATGGATGCCGTCCGTGACATGGGATTAGTCATCAAGAAGACAGCTGAAGCTACTAAAGAGTCCGGTGCTTTGGGATGTGCAAAGCTCGTGGTTTTCGCAAACGCACCTGAAGATAATCCGTTCATGGCAGGAGCTTTCTTAGGTCCCGGCGAACCTGAATGCGTAATAAATGTCGGTATTTCAGGTCCGGGTGTTGTAAAGCATGCTCTTGAAGGCGTCAGAGGCAGGGACTTTGGTACAGTTGCAGAGACCATCAAGAAGGCTGCATTCAAGATCACCAGAGTTGGTGAGCTTGTTGCAAGGGAAGCTTCTGAGAGACTAAGAGTTCCTTTTGGAATAATCGACCTCTCGCTTGCTCCGACGCCTGCAGTTGGTGACTCAGTCGCAAGACTTTTGGAAGAATTCGGACTAGAGACATGCGGTACATGGGGTACGACTGCTGCTCTCGCCATGCTTAATGACGCAGTTAAGAAGGGCGGAATCATGGCATCTTCTTATGTCGGCGGTCTTTCCGGCGCATTCATTCCGGTCTCCGAAGATGAAGGCATGATCGCTGCTGCAAGATCCGGTTCTCTGAAGCTCGAAAAGCTCGAAGCCATGACTTGCGTTTGCTCCGTAGGTCTTGACATGATCGCAGTTCCGGGTGACACGACTGCCGAGACGATCTCCGGCATCATCGCTGACGAGATGGCAGTAGGCACATTCAATAACAAGACAACAGCCGTAAGACTTATTCCTGTTCCCGGTAAAAATGTCGGTGACAGTGTTGAGTTTGGCGGACTTCTTGGAACTGCGCCCATTATGGATGTTAATCGTGCTTCTTGTGCTGATTTTATTCACAGAGGCGGAAGGATTCCTGCACCGATCCATTCAATGCGTAACTGATCTTTATGAAGAAGGACAAAGACATTATCCAGGCTGATACGGAAACTGCCGAATCTTCTGAACCTCAGAAGACCAAATTCAGGCATTTCTGGGATTATGTAACCGATTACAAACGTAAGACGGTTGCTCTGGCTTTGCCGTCAATAGCCTTCGATATCGTATATTCGATATTCCTTTTTACGATGGCTGTTCTGACATTTTCATTCTGGCTTTTCGTAATGTCCTTTTATCATGTCCTTCTTTACATGCTCAGAATCAATATTTTATATAGAGCCGGCAGGGGAGCGATCTTCAAAGGCAAAAGATTCAGCGAGAGAGTTAATTACCGTAAGTTTTCAAGAAATCTGATCCTGCTTGATGCAGTTTTCGCATATGCTGTTTATCTTATAGTCAAAGGTAATGTAACACACGATTATCCGGGCCTTCTTGTATATGCTTATGGTGTCTATGTTGCATATAAAGTTACTCTTGCATTGATCAATTTGTTTAAGGCCCATAAGCACAAATCACTTACTGCACTGTCATTAAGAAAGATCGGTATTGTTGATGCGATGGTTTCATCACTTGCTCTTATGTGGGCGTTTTCTCACAGGGATGAAGGTCAGCTGTCAGATTTTGCCAGAATGATCGAAAAATACAGCGGCATTGTTGTTGTCGCAATTATCTTCATAATGGGTTTTGCGGGATTGATTACCTGCATTAAGCTTAAAGCTAAGGAAAAGAAAGAACGGAAAGAAGGAAAAACATAAATGTGGTTTGAAGAAGCAGTTTTTTATCAGATCTATCCCTTGGGATTTTGCGGGGCACCTTTTGAGAACGACGGCAAGCCTGAATCAAGGATCTTAAAGGTCTTAGACTGGATCCCCCACATGAAAAAACTGGGAATCAATGCTATCTATTTTTCTCCTGTATTTGAATCAGATACACACGGATATAACACCAGAGATTACGGCCTTATAGATACGAGACTCGGTACGAATGATGATTTCAAAAAGGTTGTATCCAAGCTTCATAAAGAGGGAATCAAGGTAGTTCTTGACGGCGTATTCAATCACGTCGGCAGAGGTTTCTGGGCTTTTAAGGATGTTCAGGAAAAGAAGTGGGATTCACCTTATAAAGACTGGTTTCATCTTTCTTTTGACGGTAATTCAAACTATAACGACGGTTTCTGGTATGAAGGCTGGGAGGGCAATTACGACCTCGTAAAGCTTAACCTCAGAAACCCTGCAGTTATCGACCACATCCTCGATAAAGTAAACTATTGGATCGACTTCTTTGATATCGACGGTTTAAGACTTGATGTTGCTTACTGTCTTGACCATGAATTCTTAAGAAGACTTCGTGAATTCACTGACTCCAAGAAGAATGAATTCTTCCTTCTGGGCGAGGTCCTTCACGGCGAATACGGAAGAATGCTTAATGAAATGCATCTGCATTCACTTACAAACTATCAGTGTTATAAGGGAATCTATTCTTCTTTTAATTCAGCCAACATGTTTGAGATCATGCATTCTCTCATGAGACTCTTCGGACCTGAAGACTGGACAGTCTGCAGGGGAGCGCATCTTCTCTCATTTGCTGATAACCACGATGTTACGAGGATCGCATCGATCCTGAACGATGAGAGATGCCTGCCTCTTGTTTATACACTCGTATTCACAATGCCCGGTATTCCTTGTGTTTACTATGGTTCCGAGTGGGGCGCAAAGGCCAGAAAAGAAGAAGGCGACCCGGCATTAAGGGCATGCTTCGAAAAGCCAGAATGGAACGGGCTTACTGATCACATCGCTAGATTATCCGAAGCCAAGAAGAATTCCAATGCTCTTAATTATGGCGGTCTCCGAATCGTTGTGCTGACAAATAAGCAGTGTATCTTTGAGCGTAATTCCGGCGATCAGCGTGTCATGGTTGCTATCAATATGGATTCCAATCCATATACGGCTCATTTTGATGCGGGATGCGGTCAGGCAAAAGAACTCATATCCGGCAACATTCACGACTTCGGCGGAGGCTCAACATTACAGCCGTTCTCGTCAGAGATATGGTTGATGGAAAGATGATAATGGATGCTGAAAAACCTTCTCAGATCACTGATAACCGCTTACGATTTGATTCGTTTCAGGGAAGCGATAAGCCTTTGTTTCCATCGAAAAAGCAGCGTCTTCCGGCTATGGGCTGGAACAGCTGGAATGCTTTCGGCAGCGGCAACACCGAAGAACTGACTAAGGCTATGATCACCAAGATCAAGGAGCTTGGTCTTGATGATTACGGCTATAAATATATCGTTCTTGATGACGGATGCTACCGTCCTGAAAGAGTTAATGACCATCTTGAATCTGATCCTGTTAAATTCCCGTCAGGCTTTAAGGCAATGGCTGATACTGTACATGCTGCTGGTCTTAAGTTCGGTATGTATACCGATATAGGAACAAAGCTCTGTTCCGGTGCAAAAGTCGGAATATATAAACACGAGAAAATAGACTGTGAAGACTACATCAATTGGGATATTGATTTCATTAAAGTCGATAACTGCTATTACATGTGGGATAACGCAACATTTGCTGATCCTGAGAATGCCATATATTCATATGCTCCCAATATAAGATCAATAACTATAGCGGGTTCAACTTATTCGGCAGTAAACGATGCAGATATCACCGGAACACGTGCATCTGTAAAAGATGACTACGTAACCTTTATCGGTACTTTCGACGGTACCGCTCCTGATCACAGTCCTGTCGGTAACAGAAGCAGTGAACTAGTATTTGAAGTAGAGACGGATGAACCGGGTATATATGAGCTTGTCGTATCATACGCTACAGGTAAAGAAGAGGGTGTAGGCAGATGGCTTCAGATTGCAGTAAATAGCGATGTCGTTTTCGATGACATGCTGCCTGAGACCGAATCTCCTGAATCATTTACAGATTCCGCTCCCATAAAATTAAAGCTTGTTTCCGGATTCAATAAGATAAGAATAATGAATCACAGAAGACAGGAGAATACCCTCAATTCTTATACGGAGATCCGTAAGGAACTTGAGAACTTCGGTAAAGACAGAGACATAGTATTCTCGATATGTGAATGGGGTAAGACCCAGCCGCAGAACTGGGGACACCTTGTCGGTGATTCATGGCGGATACTAAATGACATTACATTCCAGGTCGGTGCTGACGGTAATAATGGTACAGCTGCATGGGAGGGCGACTACACTACATCCATTACTTCGCAGTATAACAAAGCAGTAATAATGGATGAGTTCGCAGGTCTTGATAAAGGCTGGAACGATCCTGACATGCTTGTCATCGGCATGGATGGTATAACTGAGACCATGTGCAAATCACATATGGCCATGTGGTGCATGATGAATTCACCGCTCATGCTCGGTATGGACTTGCGGCGCGTTAACAAAGACGACTGGATGTATAACCTCATCACAAACGAAGATCTTATCGCGCTTGATCAGGACTTGCTTGGTATTCAGGCTAAGCGTATCTTTACGACCTTTAATTGTGACGATCCTTCAACAGAATATATCAGAGATAACAACAGGGTAGACGTTCTTGCAAAGCCTCTTAATAATGGCGATATAGCACTTGCATTCTTTAACCTTAAGAATGAAGAACACAAAGATGAGATAGTTGTTTCTGTTGATCAGATCATTGGTTCTATCTCTAATAAAATGAGTAAGTCAGCGGTTGAAAACTTTAAGAAGGCTTCTTCATATCAACTGAAAGATCTTTTCACTAAAAATAGCACAGGATCTTCTGATAAGACTTTTTCTGTAGATTCAATTTTTGCCTGTGACTGTTTTGTCTACAGGATCTCACCGGTTGCATGACACGTGAAAAGTTCATTAAAAGCCTTCTTGAAGTTTTCGGAGAAGATACCGGAGATGTCTTTTCGAATGGCCTTGAAAACGGATGGCTTGAATTTGAAGACAAACTATATCGTGACGATGAGATTAACAGAAAGAATATTGCCCGTATAATTCACATGTATCTTCTGAAGGTGAAGGGCATTTCCGATCTACAGGATATCAGCAAAGCGGGTGAACTTCGGGATCTTTATGACTGCAGGGTTTGCGCTAATCATATTGCTCAAGTTTATTTGAGGGATATAATGAGTGCGAAAGAATTATCCGTAAACGGCGGATTTCTATGGTTTGATCTAAATGGTGAAGATGACACTTCCGCAATTGAAGATTATCTTATCCGCGCATATGAAATAACAAAGAACGTTTGAATAGGGAAGACATAATGGCAAAGAAAAAGTCATCAAAGGCTGTAGTTGTAATACTGATATCTCTTTTAGTGCTTGCATTATTATGGATAGGTGTTGCTCTCGGACTTTACACGATATATTTCGGAAGACGTTTTGAAACTAATAAGGCATTCATGTATCACGCTGAATCTTTTGAAGGCCTTGAACGTACAAGATATGAGTTTCCTTCCGATAAAGGACAGAATATTGTCGGATACATGTATTCATCCGGCTCTGAGCAGAAAGCCATAATCGTATTTGCCCACGGTTACGGTGCCGGCGGACATAACTCTTATATGCCTGCCATCAACTTTTTCGCCCAGAACGGATATTATGTTTTCGCTTACGATGCAACCGGAAATGACGAGAGCGGCGGAAAAGGAATCGGCGGCGTACCACAGGGCGTTATTGATCTGGATTATGCAATATCATTTGTAGAAGACAGCGGTAATTTCCCTGATCTTCCGATAGGTCTTTTCGGTCACAGTTGGGGCGGTTATTCCGTATCAAATGTTCTTACATATCATCCGGAAGTAGAAGCTGTTATTGAATGCTCCGGCCCAAACAGTTCAAGTGACCTTGTTGAAGGCGGAGGCACGAAGGTAATAGGACCTGTCGTTAAAGTTTTAATGCCTGTAATTAAAGTTTATGAACGTGCTAAATATGGGGAATATGCGGCCAATAGTGCGCTTATTGGATTTGCTTCAACAGATGCAGAGATCATGGTTGTTCACAGCAGTGATGATAATGTTGTTCCTATCGAATACGGTTATGACATTTATTTTGATGCTTTTAAAGATGATCCGAGATTTACTTTCATAAGACTTGAAGGAAAAGGTCATAACCAGTTTTTGAACGTAAACTATAACGAGGATCTTTTCGATTCATTTGTTGCGTTCTACGATAAAAATTTGTTCTAAAAAGCGGCCAAATGACGTCATTATAGGTGCAAATCCTTTAAAATAGCCACAAAAATAATAGTTTCTGCCTAAAACAGCATATATAATTATTTGTACTATCACAGGTTCTTTGAATCAAAAACAAGACTTATGAGGTGACAAATTATGAGTATTACTAAAAAGCTTATGTCTTTTTCGTTGGCACTCTTTATTGCATTAGGTGTTTTGTTAAGCCCTGTTTTTGCCAATAAGAGTAATGCTGCTACGAGAACAGAATACACAGGCGTAGGCGTAATCGATGATTTCCTTAATGATCCCAGATGGTCTGAAGGTAATGAATGGACTAACAGTACAACATCAAAGCTTGCATCAGGCAGCGGTACAGGCTGCTATGCTTATGTTGCTGACTATGCTGCTTATTGCTTTAATACCAGCCCTACAAGCGGCGATGCTTTCTACGACATCAACGAGATAACTGTTGGAGACGTTATATCAGTAGGTAATCCCACTACATGGTCAGCATCTCACTGGTTCATCGTTATCAAGCGTGAGGGAAATGTTCTTACGATTGCCGAAGGCAATGCAATGGACCAGGTATTAATGTCCAGAGATTTCACGATCCTCGCTGATGAGAACAGATTCGACGGTGACAGAGCTGAGAGAAGATTCCTCACCGGATATCACTTCCTCGAATCTTCTTACGGCTGGAAATTAACAGGTGACGGCTGGGTATTCTATGATGCATCAGATTCCAGATTAACAGGCTGGCAGGGTGTTGACGGCGGTTACTATTATTTTAATTCTGAAGGTATCATGCAGACCGGCTGGCTTTACTATAACGACAACTGGTACTATCTTGAGAGTTCCGGAAACATGCATACAGGCTGGATCTACGATGACGCGTGGTACTATCTCTATTCTGACGGTAAGATGGCAACAGGTTTCATAGAAGACGGCGGATATAAGTATTACCTCTCATCTTCAGGTGCCATGGTTACCGGCTGGCGTTATATTGACGGCTTGTGGTATTACTTCACTGGAAGCGGAAATGCTGTTACCGGCTGGTTATATGATTATGACTACGGTGAGTGGTATTACCTCTATAGCGGCGGCGACATGGCAACCGGCTGGGTCGAAGTTAACGGTGTCTGGTATTACTTGAATTCTTCCGGTGCTATGGAAACAGGCTGGGTCTATTTAGACGGCTACTGGTATTACTTTAACGATTCCGGTGCAATGGAGACCGGCTGGATCTATACAGGCGGATATTGGTATTATCTCTATTCAGACGGTAAGATGGCAGCTGATACATATGTTGACATTTATTATGTAGATCCAAGCGGTGCCTGGGTAGGATAAAAACAAATATGTCTTAAAACAAAAGAGGTTGTCTTAAGTGACAACCTCTTTTTAATTGCTTATGTTTTCGAAAAGTGATACTTAAAGATTCTCAAGGTAATTCTTTACTGTCTCAGGAGCCGGACCGCCAGTAAGGCTTCTGCCTTCAACGCAGGTCTTAAGGGAGATCGCATCATAGACATCTTCTTCAAAAGCAGGGGAGAATTCCTTAAGCTTATCAAGTGAAACATCAAGTAATGAGATACCATTCTCGATGCAGTAATGAACGAGCTTTCCTGAAATTGCGTGAGTCTCACGGAAAGGGAGACCCTTCTTTACGAGATAGTCAGCAAGATCAGTAGCGTTTGTAAAGCCGCCAAGCGCAGCTGCTTCCATATTATCCTTGCGGATGGTCATTGTCTTGATCATGCCTGTGAAGGGAGGAAGTACAGCCTTGATAGTATCAATGCAGTCAAACATTGCTTCCTGAACTTCCTGCATGTCTTTGTTATATGTAAGGGGAAGTCCCTTCATTATAACTAGAAGTGAGATAAGGTCGCCGTAAACTCGTCCTGTCTTTCCACGTGTAAGCTCAGCTACGTCAGGATTTTTCTTCTGGGGCATCATCGATGAACCGGTAGAATAAGCATCATCCAACTCATAGAACTTGAATTCCTGTGAAGCATAAAGAATGATCTCTTCGCTCATACGGGAAAGGTGCATCATGAGGATAGAGCATGCAGAAGCAAACTCAATGGCAAAATCCCTATCAGCTACACCATCAAGTGAGCAGAGTGTAACTCCGTTCATACCAAGCTGCTCAGCAACAAAAGAACGGTCTAAAGGATATGTCGTTCCGGCAAGAGCGCCGCTTCCCAAAGGAGAAATGTTTGCACGATCCTTAGCTTCATTGATCCTGTCGATGTCTCTCTTGAACATCTCGATATAAGCGGAAAGATAGTGGGCATAAGTAATAGGCTGTGCTCTCTGGAGATGGGTATAACCGGGCATGTATGTCTCGGTATTAGCCTTAGCTATCTCAACTAATGTATCAAGAAGTCCATCTAATAACTCGATGATCTCTCCGGCTTCATCAACCATATAAAGGCGCTGGTCCAAAGCAACCTGGTCATTTCTTGAACGGCCGGTATGAAGACGCTTACCGGCATCACCAATACGGTTTGTGAGTTCTTCTTCGATAAACATGTGGATATCTTCAGCATCTGAATCAAATGTCAGTTTGCCGGATTCGATATCTTCCTTGATGGAAAGAAGTCCGCTCTTTATATCATCAGCATCCTTCTGTGAAATAACGCCCTGCTTGGCAAGCATCTGTGAATGGGCGATGGAACCTTCGATGTCCTGACTGTACATCTTACAGTCAAAGGGAAGGGAAGAATTGTAATCGTTTACTTCTTTGTCGGTTGTTTTCTCAAAGCGTCCGGCCCACATTTTTTTTGCCATATAGTTACTCCTATAAAAAGTCAAACAGTTTAAGCTGTTTGCTGTATTTTTCTTTATTTGCTCAACATGAGTTCAGGATTAAATGGTTCTCTGTTCTCAAGCATTACAAATACTATTC
>JAEEGG010010540.1_pt1 | contig 20384 bp, 20 predicted proteins | sample 9134161 | NCBI WGS metagenome assembly JAEEGG01 (sample SAMN16246543, study PRJNA631951) | gut metagenome | biome: gut microbiome; feature: rumen; material: CR-attached | host: Bos | place: Iran: Karaj | collected 2018-10 | reverse complement strand
CCCACACCGCCAAGGAGAAACAGATCCTGAAAATGCTCCAATAAGGGTTTGTTGAGTCCGGGGTCTTCCCCTAGCATATGCAAAAGAAAAAAGTATAGAAGATTCGTAACCCTGGAGCGAAGCCGACGGAGGTTGAGACGGAGGGGGTCCGGGTCTTCCCCTAGCATATGCAAAAGAAAAAAGTATAGAAGATTCGTAACCCTGGAGCGGAGCGACGGAGGGGGTCCGGGGGTCACCCCCGGTATAATAAAACAAAAAAGAGACAGTTTCTTGAGGAAACTGTCTCTTTTTTAGTACTGGGTAGGATAGTACAACGCAATATTTCCGCTAACTCCCATTTTATCAAAATCCCCATTGTAGGTGTCTTAAATGGCTTTTTGCAAAGATATGGCTTTTCTTGGAATTAACCAAAATTAAGTTGAAATAAAGAAAAGTGGGAAAAAAGTGGGAAAAATTTGCCTATGTCGGGAATTATTGCTAAATTCGCATAACGAATTAAAAATCAATGCAGTTATGGCAACTCAATTCTTCATTAAGCCAATTGAAGGCACGACCGATGGGAAAATTTATGCCCGTGTAAGGCGCAAAACCCCCGCTGTTGACGCAAAACTCGCCACCGAGCAAGTGTTTCCCGTTGCGGAATGGCGCGAGTATGAGGCCGGAATGGATGCGAAATCCTTGAATCGTTTCCGGGCCAAGTACAAAACTCAATGGGGCAATCTTGATGCAATCAAAAACCGCTTGGAAAGTGCCGTTGAGGATGCGACGGATTCCAAGACCTTTGCCAAAGACGGAAAGCGAATCATTCACGAAATCGTTGATGCCGAGGCCATCGAAATGGAGCGCAAGGCCCAGGAGGAACAAGCACGGAAACAAGCCGAGGAGGATGCAATCCGCAAGGCCCAGGAGGAACGGAAACGGGCAAACGATTTTATGGAGTATTATGCCGATTTCTGCGACCGGGCCGAATCGGGCAAGGCGACCAAGATAGGCAAAGGTGCGGGCATCGAACTTTCCGAACGATCCAAAATCAATTATAGGCAAGGTTATCGTTGGCTGTGCGAGTATCAGGAAAAAGTGTTGGGAGGCCGTGGCATATCCTTCGATGATGTGGACAAGGCGTTTTTCGACGACTACGCGCAATACCTGAGAACGCGCACCCTCCAATCAGGGAAGAATAAGGGAAAGACGGGATGCACACAAAACACGATTTCCATGCGCATTGCCGAGTTAAAAACCATTCTCAGGCGGGCAAATGAGGTTGACGAAAAGACCACGAACGACACATACCGCAACAAATCCATCAAAGTGGATGATGTGGAAATTGACGATATCGCATTGACCCGCAAGGAACTCGACACAATGTGTGCTGTTGACCTTTCGGGCCTTCCCAAATGCTACGAAATCGCACGGGATATATTTATGATTGGCGTGTTGACTGCGCAACGAGTTTCCGACTACAACGGCAACAAGGATGGGGGCGAGTATGGTATCAGGCCGGAGGATATCAAGACATACGAATCCGATATCATCGTCAAGGACGAAAAGGGCAACAAATCCATTGAAACCATCGAAACGCAGTACATAACTATCCGGCAACGCAAGACCGGGAAAAGGGTTGAAATCCCCGTCAATAGCGAATTGAAAGGCATCCTCAGCAAGTACGACTTTTGCCCGCCATTCCTTTGGGAACAAAAGCTAAATGTCTATATCAAGACGATTGCAGAAAAGGCCGGATTAACCGACAAGGTTAAGATAACGACGATGCGCGGGGGCAAGAAAGAAACGGCCTACATTGAGAAATACAAACTCATTCACTCGCACACGGCCCGCAAGACGGGCGCAACATTGATGTACCAGGCCGGTATTGATGTGTACGACATTATGAAAATCACGGGGCATTCCGATGTTCGTATGTTGGAAAAGTATGTCAAGGCCGGGAATGGCGAAACAGCACACCGCATTGCAAGCAAGTACGACTATTTCAAATAGGCCGAATGGGGTGGGGGTATACCGGGGGGGCTACCCCCGGCCAAGGCCCGCGCCGTACCTACCGAATTTTTATGCCTTTAATTCCAAATTTGACAATGGACACCGACCGCAACAACCTGATGGAAACCGCATACAAAAGCAATATGTGGGTTTTCCGCGATGAGGCAATAAAGGCCCATTTAAGCAATTGTTTGGCCGATATAAGGAAACAATACTTTACCGACGACCGGGGCGAAATACGGGCAGATTACCCCGCATTTTTTGCCGATATTCTCAGGGCGCACAACGACCTTTACGCCCTTTCCCTTCCGTGTCGTGCCTTATGGGACGACGACACCCGCCTGATGCATCAAAAGGCCGTTAAGCATTTCCGTACCCTTGACGGGTTATTGGTTGCCGGGGGCGACATTCATTTCAAGTTGCACGGATGGAGCGGGGGCGACACCCAGGGCGTTAACATCTTGTCGATCCGTGTGCAGAAAGGAACGAGGGGCGCGGAATGGGACACCCGCGAATTGTCTTATTTGCCCGGCCTGCTTGGATTCGATGATTTGTGCAACATCGTTACGGACATAACCGAGGCCGATGCCCGATACAACGATATCAGGGATGCGTTGAGGCGAGAATTGGCAAAGGGTTGGACGGGCGACGAAAACGCCACCTGGATGGCCCCCGTTCGCACCTTTGCACGGCAATGCCTGGGATTGGACGAAACCCTCCAAAAGTATCTTCCGGGCACGACCAACAAGGCACGGGCCGATATGATAATCCGGCTTTTTGCGTTGGATGATTCGCCCAGATACATCGACCCCAAGAAATTTGCCGAATTCTTAACGAAATAGTTAAGCACAACTCGCTGATTATCACGGCCTTATTTTGGTGTAAATTAAGCATCGAAATAAGGCCAATTTCGTTTAACTATTGCCGTAGTTTTGCAATGTCAACCACTAATGGAGGCGCGCCCGTTAAGTGGGATGGCACAATAAAACTATGGCAAACAATTACGACGATTTCCAACAAAAGGGAATGTTCCTGATTCTCAGGCCCGACGACCTTGAAACCATTTGCGCCCGTGTGGTTGCGAAAATCCGCGAGGATGATGCAACGGCAAGACGGGATGCAGACAACGATCAATGGGGAACACGGGCCGATGCTTGCGAGTTTCTCAAAGTCAGCTTTCCAACCCTCCACGCCCTAATCAATCAGGGCCTTGTCAAGACCCGGAAGGTAGGACGGAAAACCCTTGTTGACCTGGGCGACCTTAGGCGGGCCGTTGCTGATGGGCGTATCGTTCGATACAAGCACGGGAGGAAATAGCTATGCAAGAAATGAAAAAGGCCCCCGAAGGGGCCACCATCCAAGCCGAGCGCAAAGGTAGCAATTTTTCCGCAAATCCGCTACCCGTCGCACCTTGTGTGTCTTGTCCGAAATGGAACGAATGCGGGGCGTTCAAATGGTGTAGTTGCCTCAAATATGGGGCATTCCTCAACGACTACAAACAAATTCGTTGGGAGCGCAAACGGAGGGCCTGGGAATGCAGATAGACGAAAGCCAAATCCGCCAATGGTATGATACTATGATGGCGGGCCACCTTTGCGAAATCCGCATCTTGTGCAAAGACACCCCCGATGGGCACGGGCCGACTTTCTCAGGGTTGTTCGACGACTGCGAAAGCATCATCCGCGAGTTGCGACTATTTCCCGATCGCGACGACTTGCAAGGCGTTTACTACGGACTGAATCAGCCGGGCGACCATTGCCGTAACAAAAAGCAATACGGCCATATCGTGCGTGTCTATCAGGGGGAGGGCGTTTCCGATCCCGACATTTCAAAAAGGCGTTGGTTGCTCGTTGACATTGACCCCGTGCGCCCGTCCCACACAAGCGCAACCGACAGCGAAAAGGCCAATGCCCGTGCCGTTGCCGACCAAATTTTCCAACTCCACGAAATCGGTTTACCGAATCCGAAAGTTATCATTGATAGCGGGAACGGAATGCACTTGCTGTATCAGTTCGAGGCCGACAACACCCAGGAAGCAACGGACACCTTGAAACGATTCCTCCAAGTGCTTGCGAAGGAATACAACAACGGCCTTGTGGATATGGATACGACGGTATACAACCCAAGCCGGATTTCCAAGTTGCCCGGCACTTGGGCACGGAAGGGCGACGACACACCCGAACGCCCGCACCGCCTCAGCAAGATTCTTTTCGTAACCCCGGACGACAACTGCGACATTGTGTTTTTGGACGATTTGCGGGCCGTTTTAGACCACTTTGCACAGCAGACGACCGACACGACGGAAACACCGAAAGAGGCCACCAAAACGGCCGAAAATGCCGATACTGAAACGACCTTGCGGAATGTCAATAGTTGCCTCAATCAATTGGAGGCCCAGGGGGTGCGATTCCCCGCAAACCGCGACCAATGGCACACGATTCTTGCGGGTTGGTATCACTCGCTTGGGGCCGGTGGCCTTGATTCTTTCCTCAGGTTTTCGGCCTTGTGGGACAACAACGCCCCCGACGAGGATAGGCGCAAGTATTTGGAAATCGAACGATATCCACACGACGACGACCGACACCCGGCCACGATCCAAAAGTTTTTCGACCTTTGCCGGGAGTATGGAATCGTGCCCGCATACGATTGGCGAAAATGGCAAATTGACATTACCCAGGAACAACCCGCGCCAATACCCCTGATAACGAGGGACGGGCGCAATTTCCTCAGCCGGGGCAACCTCTGCGCGATTGTCGGAAGGCCAAAGGCGGGCAAATCCACCTTGCTTTCCGCTATCGTCGCAACCGCACACACGGGCCGGGATTGTCTGGGTTTCCAATCCGAAGGGAATTTCAAAGTTGCGTGGTTTGACACCGAGCAGGCCCCCGACGATTCCGCAAGAATGTGGCGGGGCGCGTATCGCCTTGCCGGGGTTCCCGTCGAGAACAACGAAAACCTTATTTTCCTCCGGCTGTTGGAAACGCCATTGAAAGAACGCCTCCGTTGCATCGAGGCCGTAGTCAAGGAAACACGGCCCGACATCGTAATTTTGGACGGAATCGGGGACATTCTCAGGAACACGAACGACATTGAGGAATCCCAGGCCGTTGTAATGGAAATAAGGCGCATTAACTCGCAATACGAATGTGGCATCATTGCGATTTTACATGTGAATTGGCGCGACGAAAAGGCACGGGGACACCTGGGAACGATTCTGCAACACAAGGCCGAGGCCGTCGTCTTGTTGGAACACGAGGCCGGTATGGATTCGCCTTCAAAGGTTATCCCTCAGCTGACACGAAAGGCACCCTTTGCCCCGTTCTCGTTTGCCATTGACTCCGAAACGGGAATGCCGTATTTGTCGGAAAGCGCGACACCCACACCCCCGGCAATTTCAACACTTGTGGATTGCATCAAGTCCGGGCGCGTGTACACCCACAAGGAACTTGTGCAGTTGATGATGGGGCGGGGCGTGAACGAATCCAACGCAAAAAAGTATATCGGTGTGGCCGTTGAAAAGGGTTACTTGACCAAATCAGCGAACGGGTATGCACTCAACGATAACGACCTCCCGGAATAGACTTAGTTACTGGTTACCTTACTCCATATATAGGAGTAACCAAGTAACCAAATTGATAATCAGATAGTTACGGATGCATTTTAGTTACTCAGTTACCGCATATATAGAGGATAGTAACCAAGTAACCAAACCTAACCCCCCAAGCACAATGCGAAAGAAACCAAGCAACCAAGTGATTACCGAACGCGAAACGATGGCCGTGCGCCTTTCCGTTTGGTATGCGGGTAAACTCCCCCTCCCCCTCCTTTATTCTCTCTGCTATCCGGGTGCGTTTGAGGATGCCCAGGCCCTGCGCGACCTGAATGCCGTTGCCTCCCGTTGGTGGCGTTCCAAGAAAATCCAAGAATGCCTTTCGACGGAAACGGCCACATTCAAGGCGTACCGGGATGCCGAGGAATCGCGCATCAAGGCCGAATGCGAGGCCCGACAGCAAGCCGTGCGAAAAGACGATGCCCCGGCCATTGACTATTCCGACCCGTCGCAACAAAGGCGAAAGCTGAACGAACTAATTGCCGGATCGACCGACCCCCACGACCAACTCGATGCATTAAAGGCGTTGATGGCCCGGCCCGAAATCGCGCCCGATTCACGGAAGGAAAAACCCGTGCGGGTGTATGTGCCGTTGTCGTGCCACGAATGCCCCTTGTACAAGGATGCCAAAGCCAAACGCAATGTAAAATAATTTAATAACCCCAAAGTTATGCTCATTTCCAAAAACTACTCCCAGATCATCGAAAAGGATGGCGTTGCCTATCTTTTCGATGCCCGCGCCTTTGGGATGCTCTGCGGGCGCGTGGATGAAATCAAACCGACCTACGACGAAATCAAAACGGCCCTTCGGGAACACGACTACCCCGATACCGAGGATTTCGTGCGAGCGGTCGCAAATGGCGGGGCCGATGGCCTTGCCGAAATCCTGACACGGGACAACGACCGGGAGGCCAAACGCCTGAAAATCCCGGCCTATATTGCCCAGCAATGGCGCAAGTCCATCGTGGATGATATCCCGAAGGAATTGAAAACCCGTGCCGATGCCCTCCGTGCGAAATTGGTGCGCCTGATGGGTGGCGAATTTTCCGATTTCGACAAGGATATCAAATTCCAAGATGGGGAAATCGTCGTGGATGCCGATGCAATCAAGGAACGGGTGCGCCCGTTCACTATGGCCCCGATTACCGACCAAATGCGGAAGGAGGCCGAGGAACTGCGGAAAATCGTGCCCGCCTTGCGCTCCCTCCAAGAAAACGGGTTGAATGTTTTCGAGGTGGCGAAACAGCTGATGGGCAATTGGCTTGCCCCAAGCCAATACCCCGACCTTTCCGACGATATCGCTGTTTTCCCCTTGCTGAATGTGTACCGCCATGTCAGCCGGGAGCAAATCAAGGCCACCTCCCCGGAATGGTACTACCTGAATGGTGGCGAGAAATAACCCCTAACACACAAATACTATGGCAACAAGAAAACAAGAAATCGTTCGACGGATTACCGAACTTGAACGGACGAACGAGGCCAACAACAACGAAATTGAGGCCTTGCGAAAGGAACTGATCGACACCCCCGATGCGCTGTTAGAGCGCGACTTGGAGGCATCCGTCAAGGAAAGCATTTCCCGCAAAAACGAAATCCTTCGGCAATGCGGGTTGCTCCCCCGGTAATCAGTCCAATTCCGCAACTGCGTGCGTTGTGGCTACCCTTTTCGGGGTGGCCATTTTTCGTTATCGGAATAATCCGGAATCAATATTCCGCAATATTCATTGCAACTTATTGATTATAAATCAAATAGAGCATTTATTTCTTGCATTTGTTGAGGAATCGGCATACATTTGCAGAAACCAACAACGCATAGAATATGGAAAAACAAGATTTTGAAAGGTGTTTCGCCTCCCTGGGGAACATCAACGACTTGATTGTCCGGCTTGCCGGAAACGCCCACATTGCCCAAAGGGTGCTTGCAGATACAGCCATCGAACGGGACTATAACAAGCGGGCAATGTGCATTGATGATTCCGAAATCGTTGATGCATTGAACGAAATTGCCCACATTCGCCTTGATATGCAGAATTGCCGGGATTGGTTGGAACACCTGGGGCAACTGCATTGATAATGCCGTTGAACAAGGAACGAGGCGCAAGGGCAACGACAACGGGCAAGATAAAGGGATTTCGGGCCTTATCGGAATGGATCGGGGCAAGTGGGTAGTGTTGGCACGGAAATGCCCGCAGAAACGAATTTTGATGTACTTGTTGACATTCTCAGCCGGATTCCCTACCTTTGCAAATGAATCTTGCCAATAGTGCAAAGATTTTTAATTCGTTTAAGTCCTGCACCCGTGAGGGCCCGGGACTTTTTTCGTGCCCGATGGGAAAAAAGTGGGAAAAATTTTAACCCAAAAAACAAAAAACCCCGTTGCAGTGCATTGCAATGGGGTTGTTCGTACTGGGTAGGAGAATCGAACTCCTATTGCGAGATTGAGAATCTCGAGTACTAACCGTTATACGAACCCAGCAGATTGGGAACACAAAGGTACGGCTTTTTTTCGAATTTCCAAATTTTTATTTCAGAAATACGAAAAAAACTGCCAGGATGAGGCAGAAGAAGGCGGCGACGTGGTTCCATTGCACGGGTTGGCCTTTGAAAAGGAAGGTGACGATGATGGTGAAGACGGTCAGGGAGATCACCTCCTGGATCACCTTGAGCTGCATCAGGTTGAAGGGACCGCCGTTCCCGTTGAAGCCGATCCGGTTCGCCGGGACGGTGAGGCAGTACTCGAAGAAGGCGATGCCCCACGAGAAGAGGATGATGAGGATGAGCGGCCAGCCGGTGGAGATCTTCATCTCCTGGAGTTTGAGATGACCGTACCAGGCGAATGTCATGAAGACGTTCGAGAACACGAGCATGATGACGGTCCAGATGCCTTGCTGCATAATCATTTTTGGATTTGGGGCGCAAATTTAATACTTTTGTAAGATAAATGAAAGAGATTCCCGGTCAAGCCGGGAATGACGAGAAAAAAACAGCATATGACCCTGATCAAATCCATTTCCGGCATCCGCGGCACCATCGGTGGCGCTCCGGGCAACGCCCTCACCCCTGTCGATATCGTCAAATTCACCGCGGCGTACGCCGCCACCCTCCCCCAGCGGAAACCGCAGCCGAACGGCGAGCGGTACAAGGTCGTCGTGGGCAAGGACGCCCGGTTGTCGGGCGACATGGTGGAACAGCTCGTCGTGGGCACCCTGATGGGCTGCGGCATCGACGTCGTCAAGTGCGGCTTCGCCTCCACCCCGACCACCGAGATGGCCGTCCTGTTCGCGAAGGCCGACGGCGGCATCATCCTGACCGCCAGCCACAATCCGCGCCAGTGGAACGCCCTCAAGCTCCTGAACGACAAGGGCGAGTTCCTCACCGCGATGGAAGGCCAGGCCGTCCTGGACCTCGCCGCCTCCGAGGAGTTCTCCTTCGCGGAGGTCGACAACCTGGGCACGGTCGAGGAAGAGGATTTCACCGACAAGCACCTGGACGCCGTCCTGGCCCTGCCGGCCGTGGACGTGGAGGCCGTGAAGGCCGCGCACTTCACCGTCGTGGTGGACGCGGTCAATTCCGTGGGCGGCATCATCATGCCGCGCCTGCTGGAACGCCTCGGCGTCAAGTGCGTGGAACTCAACTGCAATCCCACGGGCGACTTCGCCCACAACCCGGAGCCGCTGCCCGCGAACCTCGTGGACCTGTCCCGCACCGTCGTCCGCGAGCAGGCGGACCTCGGCGTGAGCGTGGACCCGGACGTGGACCGGCTCGCCTTCATTTGCGAGAACGGGGACCCGTTCGTGGAGGAATACACCCTCGTGAGCGTCGCCGACTACCTGTGCGAGCTCGCCCAGAAGGCCGGAAAGCCCATCGCCACCGTCTCCAACCTGTCCTCGACCCGCGCCCTCCGCGACGTGACCGAGGCCCACGGCGGCATCTACTACGCCTCCGCGGTGGGTGAGGTCAACGTGACCACCCAGATGCACCGGGTGAACGCCCTCATCGGCGGCGAAGGCAACGGCGGCGTCATCTACCCGGCCATCCACGCCGGCCGCGACGCGATGGTGGGCGTGGCCCTCTTCCTGTCGAACCTGGCCCACAAGAAGATGAAGGTCAGCGAACTCAAGAAGACCTACCCGCAGTACTTCATCGCCAAGAACAAGATCCAGCTCAGCGACGCCGCCCTCATCGACCGCATCCTCTCCGAGCTCAAGAAGATCTACGCCAACGAGGACATCAACGACATCGACGGCGTCAAGATCATCTTCGAGGCCAGGAAGGAATGGGTCCATCTGCGCAAGTCCAACACGGAGCCCATCATCCGCATCTACGCGGAGGCCGGCACGATGGAGCGCGCCGAAGCCCTTGCGAACGAGGTCATCGCCGTCGCGAACAAGATCATCGGGTAGCCTGTCATTTCGAGCGTAGCCGAGAAATCTATGTTCTCCTTCCGCACCACCCCCCTCGAGGACCAGCTGGACCGGACCCTGCAAGAGGGCCGGATCGGCTGCTTCTGCACGCAGAACTGCTGGGACACCGGCCGCAGCCGCTGGATGTATGACATCTTCCGGCAGCGGGGCAACCTGCAGGTCGTCTTCACGCCCCGCGACGCGGAGCTCACCCCCGGCACGAACCACATCGACTTCGACCTGGAACGGCTGCAGGGCCTGAACGCCGTCGTCGTGGAAATCCAGGACGTGGGCGTCCGCTACTTCAACTACACGAAGGACGTGATGCGGCTGATGGAGATGCTGCAGCTCCTCGGCGACGAAGCGCCGTCGCTCTATGTCGTGGACCATATCAACCCCTCCGGCCGCGTGGTCGAGGGCACGATCCCGGCCGTCGTGGGCGAGATGTTCGTCCCGAAGGTCGCCCATCGGCACGGACTCACCCTCGGAGAGCTCGTGAACCTGTACGCCGCCGAAATCGGCGCGAAGTTCCCGATCCATATCATCTCGGCGCGGGCGACGGATTCCAACCGGCAGCTCCTGCCGTGGACCATCGCGCCCGCCTCCGACATCCCGGGCCTGTTCAGCTCCTACCTGTACAGCGGCGGCGGCCTGTGGAACAACACGACCGTGACGCCCGGCATCGGCACGGCGCGCCCGTACGAGTACATCGGCGCCCCCTTCGTGCGTCCCGGCCTGCCCGTGGACCTGCCTGTGGTCGAAGGCGCGATCCTGCGGCCCTGCTCCTTCACGCCGGCCGCGGGCCGCTACGCCGGCGAACGCTGCCAGGGCTTCCAGATCATGCTCCTCCCCGGCGAGGACTACCACAGCCTGATGCACACCCTCCGCCTGATGCGCTGGTTCACCGAGCACTACTCCGCCTTCGAGTTCGAGGAAGCCTTCTGGACCAAGCTGGCGGACCCCGTGCTGGCCGAATACCTCAAGGGTTCCATCCCCTTCGACGTCGCCCGCGAGCACATTAAGCTGGAAGAACAGAAATGGATCCGCAAGGCCAAACGCTACCTCCTGTACGACGATCAGCCGTATCGGATGAAATAATTTGGAAATACCGGAAAAGATTCCTATCTTTGCGGTCCGAAATTGTTAACAATTAGTTTTTTTACGTAAAATGAAGAAAGGAATCCATCCCGAAACCTACCGTCTTGTAGCTTTCAAGGATATGTCGAATGACACCATCTTCGTCACCCGGTCCTGCGCCCCGTCCAAGGAGACCATCGAGGTCGAAGGCGTCGAGTACCCGCTGGTGAAGCTGGAGATTTCCAACACTTCCCACCCGTTCTACACGGGCAAGGTGAAGCTCGTTGACACCGCCGGTCGCGTCGATATGTTCTACCAGAGATACAAGAACAGAAAGAAATAATCATTTCTGTCCCAACAGGTTACAAGAAGTCCCGCTCGAGAGAACGGGACTTCTTCGTTTATGGTCGACAGCCGGTCAGTCCTTCTTTTCGAAGAAAAGGTCCAGTTCGCTGTCGTCGAAGGTGCCGAACCACTCGTGCAGCTTCGCCGCCGCCTGCGCCTTCACCTCCGGCGTGATGCTCTTGATCACGCAGTACACGCCCCACACCAGGGCGGCGAGGTCGTCGGTGTATCCGGCAACGGGAATGAAGTCGGGGATCAGGTCGATGGGCAGGATGAAATAGCCCAGGGCGCCGATAATCTTCGCCCGGTCCTTTCCTGACGTGGAGGGACTCTTGAGCACGTAATACAGCAGAAGAGCGGCGTAGCTCACTTTGATGCCGGCCTTGCGGGCGAACTTCTTCAGTTTCTCCCAGAACGCGTTCTCGTCGTAATGGGGCGTGTATTTCTCGAGATCCTGATCCATTTTCCGTAGTTTTTTCCTTCTTCCTGCAAAAATCGGGCGAAATAATCACTATCTTTGGATACCTAATCTTACTTGACATGCTCAAATTTCTGCAGCAGCCCGCGCATCTGCCGGCCGAGACCGGTCCCGAGGCGGATGAGAAATACAAGAAACTGCGCCTGCAGGTGTTCATCGGCGCCTTCATCGGCTATGCCGGCTTCTATCTGGTCCGGAAGAACCTGTCCATGGCCATCCCCGCGATGGCTCCGCTGGGCTTTGCCAAAACCGAACTGGGCTTTGTCCTGGGCCTGAACGCGGCCGCCTACGCCCTGTCCAAGTTCCTGATGGGCAGTGTGTCCGACCGCTCCAATGCCCGGGTGTTCCTACCCCTGGGCCTGGTCCTGACGGCCATCTCGATGTGCTTCATGATTGTTCCGATCCAGTTCATCGGCGCGGAGCACAAGGCCCTGGCCATCCTGGTGATGGGCATCCTGAACTTCCTGGTGGGATGGTTCAACGGCATGGGCTGGCCCCCTTGCGGCCGCGTGATGACGCACTGGTTCTCCGTGAGCGAACGGGGCACGATGATGTCGATCTGGAACTGCGCCCATAACGTGGGCGGCGCCCTCGTCGGCCCGATGGCCACCTACGGTGCAGCCTGGTTCGGCAGCTGGTTCTACGGCGCGCACGAGGAACTGTACTTCCTCATCGGCACATTCGCTTTTCCGGCCTCCGTGGCCCTCTTTATCGCCCTGCTGGCCTATATCCTGCTGCGGGACACGCCGCAATCCTGCGGCCTCCCGTCCGTGGAGAAGTGGCGCAACGATTACCCGAAAAACTACTCCGAGAAGCACGAGAAGGCCATTTCTTCCAAGGAGATCTTCTTCAACCACGTGCTCAACAACAAGTTCCTGTGGTACATCGCCCTGGCGAACGCCTTCGTGTACATGGTCCGCTACGGCTGCCTGGACTGGGCGCCGACCATCCTCACGGAGAAGGGCATCGACCTCAAGAGTGCCGGATGGGCCTATTTCGCCTATGAGTTCGCCGCCATCCCCGGTACCCTCCTGTGCGGATGGCTGTCGGACAAACTCTTCCACGGCCGCCGCGCCCTGCCTACGATGATTTTCATGGCCCTTGTAGCGGTGTTCATCGTCCTGTACTGGGCCTTCATCGACAACCTCACGGTCGTCATCATCGCCCTCATCGGCATCGGATTCTTCATCTACGGGCCGGTCATGCTCATCGGCGTGCAGGCCCTGGACCTGGCCCCGAAGAATGCGGCGGGTACCGCGGCGGGTCTGACGGGCTTTTTCGGCTATTTCTTCGGCACCTTCATCCTGGCGAACTGGGTCATCGGCCTCATCGCCCAGAATGTGGGCTGGGGCGCCACCTTTACGTTGCTGCTCGCCGCTTGCTTCCTTGCGATTTTCTTCATGGGAATGACCTACAAGGAAGAGCAGTACCTGGTGAAGAAGGAGAAGAAAGACTGACAGATTGGCAGAGGATCCGCCTCTGGCAGATAATTTGATAATCTCTCTCGCGGCTTCCCGGGTTCCGGCGAGGCCGCGTTTGACATGAAATTGACAGAACCATGGCAGAGAAAAAGAAGAAAGATACCGAAAGCAAGGACCTGGCGAAGGTCTTGAAGGAAGTCGAGGAACTGAAGAAGCAGGTGGAAGAAGCCGAAGCGAAAGCGGCCGAGGCCGAGACCCATGCGGCGGAAGCGGAGAAGAAAGCCGCCGACGCGGAGGCCAAGGAGGCCGAGCGCAAGAACGAGTTCCTCCGTCTGATGGCGGAGTTCGACACGTTCCGCCGTCGTACCGCCGAGGAGAAGCTGGAGCTGGTGAAATCGGCTTCCGCCGACACCATCAAGGGCCTCCTTCCCGTTCTGGACGACTGCGAAATCGCCCTCGCCCAAATGGAAAAGACCGAGGGCAACGAGGCCGCCATCGAAGGCGTCCAGCTTATTTTCAATAAGTTGATGAATTACCTGAAGACCAAGGGTCTGGAGCGGATCGAAGCCAAAGGCGAGGTGTTCGACACCGAACTGCACGAGGCCGTGACGCTCTTCCCCACCCCGGACGAGGCCCAGAAGGGAAAGGTCATCGACGTGGCGCAGACGGGCTACACCCTGGGCGGCAAGGTCATCCGCTTCGCCAAAGTGATCGTTGGAGCATAGGGATATGGCACAGAAAAGAGACTACTACGAGGTATTGGGCGTGACCAAGTCGGCATCCCCCGACGAGATCAAGGCCGCCTACCGCAAACTCGCGCTGAAATGGCACCCGGACCGCTGGGTGAACTCCTCCGACGCCGAGAAGAAAACCGCCGAAGACAACTTCAAGGAGGCGGCCGAGGCGTATTCGGTGCTGAGCGACCCTGACAAGAAGGCCCGCTACGACCAGTTCGGATTTGCCGGCGACCAGATGGGCGGCGGAGGCGGTTTCGACTTCGGCGGCTTCGACCTGAACGACATCCTCCGGAACGTGTTCGGCGGCGGGTTCAACTTCGGGGGCGGCGGTTTCGATTTCGGCTTCGGCGGCGGTTCACAGGGAGGATCGACTCAGACCCGCACCTATCGCGGCCGGGATATCCGTACCAGCGTCAAGCTTACCCTCGAGGAGATTGCGACCGGTTGCGAAAAGGAAGTGACCATCGAGCGCAACCGCCCCTGCCCCGACTGCAACGGAAAAGGCACCAAGAACGCCTCCGACCTCAAAACCTGCCCTTCCTGCAACGGCCGAGGCCAGACGCAGCGCGTGGTGAACAGCCTCTTTGGCCGGGCCGTCTCTTACGAGACCTGCCCCCAGTGCGGCGGCGAAGGAAAGATCATCACCAACCCCTGCCGCCGGTGCAACGGAACCGGCCTGGAACGCCGCCGCGAGACGGTGCGGGTGAAAATCCCCGCCGGCGTGGAGGAAGGTATGCAGGTAACGGTTCGCGGCGAAGGCCATTCCGCCATGCATGGCGGGACCAACGGCGACCTGCTCGTCGTCATCAAGGAGGAAACGCACTCCAACCTGCGCCGTGACGGGAACAACCTGTTCTATACGCGGATCATTTCCGTGATGGACGCGATGCTGGGCTGCGAGATTTCCGTCCCCTGCCTGGACGGCAGCTACAAGGTGAAACTGGACGCCGGCACCCAGTCCGGAACGGTCATCAAACTGCGCGGCAAGGGTCTCCCTTCCGTCCAGGGTTACGGCCGCGGAACGGGTGACCTCTATGTGAAGATCCTGGTCTGGATTCCGCGCAAACTCTCCCGCTCCGAGAAGGAAATGATGGAGTCCATCCGGAACAATTCCACCTTCACGCCGGACCTCAGCCGGGACGACAAGGCGATTTTTGACAAAGAGAAGAACATTTTCTAAAAAAAGTTTGGTCAATCCGAAAATTGTTCATACATTTGCAGTCCCAAAACGAAGCAACCTCTTGCTATGGAGTTGATCGGCAATGTTGCGTAAATGGAGAATTGAAAAAATGGATTTGATCAAAGTAGCAGAGCAGGCTTTTGCAGGAGGCAAGGCCGCAGAATTTCCGGAGTTCAAGGCCGGTGACACCATCACCGTTACCTACCGGATCAAAGAAGGAGACAAGGAGCGCGACCAGAAGTTCAGGGGCGTCGTCATCCAGATGAAGGGTGCTGATCCTTTCACGAAGACTTTCACCGTCCGCAAAGTATCCGGCGGCATCGGCGTCGAGAGAATCTTCCCGTTCCAGTCCCCGTTCATTGACAGCATCGAGGTGAACAAGTACGGTAAAGTGCGTCGCGCACGCATCTTCTACCTCCGCGACCTCACCGGTAAGAAGGCCCGCATCAAGGAAAGAGTCTACAAAGCTGCTGAGAAAGAATAATACGCCGCAAGGCACCTGGCTCCATAGCTCAATTGAATAGAGCATTTGACTACGGATCAAAAGGTTACAGGTTTGAGTCCTGTTGGAGTCACTGAAAAACCGCATTGGAGATATCTCCAGTGCGGTTTTTCTTTTTTCTTGTACCGGTTTTGTACCGGCATTTTTTTGAAACAGCCCGTTTCGAGCGCTGCAATCTATGGTGCAATCCAAAGAGATTCGTTGTATCTGAAAGCAAATAGAGTCGCCGCAAAAGCCGGGAAATAGCCACGCGTTTCGGCTGGAAGGAAACGGTATATATCCCAATACTCGCGCGAACCCGCACGGGTGATCGCTCGGTCAACGGACGCGAAGCCACAGTTGTACGATGAGATGGCCAGCCGCCAGTCACCATACCTCGTGAACGCTTTCTCCAAATAGGAAGCGGCGGCCACTGTCGAACGGCGGTAATCCAGCCGATCGTCGACGAATCCGTCGCAGCGAAGTCCATAATGCCGGGCAGTTCCAGGCATCAGTTGCCACATTCCCCTAGCCCCTGCCTTTGAGAGCGCTCGGGGATTCATGGCAGACTCTACAGCTGCAAGAAGAGTCAGATCCTCTGGTAGCCCCTTCTTCTTGAAGGCCGAACGTAGTTCCTCTTCATAAGCCGCATATCGCGCGAGTACTACACGAAGACCCTTCGAATGGCGAGCGATATAGTCGGCAACCATCGGGGCAAGGAGTGAATCCGGGGATTCCCAGAAATGCTCCAGGACAGCACCGGCACCCTCGTTGATATCTACCGGGGCTGTCTCATCCTCTTCGACATCCACGAAATCCCAGGTCCCGACCTGGATAGAGACATCCCACGAGATAGTATCGTTCCCAAGCGACTGCAATACCGGTATGGAACTGCTCTCCCCCCGATGTCTTGCGATATCCTCCAGGTCACGGCGGGACAACTGGGCCGCAGCCGGAATAGCAAGAAACAGAAGACAAATTAATACCGCACTACGCGTCCCCATACATCAGTTCCTCCTTCCTGTTTGAGCCGTCCCCTCCTGGAAGCAACCTGTTGACGATTTCCTGAACATCCCGACGAATCCGGATGAAGTTTTCCTCGATCGTTTCCTGAATCAGTTCGCCTATCTGCCGATCTGCTTCCTCAGAAAGGATCCTTTCAACCTCCCTGTCTGTCAATGACCGGATTGTTGCATCCACCCGCTGCTCCATGATATCCTCAGATTCAATAACGCCATCCTGGACTATCCGGTCAATCGCCCAACTCCGGAGAATCCCTGCTCTCATCCGGGGTTCATGCACCGACTCGATAATCTCCGATTCCCCGAAATCAGTCATTTGCGGGAGTTTCCGATTCGTCTTCCGCCTCTCCTTCTGGCGCTCGTTGTCAATCTGGATTTCGCCACAGAAAAACTTCTTGAGGATAGGCGTGGCGTTGTTGTCGGCCACCTTGCCGAAAAAATACCCCTGCGTGAGCGTCTCGATCTTCGAAATGGGCATAAGTTCCTCCTGATGGAAAGAGATCGAGACAGATTCAGAGTCGATGTTCTGCGTCTGGCTCTGCTGCTCACGGAACTCCTTGCCGAAGGATTTGTTCAAGTCCTCGGCTGTCTTGCCGTTCACCTGGCCGCTGAAGATATTGCCCACGGTGTTAAAGATGACATCCGCCTCCTTCTGGGAGTAGTCCCGGATAAGCTGGGACTTGTCCTGCGCCCCGATAACAATAGCCACCTTGTTCGACCGGGCGGTCGCGATGAGGTTGTCCAGCCCCTTAATAAATATAGTGGGCAGCTCATCCAACAGGACGCCACACTTTCGTTTTCCCTTGTGGTTGATGAGCTTGAACATCCGGGAAGTGAATAACGAAAGTGTCGTACCATAAATCTGTTGCCGGTCCGGATCATTGCCGATGCAGATGGTCTTCGGATCATCAGGGTTGTTCAAGTCCAGCCGGAAGTCATCACCGGAGAGCACCCAGTACAGGGCCGGTGAGGCCATCTTATTCAGCGGGATAGTCGCCGAAGCAATCTGTCCCTGGAGCTGGTCCTGGGCACCGGCGGCCAAAGCTGATGCAAAGGGCTTGATCTTCGTCTCGAGCTGCGGATACAGCGAAAGGATAGTAAAAATCTTCTTGTAGTCGATGGACATCAGTTCGATCACATGAGGGAAGGTGCAGTACTTCCCTCCCTCATAGATGGAAAGGAAGAAGATGATGGCATCCAGGTACACCTTCGCGGACATCGCGAAGAAGTCCTCCTTCTCCACAGTACCCGGGGCGACATTCTTCATCACGATATCGGCGATTTCAGCCGAATCGGCGGGGTCCTGGATGTACGAAGGATGGATTGGATTACAGCGGTTGGAGTAGCGTGGATCCTTGAAGTTGATGACATAGAACTTGGGAGCCGTAGGATCGGGGACATACTCAGGCTCACCCGCTACCCTCCCGGAGGCGGGATTCTTCTTCATGGGGTACTTGCGCAAGGTTTCGTTGTACACGACTTCCGTGAGATCCGGGAACTTGTAGTCGTACACGAACATACTGTACCCTTTCTCCACCATTTGTTCAATGAATGGATTATATACGGAATACGATTTGCCAGATCCTGGGCTTCCCAGGACCATCGTCGCCCGGAACGGGTTCACCACGTTGATCCAGCCGTTGTGAATCTTCTTATGGTACTGGTATTTCGTCGGGATGTTGATGGAATCCGGCGTATTGATGAGCTCGTCGCATTGCTCGAATGTCTCATTGACATCGTTCTCCGCCCGTTTGAAAGAGGACAGATTCCGGCTGATCATGGCGACGGACCAGGCGCACATCGTGAATCCCAAGGCGGTCGTCACAATATATATCGCTGCACGAGGATGCAACGAATACAGGGCAAGTCCGACCAGGAACATGGCACCGACAATCCACCAATTCACTGTCATACCCTTTCCCGACCTAACCACATGACTGACCACCATGAGGAGGAAAGCCCAGCATTTCGTAATCAGATGGGACCTGAAGAGACCGCCGGCCCGAAGATCGAGCATAATCCTCTGCAAGGCAGGATGCGTCAAGCCCGAGGTCACGAAAACCGGTTGGGCATAATAGAAGATATTCATCGCAAGGATGACATAGGCTGCGATGAGCAGGAAGAAGTAGATCTTCTCGTATTCGCGTTTCTCCGGCGACATTGTATAATAATTGGTCAGTGCCTTTTCCTTATGATTCTCTGTTTCTTCTTCCTGAACACCTTTGAATCATCCCTAGATGCCGAACCGAAATCGCCCGCGCGACCAAGCACCCCGGAGGCCACTCCGAGAGCGGCATCCACCGTATCGACTTCACGTTCTTCGACAACAATCTCCGAGCTGTCATAGTCTTCCCTTGCCCCCTCGCAGTAGGACGGGGTCCTTGTGGGTTCTTCCTCCAACACGCGAGAAGAAATCTCAAGAGTAAGAACAGCCGCTTCTTCCTTAAGTGAAGCAGTTCGCCATCGCGTATCCGCCTCCCTGTAGGCGGAAGTCGTTATTCCGGGCAGTTCAGAACCCCTCAAGACAGTCTTGGACCAATCATCAACAAACGTCGCTCCGTAAATGCCCCCCTTCCGGGAGCGGAATACCGAGGCGTGGATACCCCGCCTGGCAAGCATCGACACGAATGAATCCTCGCTGCGGGAGCGGGCCAAAGCATCCGAGACAGCCCGGGCGATTCTCGACCTAACTACTATGGACACCGGCTTCAAGTATTTATTTGAGTGAACCTTTGACTCAAAAAGACCGTATAAGTCCTCCTTCATTTCCTGGCCACTGATCACACGAGCCACAGGTTTCCCGTCAGGACCAGCTCCTTGGATTACAATGTCGGGACCGGTCGGGGTGTCTCTTGTGTCCATGATAAGACCTTTTGAGGCACAGACCGCCTTGAGCTGCGGGATGGTGTTGAATCGGTATTCGGTGGCTTCTCGAAACAGGGATAGATACTGGTTGCAGATGTCTCCGGATTTCTGGTCGAACCGCACGATATGGGTACGGCCTGGTCTATTCTTAGGTCCATTCTCCTTCCCTACTTTGTAATGGAATTGCTGTGCGTTCTGCTTCAGCAATTGCTGGCAACGGTAAATCTCCCTGTAATCATTGATCTTCTTGCCCTCCCAGTTCGTCCGGATGGATACCACATGATAATGGGTCCTATCTATGTCTCGATGTTCATAGACAACATAAGGTTGCGAGCCGTAACCGAGCCCATTCATCAGGGCCGAAGCGAACTCCCTGACCTCATGGTCGGAGAGTCTCTCACCCGCCTGGAAAGGATCCGGGTTAATTGAGAGTTGAAAGGACACACAATCAGAAGACCTGTTCCGCTTTTCGTACCGAGAGAAGGTATCTCGTATGTCTTCAGGGAAGGCCGAGGGGATGTTAACGGCACATAGTATGCGCGCAACTCCCCCCTCGACTTTCCGTTGGTTGTACAACAGTGTCCCAGCCATCGTGGCACGGGCTGATTGGATCTTCACGACCAAAGTCAGAGCCTCTTGAATTTGAATTCACGTTCGGCCGTTCACTCGGCCTTCTTCCCCACCAGTTCCACGCTCAGGGCATTCACCTGCAGATTCGGGAAGGACCTGCCATCCTTATTGGTCATTGAGAAGCGGAAGTTGCCGATAACCTG
>JAEEGG010010537.1_pt1 | contig 20387 bp, 13 predicted proteins | sample 9134161 | NCBI WGS metagenome assembly JAEEGG01 (sample SAMN16246543, study PRJNA631951) | gut metagenome | biome: gut microbiome; feature: rumen; material: CR-attached | host: Bos | place: Iran: Karaj | collected 2018-10 | reverse complement strand
TAAACTTTTTTTGTATCATTCACTTCTCCACAAAAGCTTAATTTCGTTTGGCAAGCCTTACTATCACCGCATCCTGCATAATCAAGACGAATTGAAGCAATGCCGATGTTCAATAATCTTTTGGACAATTCTGCAAACAAATTACCGACTTCATTTTTTTGTGATCCTGTTCCATGGCATAGAATTACCGCTGGCATTTTTTCGTGTTTTTGGGAATAAGAAAACACTGCTGGGATAGCGTATTCTGTATTATATATTGTAATTAGTTTTTCCATATCTTGTTCTCCGATTTTTAGTCTGTTTTATTCCTGATTTATCGTACAACTTCCAATACAAATCCGATCACTGAGAACAAATTGCAGAAGCAGTGAAAACACATGCTTATGTAAATGTTTTTCTTCTTATACGCAACATATGCAACCGGTGCGAATACCAATATTCTGAAGATATTATTGAACGGCAGCCAGAAATGATAAAGCGAGAATAGTATTGCTATAAGTATTGGTGTGAAGCTGTTTTGGATGCGGAAATGCGATGTCAGATAACCCCTGAAAAACAACTCTTCAGTTACCGGTCCTATAATCACATTGAACAGTCCGTAGTATATGCATGTAATCACTATTACAGGCGTCGGGAACGATTTTACGTAATCTATATTCTGCCAGTCAAAACCAACGGGCAAGCGGCTAAGCAGGGCACTTCTGACCGGTTCAAGCAGTTTGTTTTCGATAGGAGCAACAAATGCGGACAATAATCCGGCTATACTGAAAAACAGAAACGCAATGAGCAAAGTTTTCCATACCGACACTTTTCCTTGTCCCGACAATGCGCTTTTTATTGAATATGATCCATATTCTTTTTTGCTTGCGAAAAAAATAAAGCCCAGTTCTATCGGAACAAGAGTTACAGTTCCCAAAAGGCAGAATAACAGGATATATGGCATCTTGGCAAAATAACCCAATATCAAATAACTAAGGCTAAGAATTGCCGTAGGTGTGAAGATATACAAAAGCGTTTTCTTTATAGTTATTTGATTCATGTTAGTTCCAAATACTGTTTATTTTCTCGACTAAGGGCTCACTCCCTCAGACAAGGTAATTATATCATCCGGGTAAAGTTCTCTTGATAACTTTTTGAGCTGCAGAACCAGTAAATAATAACAGACACACCCTGACACAAAATTAGTGAGGTGCCATATTATGTTGACATTTTGTTGACATTGAAATTGAAAATGCCCTATTTTAGGGCATTTCCAGCGTTTTGAGATTATTCGAGTTCTTTGCAGATACCCATATCTTGTGGTCAGTAAGTTCCTAAAAACACAATATCTTGGGGTGATTTTCTACCTATTCCACGTGTTCCGTGACTATTTACGTGCGGATAGTGGCTTTTTAGTGGCTTATTATGTTTTCGCACACTCACTTAATCGCTATATTTTTTGAAGTTTTCTGCTTGCTCCAAGATATCGCTATATACCTTCTCATATATCTCAGGAGGCGTAGGCGGATATCCGTGCTTAGCAAGTATCATAATGATGTCTGCCTGCATCAAAGCCTTGATCTGGGCGCTGTTAGCCCAGTCTGAATATTTCTCTTTATCCTTCAATGCTGCTCGTATCTCTTTTGCAAGTTCTATATTTTTATCATCCGGGAACTCAAAACGGAATTTCTCAGCTACAGCTACGAGAATATCGTAGAAAGCCTTCTCCTCGTAGTCTATTCCCATAGCAACAAAGGAATTCTCTTCCTCTTTAAGCTTGTTTAACAGATCCATCAACTGTTCTGACACATCGTCAAGAATAGTCTTAATATATTCAGCGTCATTCATTCTGCTGTTATATCTATCCATGACTGCCTGCATTCTTTCTTCGAATGTAAGAGCCTTAATTTTGTTAATTCGTCTATATTCTTCAACTTTTTTCTTAAGAAGCTGCGCTAAGATCTTAACCCTAGTATTGGGGAGCTTAATGCGACTGATCTCAATCAAATAATCATCACAGAATAAATCTACAGCCTCAGAGTTAATCTCAGCATCAGTTGAGAAAACTTCCTCAACGCCCTCAGACTTTATAGCATCCTCAAGCATCTTCTGAACATGAGCATTCATTGTATCCGTATCCGGAGCGTCACCCTTGGTCAGCTTAAACAGTATAGATCGTACAGCTTTATAGTAATGGACAAGGTCAAGTTCATACTTAGTAAAGTCTTTTCCGCTGTTACAAAGATTGAAAGCCTTGGACATGCGGAGAACATTCGACATAAACCTCTGTTCAAGGTCTTTGGTGGCCTGAACAAATTCAGCGGCTTCGTTAAGGCATTGTAGTCTTTCGCCCGGAGTGCCATTAAAGAACTTGGAATTATCAAATCCATGCATCATGGCATTGAGCACTTCTATCTGATCTCTAACAAGACGTATTGCTGCCTGAACACTATCATCGTCGAACCCGTCTTCATCAAAATCTGTATATCTTCTGAGAGCTGCAAGCAACCCCAGTTTGATTCCAATGAAATCAACTATTAGTCCACTATCCTTGCCAGCAAAGGAACGATTAACACGCGACACAGTCTGAACGATGGTATGGCTCTGAGTAATTGGCTTATCAATGTAAATTGTGTCGAGGAAAGGCACATCAAATCCTGTTAGCCAAAGATCTACGACAATTGCGATCTTAAAGTTACTGTGGATATTCTTGAAGTGCTCAGCTGCTGTCTTACGTACGGAGTCAGGACCAAGAAGATCATACATTTCCTGTGGATCATCCTTCGAGCGTGTAGCCACGAACTGACACATAGGCATGGGCATAAGTTCTTTCTTATCTTTCTCATTCAATTCAACTCCATCCGGGGCTACTTTCGGTTCAAACCATTCCGGACGCTTAGCTTTGAGTATGTTATATAGCTTGAATGCAATCGGTCGATTCATACAGACAAACATGCACTTGCCGGCTACAGTTGAACCTTCGTTTACACGTGTTTCGTAATGATTGATGAAATAATCTGCTACAGAACCAAGAACATCATCATCGCCAACAATAGCAGACATGTTAGAAACAGCCTTTTTGCTGGCTTCGACCTGATACTCATTGCTTCCCTCAGCAAGACACTGCTTATAGTATTCTTCTATAGCCTTAACCTTATCAGTATCTAATACGGCTCTTGCGGGCCTTCCGTCATAAACGAGACGAACGGTGATACCGTCCTTTACGGAATCAGTCATGGTGTATTGATCGATAACAGGACCGAATACTTCCATAGTGGCATCCACAGGTGTTCCAGTGAAGCCGATATAGGTTGCCTGCGGTAATGCAGTATGAAGGAATGTGGCAAAGCCATATCTATCGAGAACCTCATCTGATTTCAAAACAGTCTTGAAGTCAAGGTTGTTCTGGGTTCTGTGAGCCTCGTCAGAGATGCAAATGATATTTGTCCTGGTCGATACTTCGCCAAACTCCTCAGCAAATTTCTGAACTGTAGTTAGGTAAACACCGCCGCTTGCCGTCTTTGCAAGCAAATCCTTGAGTTGTTCACGGCTTTCCATCTCAACAACAGAGTTATCCCCAATAAACTTCTTGGAGTTTAGAAATTGCGTCGAAAGTTGATCGTCAAGATCCGATCGGTCTGTAATAAGTAAAACAGTTGGCGAATGCAAGCTCTCTTCATGCATGATAAGCCTTGTAAGGAACAACATAATGAAACTCTTACCACATCCTGTTGTACCGAAGTAAGTACCACCCTTACCATCTCCAGCAGGCTTCTGATGGGTTAATACATTATCTAATAACTTACGAGCAGCAAAGTACTGAGGATAACTTGCAACAACCTTGAAATTCTTGCCGTTGTCTGTATCCGGAAAATAGATAAAGTTATGGATAATGTCGTAAAGACGATCCTTGCGGAACATTCCCTGTATCATTGTATCTAATGAATCAATGCCGTCAGCAGGACGATCAGACATCTCTATACGACGCCAAGAATAGAAGTGCTCATAATCTGAAAAGATGGATCCTGCCTTTGTATTAACACCATCAGATATGACCGCAAAGCAGTTATACTTGAACAATTCGGGAATATCCCTCATATACCGAGTGGTAATCTGGACATAGGCATCATGGATTGTTGTATCTTCCTTAATAGCTGATTTGAACTCCATAACAACAACAGGAAGACCATTAATATAGATAATTGCATCTGGACGACGAGTAGCCTTGGGTCCCTTAATAGTTAGCTGGTTAACAATTTTAACGATGTTTTTGTTATCCTCTGTATCAAAGTCAATAAGACGAAGATGGAAATCCTTAGCAGAGCGGTCTTCACGCACAAAAGTCTCACCTTCAACCATTTTAATAAACATAGCTCTGTTAGCACTATAAAGCGGGTTTGCTGAGGCATAACGAAGATTACGGACAACTGAGTCAATCTCTGACTGAGTAATACCCTGAGGTGCATATTTTGCCTGAAGGAATGCAGCGAGATCTTCTTCAATGATTACATCCGTCAGTTCGCGATGAAGATTATCGCCACAGACATAGTCATAATCTTGATTAATGAACTTGTCGATTATAGCCTGCTCTAGATCTGCTTCGGTAAACATTGAAGACATCTATATCACACTCCCTTATATCAGATTGTTTATGAGCAATAAACGCAACTCTAATAGTCTTTGTATCTCACAATTATTATTAAAACGCTGGCTCTCTATACAGTTCAAAACAGTAGTTAATCTTTTCATCGATTCTTTTCCAGCTAAAGCAACAGGTAGTTTCAATTGTTCAATTATTCCAATATATGAACGAGTACTGCCTGCATCAGCAAATGCCTTCAAAGCAAGTTGGAAGTCTCTGCTTGTAAAGTAATATTTTAAGAATACAGAAGATATGTAATTTATCGGACGATAATATGTCACTTGAGGTGTAAGTACAATCGTTTCATATTCATCGTAGACCATAGCAACTCTTCCGATCGTTGCCTTATGAGTTAACAAAACATCACCTTTTTTGGAGAATCCTTTTCTAAGAGTTTTTGATTGTGATTCAGAAATGAATGAACATTTTGAATAATTCACAAAACCTTCAGATAAATCGTTAGCCATAATGAATGGGACGCCCGATAAAACATAATCACTAGTCTTAGGATGCAATTCTCCATGGTTTCCATCCATAGGTGTTTTTATATATTTACGTTCAACCAATGATCTGACTGTACAATTCTCCCAACCATCGCCTCGAGCATAGTCGTCAGTTTTTGTTTTTTCAAAATACAAAAGCCCATAATTCAAAAGACTGTCATTGATTTTTTGCAACAAATCAATTCTTTCTGTTACAACCTGATAGTCATGAACAATCTTTCGCTGCTCATCAATCGAGGGGACTGGGAGTTTCATATTACAGAAATCTTCCCAATCCAAAGAGCCTCTAACACCGCCAACAGCATAAAATGAAGCTTCTCTATCAAATTCAGATCGTCTAAACCACAATTCCATGTATTCTGGTAAGATTTCATCTGGTTTATTAACTTCAAACATAACATATGCTGGAGACATGATGGCTGGAGTCTCCTCAGAGTACATAGCTATAGGAATACGTTGATCACGGCTGACCTGCATTAAACTGCATGCAAATTGACCTCTACGAATCACTTTGTAATTCTTTAAATCCGTTCCAATTACATTAGCAACAGAAGGAATATAGCATTTGTCAATGCTGATACCCATCAAATATTCTATTTCGCCGTTGGAATTACGATTATCAATTACAGAAATATAATCTCCAATTCTGTTGAATTGCTTTGACATATCTACATCTCTCTTTAAAGCTTAATGGTATAACCGAGGTCATTCATAACTTTCAATAGTTCTTCTTTAGATTGCTGTTCCTGAACAAGCAAATCCTTCAATTCACTCTGAAGTTGAGACATCTTTTCATCATAGTTAGTATCTTCTCCAGACTGTATAAATTCAATATATCTGCTAGGTACAAGGCTATAGTCTTTCTCAATGATTTCTTCCTTCTTTGCAGCATAACAAAATTCAGGAATATCTTCGTAAGCAATCTGGTATTCATCCAATCGCCATGATTTGAATCTGTCTACTATAACAGCCCGATCATCCTCAGTGAACTCAAGATACTTCTTTTCATAGGGATGACCCATTTGACGAAGATCCATGAATAGTATCTCGCCACTACGATCACGATATGCGATGTCTCCTTCAGGGCGTTTTTCGACCCGCGCCTTTTTATTTTTATTCAGGATCCAAATAGTTACAGATATATTCGTTGTGTAGAACATGTTCTGTGGCAAGATAATAATTGATTCAACAACATCGTTCTCAATCATGCGTTTACGGATTTCATACTCATCTCCGCCGGCCGATAAGGCTCCATTTGCCAACAGAACAACACCTACACCATTCTGACTAAGTTTAGAAAGGGTATTAAGAAGCCAGCCATAGTTGGCATTACTTGTAGGTGGTGTAGGATAACCATTCCAACGCGGATCATCGATTAACTGATTGGGTTCGCGCCAATCTTTCTGATTAAAGGGCGGATTCTCTAAAGAGAAATCAGCCTTAAGGTCCTTGTGCTGGTCATTCAAGAATGTGTTAGCTGCTTCTGCTCCGAGATTGGCAGAGATACCACGAATAGCGAGATTCATCTTTGCCAGTCTTCGTGTCGTGTCTGTAAGCTCCTGTCCATAAATAGAGACTGCGAGTCGATTACCCTTATGTTCATCGACGAAGCGCATAGACTGAACAAACATACCACCTGAACCACATGCACCATCGTAAACGATACCTGAATAGGGTTCAATAAGTTCACAGAGCAAGGCAACTACTGTTCGTGGTGTATAGAATTCTCCTTTGCCTTTACCTTCCTTAAGAGCAAACTGGCGCAGACAGTATTCATAGACTTTTCCAAAAACATCCTTGTCACCACCAATCTGTAGATCAATACCATTGATGAGGTCAAGCAGTGATGACAGTCCGCTCGGATCCATACGTAGACGAGAATAGTAGTTATCCGGGAGAGCACCTTCAAGCGCAGGATTCTTCATTTCTATTTCATGCAAAGCCGTGTCAATCTTGATAGCAATGTCCGGCTGCTTCGCATTTTTCATGATGAAATCCCAGCGAGCACACTCGGGAATATAAAAAACATTATCTTTCTGATAGAAGGGCATCATCTCCAAAAAAGCTTCTTGTCCGTTGGCGATCATCTGCTCTCTATGCTCAGAAAAACGGTCATTCGCATACTTAAGGAAGATCATCGACAAAACTACATGCTTGTATTCAGCAGGTTCGACCTTGCCCCTAAGCTTATTTGCAGCATCCCATAACGTCTGCTCAATGGGTCTCTGCTCTTTGTTGTCCTTGCCTTTTGCCACTTTAAATATCCTCCAATGATCTGTCATTTCAAATATTATTCTTTTTCTATATCAATATAATTATATTATAAGAAGCATAAAGAATCCTTGAATTCTTTGTATCGAGATGCTTAGTTCAGAATTGAAGTAGGTTTCAAAAACCGACTAGAGCCCATATAACAATTACTATAGTCAAACTAACAGACATCACAGTCCATTTTAGACTCCTGTTATAGTTTTTATACTTTTCGCTAGCTATTACCGAATTTATATATATTTGAGATAGAATATCATTAAGCCTTTCTTCTGTTGTCTCGTGAACAAAATGATTCATATACTCGGCATAACTCATCTTAGATACGCTTCCAAAAAACACATTTGACTTTTCACTCATCTTCTTCTGAAAGTATCTGTTACTGTCAGTTCTTGCAAACACAGTATTAATTACATGAAACGCTGTAATAATATAAAAGAACAAAACGATGAATAAGGCCATCAAGAAAAGGGTCTTGTGAAGATTAACTTCCTCAAATAACCTCATGACAAAGCCACATGCCTTGCTTATTGATTCTGTCGTAAGCAATATAGTCAGGATTATACCTATGGTACCTAATAATACAGACATTTTATTATCGCAGTTATTAATCCAAGCATCCGTTCTTTCTAATACTTTCAAAGCATAATCAGTCTTATAGCTGATATCTTCAAGCTTGTTATCTGGTCCTACATAAGACTCATTATTCGATTTAGATGAGTTATATCTTTTTGTTGCCTTCTTTTTCATAAGCAATTCCCGCCTATACATTATCGTCAATCCACTTTTCGAAATCTCTAAACACTATATCGCAGTGATAAAAATCGGCACTCGCATAATATGAATACGGGTTGCTTTTATAAGGCTTAATCCATTCTTTATAGTTTTCATTTGTCTTTTCTAATGACTCGTGAATATTACTATAGAACAAGGAACTCATTGCAATTGGTTTAACACCATTTCTGTATGCTTTATCACCCAGATGAGAGGCATCAACCACAGCTTTTCCAATCCAAACTTTGTCGTTAATCCCACTACCAGATTGTCCTGCTTTAATAATTAGATCTTCAGAGCAGCCAAGTCCTATGCCAGCTTTGATAGGCTTGAAACCATGATTCTCCAATTGTTTGCGATACATCTCTAAGAAAGTGTGTATTCTTACAGCAGAGTAAAACATTTCTACAAGATCAGTCTTATTTGGTGTCGAATTAATGCTGTATACACAATCTCCTCGTATCCCAATCTGCCTATAGTTCGGATCATCCTTCAAGATAGCTATTATTTCAGAACAAAAAGCTCTAAAAACTCTTGCGGTATTCTCATCAGCCGATTTGCACAGCTCGCTCGAACCTACCATATCAATGAATATTGCTCCTACCCAGGACTTGATCCCGTTTGCATAAGTAAATTCACTATCACTAGATGGTATTTGATCTTTTTTAACAACTTCGGTTTTAGATGACAGAATATCATCTACTCTATCCCTTGAAGCTTCGTAATTGTATGCCAATTTAATGCCCCCTCCTCTATCTGAATATCTTGGTTGGCAATTTCACATTAGCATTACCAGCAAACATTCCGATCAAAAAAAACACACCAGCACCTAGTGCCATTCCGCCAACCTCAAGAATTGTAACGAGCGTTGACCGATGCTCTGTGTCCTTTGCCTCCTTGCGAACCGCAGCATCTTCCATCTTGCCGACAAAATACTGCTTCTGTTCAAAGGGAATATCCTTCCCTACCTCTTTGGCAAGCGTGTCAATGATCTTATCTTCTGTAGAATAGCAAGATTCTGCACTCGCGGTACAAGACTCAATGCTCCTGCTCAAAAGATCCGCATAAAACTGCTCGATCTCAACCATTCCTCTGACAGCTTCGGGCATCTGCGCAATAAGAGCCTTTGCAACTTCAGGATCCACCTTGTCGAGGATGGAAACCAAATTCATAACATTGTCTTTCGAAATGCCACGAAAATTGTCCTTCTTAAGAAGATCAAGGACATACGCTTCATCAGGTGTCAATCTGTTCATTCTTTATCTCTCCCTTTCGAATCTATTAGTAACCCGCACATTCTCTTGGGTCCTATACAGATATAGAGACAGAAATAACGTTTATTAACACTTTTCCCAGAAGAAGTTTTTATAGATTTCAGAGAAAGGGATTAGTATCTATTTTATCTTTAAAGCTAGTCCACGATCGACTGAGACTTGCTTCCTTAATACCCAATCTGCTTGCAATATCCCTATTTGATAAACGCTCTTTCTTTCGCAGGCACTCCTGATATATGTCATTATTAAAATATGCTTTGCATTTAAATGCTTCTAATACAGTTTCATTTTCTATAGCAAGAGACAGCGAAGAAGTGATTAAAATAGACATCATGTCCTTTTGTCGTTCTTGAATCCCCATGAACACAGTTTCAAGGTAGTTTAAGAATCTTATGTTTTCATCAGTACGGATAAAATCGTTTTCTACGTTAACACCTGCATCATATTGTTTAACGCGTGAACTATCGTCCATTTCGCTTGATCCATCGATTGATTCTATTTTGATATCATCGAGCAATATAAGATCCCGTATATCTGAAATCGAAATACCCAAGCTTTTAGCTACCTTTTGCTCAAAATCCGGAGACTCCTTATCAATTCCCAATTTGCTGCATATCTTCTTGTATCGCAGATATTCTCGACGTTGGTTCTCAGTAAACTTCATTGCAGAGTGTTCAGAATCAAACCGTTCCTTTGAAACTATATGATGGTAGTTTGTTGTCCACGCAGTAATAAAGTAATTGAGAAACCGTCCCGACGTTGCATCAAAATTCTTAATACAGTAATTGGCTGTTTCAACTATTTCCAATCCGTATGCTTCATACTTTTTTCGATTTATCTCCATGAGATATCGATAAAGATAATCCACCATTTTAAGGGATTCTCTTCTGTAAGCTGATTGCTCTCGTTCTTTATCTAGAGAAAACAGTATCGACTCATTTATAAGTCTTTCATAATCACTTTTGCGACTCACGTTTGACCTCCTCACAGTGAAAGAAGGTCGTTAATCATGCGTCTCGCTTTCTGCGGATCATCACATTTGATTGTATTTGACAATGCACTCAGATAGTACAAAGGATTCATATCACAAATCATTGTTTTTACAACTTTATTGTCTTCAAATAAAGCTTGACCGTAAACTATATTATCAATATCACAGTTTAGATAGTTTTCGGCAAAGAACAGTGCGGAAAAAACAACAATCGGAAGGTCCTTGGGACCATATGTAATATCCGCAATTATGTGAGAATCAACATCTATCTCATCAATTATTCTTCCAAGAAGCTTGGAGTGTGTTTCTTTTGTCTCTTTAAAGTCTGTTTCTAGGATTTCATATTCCACACTAATGCCTTTTTCACTGCAGATAGACTCAATTTCAGACTTATAATTCGAAACATTAACTAAATAATTATCGGTACCATCACGCTTTGCAAGCAAAATGAACTTTAATTCATCATTCGGTAATACTGTCTGTGACAAAAAAGAATTTACGGGATATCTATAGGCTTTATCTGAAACAGGCAATGAATCATCATTGCTCTGATACACATTCAAATCAACATTTCCTCTCATCGGGATATTGCAAATGATTGTTTTCTTCATATTTATGTCCTCGCATTCTGTCTTCACATATATATAAAGATACTATTCCAATAAATTAACACTTTCATTGATTAAATACGTCAACCATTTTCATTAACGCTTCAATTTCATCCAGATCACAAATAGAACGATGCGCAAGTTTGTTACGGCAGTCATGAAGTAACTTAGTTTTTTCTTTTAACACAGAATCGTTCAGATGTCTTTGTATTAAAAAATCCAAACTACCAACCTCGAGATCCAATACATCCGTTACGCTTTCGCCGAACTGAATTACTTCATGAAGATAAGGGGATATCTGATTGCTAACTTTAGTAATAATGGATATTCTTATATTCTCTACGATTGGAAATAAGTATTGTAACTGAGCAGCCCATATTCTCTTATTGATCTCACCAATATCGTTTTGACGAGCAAATCTTAAAAGGTTATTGGATTCCGGAGAAGCACCGCGTCGCCCGAATTCCGGTTGATCAGATACCTTTACTATTATCTCAATCATTGAGCTTTTCTTAAGGCTATAGTTGGAAATAATATGTTCCGCGATTTCGCCATCATTTTCACATAGTTTGGAAACCAAGATTGACAAGTATTCTTTCCAACGCCCATCATAGTTATGATTATCAAACAATAAATACTGGGAAAACAATTGAACATCATACGGATTAACAAAGCTGCTGTAGTTAATCACTGATATGTGATCACTGTCTACACATTTTATAGACTCATTAATCTCTATAACAAATAAACCCGTCTCTAGAGAAGATGAATTAAAAGCCTCACAGAAATCTTTCCAAATCTTAATGCTTCTGTTAGTAAGGCCCTTAACCCATATAATACGGTTATTTAGGATACCTTTATTAATAATATAAGACTGTATGCTCTGCGATGATCCCTGTCTGTACCCCGTTTGGTTCTTTTTGGCAAATGTTTTGAGAATATAATCTCCCGGCATCTCCTCTTGACACTCCTCAGAAACATCAACGGGGGAGAAGTAAACATTCGAATTTCCATAATCCTGTCTGTATGCATTCTCTATAATTGCTCTCATTTCAGCTCGCCATGGCAAATCATCAGGTATTAACAAGAATACCGATTTGCCTTCACTAAGCGATCTTGCAACACTATTTACAATAAAGTTAGGTCCGGTTATTCTGTTCCACCAAAAATTACTAGGAATTATATCCATCATGTTAATCACCCGTTGTTAGCCAAGATTTCTTCGTCAACTTTGTCCCAATCTCTTCCAATTACATCAATAAAAGATGCCTTTCTTAATCTGTAAGAGTCGTTCTCAGGACTCAAGATGCCCATTTCAACCATCTCATTCAAAAGATTCCTATAATCAACCTTTGTAAGATCTTTAAGACAATGTATCGGATAGCTATCTGCTACCTCCTTAATCTCATCAATACTGTAACCAAGCCACCTATTATTGTTGTTCTCAAAATGATATCTATATGCTATACATCTTGCCAACATAAAGTATCTGGGGTCTAGTTTAAGTGACAGTTTAAACTTCTCCTTTATGCTTTCATTCAAATCAGATGAATTGATAACAGAAGCTAATTGTTCTTTCTGTAAAGGGAACGGAGGATTAGCATTTGCAATATAATATGATTTGTAGTTGTTAGTTAATGTTTCTACTAACGTATATCCAAAAAATTGTAGGATTCCCGGATAGTAGTTCGTAGTAGTCAATATCGTTTCCAAGTGCGGGAAGCGATCAATTTGGAATCCTAAATACTTCAACGGCTTAGAAATCAGCTCAATGGCATCCTTAGGAGACAATGGCTTTACGCAAAGCGGTTGTCCTAGTTGTCCGAAAACGCCATTGTTCTCTGTGGCCTTTTGCGCTCTGCACACATTGTGAAGACCGGCTAACACAAACTTAAAGCTGTTTGTTGTATTTCTTCTCAAGTCGATAAGCGGTTGCAGTTTTTCATAATTATCTTCGGATATAGAATCAAGGAACTTGTCGGCCTCGTCAATAAATAGCCTCAATTCTGATATTTTTCCTCCCAAGAACAAGTGCTCTAACTGGTCACAAAGGTCTTCAATCGAAGAACACTCTTCACTTATAGCGATTTTTCCAATGGTCTTTTTATTAATTTCTTTACTTACCTTTTTTACAAACTTTTCTTCACTATCACAGTCGAAAATACTAATATAATAAGCAAAGGATTTCTGCTCTGGGACATTACATCTTTTAGCTGCGCGTTCAAGCAAAGCAGTTTTACCCAATTGTCTTCCGCCATAAACAACGGAAGCACCATTTTTATCCATAATGCTTCGAAGTTCCTTTATTCTTCCACAAAACATTTCATCAGATGTAGAGCCACCATCTCTTACGAATGGTTGATAAGTGGTAAATGGAAGAGTAGCCATAAGTAGTATTGGCAAACGATCTTCCTTTTGGTGAAGCGCAAGATAAATACACAACGTCTGATCTATTAAAATAAACGGATTCTGCTGAGATGTCTTAGTGTGGTATGTTTCACACATAGTTCTTCGTTCACTGAGGCTAAATGGCTTATCCAAAATTACGATAGCCAACTCCGACAAATCAAGTTCTTTTACAGTGTTTACAATTTGAGATGGGGTTTGAGTTCCCAACAGAACTATTACATCAACCGGCGACTTCATTTGTGTGCCAAATGCCGAAATAGGGTGATTATATTCCTGCTTGCCTTGTTTATCGGGTTTTACATAGACTTTATATCTGCAAATATTTCCGTTTTTGATTCCTGAATATGTAACCTTATCAACTACAAAACCTAAATCAGAGAAAAATGATTTAGCTTTATTCGTATTTCCATCACGATTAACAGGCCAACTTTTAAGAAACTCTTTGCTGGCATCTTTGTGTTTAGTAACCCACCCTGCTGGAGCATGTCCCGCAACATATTCATAAGCAAGATCAGAAAAACGTCTGTTTTTGCCTCTTTTACATTCCTCAAGAATTGGTTCAAATTCTTTTTCTGAATAGAACGTTGTAAAAATGTCTTCTGTATTTTCAGACATCTTATAATTATCTATCAGTTCATTTTCACCAGCTGCATATCTATTAATATACTCTTCCACTACTGCAAGGTTTAATTCTTCGCCGATTTCCAATAGTTTTTTTGCTTCTAACAAAATTGCTGGCGGATTTTCACTGACAGTTTCAATCGTTTTTGTAAGAACTCGTTCAAGATTCTCCTTTTTACTCTTGGTTAATTCACTAACTTGAGCCTTTAGAGCGAAAATGAATTGTCTCCAACAACCAAAATCACCATTTTCATAGAAAAATTCTTGGTGCTGTTTAACAAGCTGAACCAGTTTTTCCTTTTCTGATTCACTGATTTGGCTGTATGTATATGCCAACTCTATATTTTCCTCAAATTCATCTTTTAGATGGTCAGCTGAAGAATGAACATCTGACTCAGCATATGTGTTGTCAATATGAAGCAACGAATCAATCAGCTTGAGTTGATTCAGGTTATCGAATATAGTTGATTCTTCCTTCTCAAGTATTATTTTTCTCGTATCCTCTAAAGAAAGAACTTCTCTTTCAATATGTTTTTTTGCGTTTCTCCATGGCTCATAGTATTTAACTAAATTTAAGTCCGGATTTATGATCGGCACATAATTGGAATTTAAAGAAAAAATACCCGATTTAAGCACATCTTCAAATATCCAAGCATTGTTTACAGATCCCTTAAGATAGCGAATAATGTGATCCAACATCCATCTAAGAATGCTCACACAACTCAAATCTGAACTCTTTAATGATTCATATGCAATTTGTGCTTCTTTTATGAGTTCGGTCTTGATAGCTATGATTCTATCGATTTCTAAGTCTTTGTTTATAATTTCTGATGTCATCTCATACCAGTCCAAAAGAACCTTAACTCTATTACTGGTATGCTTTATAACTCGATCTTTTGCATCATAATCAAGATCAAATTTATTGCCCGGATTAACTTTATACCAGGCTTCATTTACTTGGTTTTCAAGTTTAGAATCGTCTAATATAAATACATTTTGTTCTTCAGAACAATAATCCATTAAAGTAATTTTAACCAGATCGATATCCTTGACACTATTTCCCTGCACTACAACCAAACTGTCATAAAGGCTGCTTCCTTGACCAAACAGCGAATAATACATCGGCTGCAGGTTCCTCATCTTCGTTTTGACCTTCGGAGTAATCAATAATTCGCTTGCCCTGGATTTAATATCATTAAGATATTTTGCGTTAATTTCTTCATCTCCTAAAAGTGCAACTATAGAGGTAGTGAAACCACCGGGAAGATTTGAACTTACCTTTGTAAGTTTATTGAAAAATGGTTTTACTTTTTCTAATCCAGGAAAATACTCTTCAAAATTATGAAGAAACATATCTGCTTGAGAAGCTATTCCATAGTCATATGCTCTCCGTGGCGATAGTAAGGCGAACATATATGCCGAAAGCATAATGCATCTGTTATCATTCGTAATATCTTGAAAAGCATCAAGTAATACCAGGTCTGTATAATTCCGATCTTGAATCGGAATATCTGTTGCCAGTAATAGTTGTTGATAATAACGGGAAACATTATCATAACCCGGAATCAGCGAAGCTGCTTTTGCCAGTAACACCCCATCAACAACAACCGAACGTAAGTCATCAATTGAACTTACCTTTCTATTTAACAGCTCATTGATATTATCAATAAAACTCTCTTCAGAAGGCACATCGTTCTCAAGATGATTATCGTTATATTCTTCATACTCGATAACATTTGTAACTGTCACAGGCTCTTGCTTTGACGGTTCCTGTCTAGTTTCGAGAATTATTGGCTTTTCTGTCTTTTCTTCTGTAATCTTTTCCGGTTCAGGTTTCGTTTCCGGTTTGTCTGAAATCACAGGTTCTTTCTCTTCAGTAATATCTGAAGGAGTACTATTATCGGCATTATGCTTCCAAATTTTAAAACCATCACATAATATGATTTTCTCTTCATCTATTTCTGAAGGGACATCGTATTTATCAGTCAAAACAATGACTGTTTTATCTGCATAATCGTTATCGCCATTGTAAAGCCTACACTTATATGTTTCACCGGATATTATTGCATCAACATCATATGATGAATTGCTACGCTTAAAGGATGCTTGAACCTTTCCATACTCTCTCTTACCCAGTGTCTCTTTAACCACATTAAGATATTCATACAGCAAATCATTATCCTGAATAATACTATCAACCATACTACTTGAAAGTTTTTCATCAGGGTTAGCAATACTAAACTGACCTAATGAATATGCCCAAAAAGCCTTAATATTCTTTATTGATTCTTTTTGAAGACACCCAGTGGAATATCCAGATAAACAGTAGACAGTACTGTCTCCACTTTTATATTCAATAACATATCCCTTTTCCGTCAACTTTGTTAATGCAAACTCTATATTGCTAGAAGCTGTTTCATTATTCTTCATGCCACCAAGCAGGACATTATATCTAACTATTTGTTCAGATGTCATTATTCCAAGATTACTTAGCAAAGGAATTATGCATCTAACATCATCATTCATTTTTTCTATATCACTCTTAAACGCAGCAGCCTTACATGGGCCTGTTTTACCCTCGTTTAACGCATAACAATAATCTTCAGTCTTTTCAACGGCAACTATTTCATCTGCATCAGAAGAGACCGCGCTTTCTATAGATAATTCATGAACATTATCTTGATTGTTTACTGAGGAGTCTGAACTTGAAACAACACCTTCATCACTATTTGTTTCATTTATCGTAAACTCATCCTCTTCTCCTAAGTAATACTTATCTCGATCTAACCCTCTAACGACTCTTTCAGAAAAGAAATTCTTGGCATTACAGATCAATTCATATCCATATTCAGAATCTGGGTTTTCGTTTTCAAGGGCATCAATGAATACCTTCGCTCCTTGGGATTCTGCTTCTATGTTTTCTATTGATAGAGATTCAATATTATTAACGAATTCTCGTGCTTTTTGCTGATATGGTTTTAGCTCACTGACATATATCTCTATATCCGACTTAACTCGGATAAACTTCTCCATTATTGCTTTTACCGCTTGAATTCGTACCGCAATCCTGTTCTTTTCACTATTCTCAATGCAGTTTTTAATCTCTGAAATAGACTTATCTGTTCCAATATCATCGTCAGATATGCTTTTAGCATACGAAAGAATTTCGCTATAGGTATCTCGCAAAGCATCTATTTCAGTTACGGTTCCATTCACCATGATTTCTTCGGGCACTCTGCCAGAAGATATCACACTTAGTATCTCATTGATTTTCTCTTGTGCTGTTGCGGTATTCTTTTCGAATTGATCGAACAAAAGATTAATATGCTTTTCCATAGGCACAAAACCTCACATAAATGTCTAGAGTTTCAGGGTTTCGCCGTTCCTCCAGGAATAGCACATGCTGTTGAAACGGCCGATAATACTTACTGTTTTATTATATTATAAGAAATATAAAGAATCCTTGAATATTTTGTGTCAAGACATAGTTATTAACAAAATATTAGCCCACACTCACCTAGATAAAACATGTCTCAAGTTCAATCGCAGATGATTTAGATCTAATTTTTAGATCTAATGTTGACAAATTATAAATTTTGATCCATAATTACAAACATAGGGGTATAACTATGCGGAGGTTTTACAGTGAATGCTAATTTGAATGAAATAATACAAATGAACGGCATCGACGTGGAGGTGTTGTATGATGCGCTTCATAAGGATATTCTTGAGTCCATATTGTCTGAAGTATGTGAATATATGAAGGCAAGCGATTCGTCTTATATATTAGTGAAAAAAATCTATTACCAAAGCACTTCTGATATTGATGCTATAAAGCGAGTAGTTCGAAATATCTGTCATATATCTTTACCAGAACAAGATTATAAATGGCTGAATGATTGTATTAAGGCTTTTATGAAAAAGAAGCCTCACAGAAAACAGATTTCCGATTCGTTGAGGCTCGCGTTATGGAATAAGCAAGGGCATACGTGCTGCGTTTGTGGAAAAGAGATCCGCGCCCAGGATGGCCATGTTGATCATATTGTTCCCTGGGATTATGTTGGAGATGAATTAGAAAACAATTACCAACTTTTATGTTCAGATTGCAATCTTCATAAGAGTAATCATGTTGCATTAACCGTTCACTCATTGATTTTTAAAAATACTAAATAAGGAGAGAAAAATTATGAAAAAAGTGTATTTGCTTCCCGTTTCACAGCATGATAATACTTTCTATATTGGAAAGTATGATCCAAGAAAACTTGTTAAAATGACAGACCCTGCTATTGACATCAACACGCTTCAGGAAGCTCAACGACCTTTAGATAAAAAGCACCTGAAAGATATAGCTGATTATGCAAGTCACGATAAGCAAGGAATGCTCCCAGCATCAATACTAATAGCAACTAAAGAGAATGAAAAATTAGTAGTTAAAACAGAAACTGTAGCAGGCGAAAAAAAATATTATATTGAATTCCCTGAAACTGAAACAGAACTATCTAATTACGCCAACACTATCGACGTTATTGACGGCCAGCATCGTTTATTTGCATTCGCCGATAAATACAGAGATCCTGATTTTAAGGACTCTGAGCCTTATGAACTTCCTTTTTCAATCTTTATTACTCCTACAATATTCGTTAGAAGAAAGCTCTTCACTATCACTAACGAAATGCAAAAGGCGGTTAGTCCGAATTTATTGCTTTTCTTAAAAAGCATGCTCGGCATGTTGAATTCAGACGAAGAAACATATTTGCCTTTGGTAAAAGCATTAAACTATGAGAATGTCTCACCATTAAAGGGAAGAATAGTAATTAGTGCAGAGAAGATCTCAAAGGGTTATAAAGCAAAAGAACTCATTAAAATCTTTGGCAAGGCAAAACTGGCTGATATAAAAATAGGTGTCACACCTATTAGTACAGAAAACTTGGTTAAGGCTTTGAGCATTTACATACAGGGATGGGAAAGTCATTATCAGGTATCATTTAAGAGCCCAGGAAAAGAAACTATAACTAAAATCAGTGGTTTAAGATATATATTTTTGTTGTTTGAAACCTTTTTTGATCATTCGATCAACACCAGAAAAGCCTTTGATGTCGATTTTGTTAAAACAGTAATCCAGGACCTCGAAAATGCTAAAGAATTGGATGAAGGACAGACACTTTTTGATGACTCTATGCTTTTTAGAGGCGAAGGTGCAACCGTCAAACTCGCTTCGGATGACGCAAATCTTTTAAAAGCATATTTGGCCAACAAGGCTACAAATAACTTTAACCCTTTAGCATAATTATCTGAAACAGCAAAAAAGATGCCCATGCCGGAACAAACCGACATGGGCATCATTTTTCGATTAGCGATTTTCGTATCTTCTGCTCGCTACCAAAGCCCGTACCCCTGAATAAGCCAGAAACAGGCCTATTTGAATCGCGAAGAGATTTATAGGTGCAATACCATTTATCACATTCGCAAGGAATATGGTGAACGCCAGGACCGTTATAGCGGCTATCACAGTGTATCTGTCGAACTGGTTCGCCTTCAGATATCTCACATAGAGGATAATGACGCTGTAAATCGTCAAATACACGATTCCAATCACTATAACTGATATGAGTATCAGCAGCACCCAGAAGACGATGCCGGCCGCCGTAGGGTTCGGAATAAGGCTGCTGATATTAGCGACCTTGTGACCAAAGCCGATCACGTTCGCATCGAAATCTACAAGAGCCTTAAACCAATAAGTGATGAACTGTATGGCACCTTCGATTAACTTCGGAGTGGCGATAACCTGCAGCGCTGTTACGATAACGCCGTAAAACAGTATTATCGTAAATTCCACCTGATACCTTACCGTCAGCTTCTTGTACTTGTCTGCTGTTGCCTGCTCTCTTAAATGAGACATTTCCCAGATATGCTCTTCCTTGCGCTTGTGTTCCTCATTAAGCTTATAACGGATAGCAAAAATACGTTTCTCAGCTTCTGTCTCTATCTCTGACTCAATATCGTCTTCCTTGCGCCTGATCTCAGCCTCCCGTTCATCGAGCTGCGCCTCTCTGCCTTCCTGAATTGCCTTTATTGCGTCCGCTTCCCTTAAGGCTTTCTCTCCGGCTCTCTTCGCTTCCTCGCTCTTCACGAGATCCGCTTCGACTATCACCTGATCTTTCAGTTTCTTGTTCTGCGATACTATCGTGTCGCTTTTCTTCTGAAGCTCGCTCCTTAGCATCGAGTTCTCTGAGGAAAGATCCGATACTGTCTTGAGTGCTTTGTAGTTCTCCGTGCGCAGCGTTTCCAGTTGCGTATGCTGCTTCTCCAGCTGATCCT
>JAEEGG010010533.1_pt1 | contig 20390 bp, 15 predicted proteins | sample 9134161 | NCBI WGS metagenome assembly JAEEGG01 (sample SAMN16246543, study PRJNA631951) | gut metagenome | biome: gut microbiome; feature: rumen; material: CR-attached | host: Bos | place: Iran: Karaj | collected 2018-10 | reverse complement strand
AATAGGGCAACACCTACCTCAATAGGGCTGAAACCTCGATGTACAAAGGTTTTTCGAGGAGGTAGGTGTTGGGTAAACAGGTACCTATGAGGTACCTAACACCTACCTCAACACCTAACCTGACACCAACCCCACCAAAAGCTGACAGCACCCCCACCAAAAAACTGTCAGGTAGGTGTTGGGGTAGGTCACAGGTAGGTCACAGGTAGGTCTTAAGGTAGGTGTTTGAATGGTTAATCACCTGTATTTAAGTAAGTTACAAAGTTTTAAGGTAGGTGTTTGCAAAAAATAAATTTTGTCTTGAAAAGTGCTCACCGGCGCTCGGCCGCTTTGTACCTTCAGAACCGGCGAGCGATTGTGTCTTAGAAGATATATGCTGCCGTTATGACAGCGCAGTTTTTCTCATTCAGTCTTCCCCCAAATGCCTTCTTCCAGAAGGCGCTGATGCGGATGTGGCTGATGTCAACACCCGCTCCAAGATAAATGCCGGCTTTTGCTCCCTTGCCATGGTCCATGTCCCCCGTTCCGTATGATACCGGCATGTTATCGTCCATCTTGTACTTGTAATCAATATTCTTCTCTTTCATGCCCGTATTCCATGAGAGGCTGAGACCACCCTTGATGAAGGGTCTGATGCGACTGTCCGGGTTGAATACATAGCTCAGTCCGATGCGGGCAGCCAGTTCGTTGAGGGTCATTTCGGGATGGCTGCCCTTCGAGTTCACATCATTAGATTTATAGCGATGCGGTGTATAGCTGAGCTCCACCTGTGCGTTTAGGTTTCTGCTGAAGCGCGGAAACTGGAAGTCGGCACCGACAAAGAATGTCGGAGCTATCCCACTGTATGAATACTCAGAATACATCGTGGAATAGGTCAGGCCAACACCATAGGAAGGAGAATCGTATGAGGCATAGCTGATGCCTGCTCCCACATAAAACCGATGTTTAACAGTGGTCGTCTTTTTCTTGTCATAACGGAACAAGACACATTCTCCCTGGTCTGTACAGTGCTGTTCGTCGTATTGCTTCACCAGATTTGTCAGGTCCTCGCTTGTCAGGTCCATCTTCCACAGACGGCCTGCAATCGTCTGGTCACGATTCATCAGGGCATTCACCTCCTGCACTTTCTGGCGTCGCACCTGTAGCTTATGGTTGTAAGTGGTCAGGTCTTCGTTCAGTTTGTCGTCACGCATGATGACCTCCTTGCCGTCACTGCCTACAAAGCCGAAATAGTTGTTGAAACCATAGTAATAACGGTAGAGGCTCACACCGCCCTGCAACAGAAACTCGGCAAAGAGTTGTTCCTGCAGTTGCTCATCATCCTCGACTACTGAGAACAGACGACTGACATAATAGATGCCGTCATCTGCCAGCCGGTAGCCTTTGATGTCGCTGGGAGAAAGCGACTTGTATTCACTCTCCCCTGCTTTCTGGAAAAGGCACGCCTTGACATTCTGTGCATCCGTCAGGTAGTCGATGGTACCATATATGGTATCGTTCTCGTTGGTGATGACATAACCCTTTTGGGGATTTACCTGTGCTGTCAGTTTCATGGACATCATAACCAGCAACAGCATGAAGAAAATGTTTCTTTTCATAATTGTATGTTATTAATTTTGTTTTTTTCGTTTCAGAACCGAAAGAGCAGCGAGAGCTATCAAGCTTGCTTCAATAGCCGAGTCGTGAGTGGGGAAGACGAAGTCAAGTACTCACCGGCGCTCGGCTCTGCCGCTTTGTATCTTCAGGTCAAAGAGCCGTCCCGGATTTTGCATCCTTCTTAAAGTATAACTCTGCAGTAGCAATTCGTGTAACAATAAGAATTAACAGTATTCCCCCATAATAGAAGAAATGAGCTTGAAAGAAACGATCATACCAAGAAAGTAAACCGTGAATATCATCACGCTCATATGCGCCAATCTTATCTAATATAGTTTCTTCAAAAGCTTTCATAATCCTTCTGTTTTCACTTAGGGATTTGTCTCTGGAATTGATACGATTATCATGCTTATATGGCTTGTCTGATGCCCATCCTTGACTATTATATGAGTATTCATAGCCAACTAATTTTATTCTAAGGGGTTCCTTATTCACTACAACAAAACGTATTTTTGCATCTATGGCCGGAATGTAATATTCACAGGTATAGTCACCAGATTTATCATATATTTTTTCCTTGTCAAATACATAGTTTACTTTTTTCGTTTCCCCATGATATGGTTCTTTAAAATAGAAGTAATCGCATGAATCCGATGAATTTGAACAGTAAAGATCTTCATATTTCTTCATGAATTGTTCCATATTCATTCCCTTCATGTAATAATACTGAGAATGACCTTTTGTGTTAAATTGTGGACTATTCATAAATATCAATAACACTATTGACATAATAAATAGAAAGAGATATGATAAAACAACTATAGATAAAAGTTTATTCAACAACTGTTTCATAACCCATTCGAAATCCGTTAAAATACTTCATCATTGCCATATATCCAAAGAAATGTTAGACCCGGGGACTCTCTGGTTCATTTCACTCTCTGGATGATGCCGTAGCTGATGCCTGTAATTCTTGACAACTGTCTGGCTCCTGCTCCTCTCTCGCATAATGATTTAATAATATTGTTCCGTTGTTTTTTATCAAGTATTTGGAAATCACTGCCACTGCAAATGTTGAAATCACATCTAAGTATGGTCCTGATTTCCTCGTCAGAGATGTCTTGGCGGTTGATACCACGAAGCATAACGTGATATATGCCTGTCCCGCTCTTTTTCCGCGTCTGTCTTGGCATGACTGTTGTTATTGGTACATGCAAAGGTACAACATTATTCGAATATAACATCATCTTCTGTCTTAAATAATTCTAAACCAGAGTAAACCAGAGAGTCCCCTGATTCATCGCCGATTCCCTATTTTCTTTCCCATCTCGTTTATCTTGAAAAGTGCTCACCGGTCCCGCCGATCTGCTCTCATACATAATATTAATATGATATTTAAAATACAAAATGCAGTAGCTAAATATAAAATGATTTTAAATCTATACGTTGCTATAATAATAAACAAAGGCAATGCAAGGACTGTTACTACACACACAATCAGTGTTATGTATTTTACAATTCTACGGGATATTAGAGATGGTCTATACACATTCAAAATATGAAGTATTATTAATAATACCGAAAGAGCAGTTATTGATATTACCGTCCAGCTATTATCATAAAAACAACAAAATAATAGGTATATGCATATAATACTACTTAAAATGAGAAAATAAAAGTCAATTATCTTTTGCATAATGATGCTATTTTTTTATATACCAACCATTGGGATTATTCTCTCTTATTGCTTCAAAGGTCTTACTCGTAACACAGTAGGGTTCCGCTATGCATGTAAAAGTGCTCACCGGAACCCCTGATTCAACCTGATTCAATTTTCTGACTTGTAGCAGACATTGCTCCTGTTGGAACACTATTATTAATCCATTTTCCTATAGTAGATTTCCAAGTGCACACCGGAACCGACCCCGGTGTGTTCTTGTTGCCGTCATACGTCATGGCCAGGTTGTCAACCAGCCCGAACCCGCCATTTACCTGTGTACTTCTTTCCATGATACTACTTGTAAACTTTTTAAACACTCAGCATAGATATTTATTTCTCTCTTTTTGATGTTGGAAAAAAACAAACGATTGTTTCCTGCCTGATAAAAAGAGGAAAAACGATTATGAGAGATTTCGATTTCTACTTTGCTATGAAGTAATGACCACGTCGGATTGTCAATATTATCAGCAGCAAACGTTTCAACTTTCCCAATATCCATATTGTTTTCGTCAGGACAAGGATATATCATGAACCTTTCTTGCTTATTGCCAAATTCAAAATTAGTCCCACCATCGTATGTGTATCCTCCTTGAATAAATTTCATCGTTCGAGGTGTTTTCACTCGCATTTTATAAATGATGAATATACTATCGTTTTTCTGCTTTGGGACAAACAAATTATAATATATAAACATCTTATCTTTATTGTATTGCTCAATTTCTTTTGTCAATATGATATATTGTCCTTTATAAATCTCACGAATATTCACAGAATCTAAGTCTGTATTTCCATATGGCATCTTTTGTAGTCCCCACACAAGGCCATGCTGGCCATAGGTGGAAATAGAAATAAAAATGATTAACAAACTTATAAATCTTTTCATTTTGATTGATTTTATTTACTGTTTTAACAAATTTATTCCATTCTACCGTGCTTATCACACCTTTGCTATTATAGAAAGAGTGCACACCGGAACCCTGATTCAAAAGAGAGTCCTATCAGTCTTGATTTCGCTGCAAATATAACAACATTTTTCTATGTCTCAAAATATTTATTGGAAAAAGTGTTCACTAAGTGCACAGCAGAACCGACGTTGTGCAGAATAGAGACTGACAGAGAGGTGCCGTCTCTCTGGGAGAAACCCCTGGGGAAACGGGGAGAAACTGCCGGACTGTCAGGGAGAAACTCCGGGGGAGTCTGGTAAACAAGCGGCCGTGTCAAACAAATGACACGCCCGTGTCACGATCATGACACGGGCGCGGCAACATCTTGACACGGGCGGGGAATTCCCTTTAGTCCTGTGTTTCTCTCCTTATGACAGGAGACGATGAGATAGCGTTTATTTCAGTCTGAACGATGTCTCAATGCTATTGATCTCCTCCATGAAGGCCTTGTCAACCTTCAGACGCTGCTCAACGGCGGTGCAGCTATGGATGACGGTGGAGTGGTCGCGGTTGCCGATGAGCTGACCAATGCGCGAAGCCGGCATCTTGGTGTATTTCTGAGCCAGGTACATCGACACCTGACGAACGGTGACGTAGTCACGCTTACGGGAACGGCTGAATACCTGCTGCTGGCTGACATTGAAATGGCCACAGACCTTCTCCAGAATGTCGTCAACAGTAAGCGGCTTATTATCGACCTTGACGGCACGCTTGATGACGCGCTCAGCCAGACGCATGTCGATGGCGCTGTTATAGACGATAGAATAAGCCATCAGCGAATTGATGACACCCTCCAGGTCACGCACGCTACCATTGGCGGAGTCGGCAATGAAACGGATGACTTCGTCGGGTATCTTCAGACCGTCACGACGGCACTTGGATTTCAGGATGTCAATGCACAGCTGCGGATTGGGCTTCTCCAGTTCTGCTATCAGACCACAGGAGAAACGCGTCAGCATACGGTCCTGCAACCACTTGAGATCGACAGGCGGGCGGTCGCTGGCCAGGATAATCTGCTTACCCAGACGGAACAGGTGGTCAAAGATGTGGAAGAACGTTGCGACGGTCTTCTCGGCAGTAGCCCACTCCTGCACGTCGTCCACGATGAGCACATCAATGGACTGGTAGAAGTTGATGAAGTCGTTGACGGTGTTCTGGCGACTGGCATCAGTGAACTGCACCTGGAACAGACGGGCGCTGACGTACAGCACACGATGCTGCGGATACAGCTCCTTGCAACGCACGCCAATGGCATTAATGAGGTGCGTCTTACCACAGCCCGACGGACCATAGATGAAGAACGGATTGAAGGTAGTCTTACCAGGATGCTCAGCAATGGAAAGTCCTACGGTACGCGGAAGTTTGTTGCTGTCGCCCTCAATAAACGTAGAGAATGTCTTATGGATGTCCAGCTGCGGATTCAGGTCCTGCGGTGTGACGGTATCAAGCACCGTAGGTGTCTTGTTGCCACGACTGGTGGCCTGCGGAGCCTCAATGGTTCCCGGCGGCTCTGCCACAACGACCTGTGTCAGCTTATGAGCCTTATCTGTAACGATGCGATAGGCCAGCTTGGTATCAGCACCGAAACAATGGGTTAACACCTTGCTGAGAAGACCAACGTAGTACTGCTCCAAGTACTCGTAAACATACGGGCTTGGAACCTGCACCAACACCGTCTGGCTGTCTTCCGAGTACGACTCGAAGACGATTGGCGCGAACCACGTTTTGTATTGTTGCTCTGTGACGTTATTCCTAATTAGGCTAAGGCAGTCGTCCCAAAGCGCCTCATGTCTTTTCTGCATTTTGGCGTTACACTTATTTATAATTTAATTATGTTCTTGTTGCGGTCACCTTTTTCATGGATGGGCGGCCATGCATTTTTCGATTTTCGAATGCAAATTTCGTATTTTTTTCTGAAACAAACAAATCCCTGCTTTTTGAGTTTTTCTTGCGTTATTGACGTAACTTACTATTTTTTGGCACTTTATATTCCTCCCGGCGTTTCTATTTACAATACACCTCTTGCTAAAGTCCAACACATTATCAATCAATAGTTTACAAAAACTGCACACTACCCGTTGCGTGTGTTTACAACACCAAGGATGGCATCGTGAAAGTGGCTTATATCAGGCAATTGGAGAATTTGAAAGAAAAAGGGCCGCACGAGCAGCCCTATTTAGACAAATTAAAAATTACGATTTATTTTCTTCCGAACACCGAGAAATGAACATAGCGTTTCGGATGCTGGCGCAAATCGATGAGCAGCGAGTCGGCCGAGCGCATGGTCATGTTCAGATTGTCATACAGGGCGGGGTCGTTCATCAGCAATCCCAACGACCCTTTCTTGCTGTTGAGGGCCTCGGTCATCTGGTGGACATTCTCTATGGTGGCATCGACCTTGGCCATTGTTGCGGCGAGGTCCAGTTCGTTGAGCTTGCCAGTCAGTTCACCGGTATTGTCAAGGACGGTGTTGGCCTTGGTCATCATACCCGGTACGTCACGGTTCAAGTGGGCCATGAGGACATTGAGCTCACGCGTGGAGGTCTTGAGGTTTCCTGTTATCTGGTCAACATTATGCAGAGAGTTGGCCAGCGCAGGGTCAGCCATCAGCGCATTCACGCTGACAAGGATGGAGTCCAGCTTCGGCAGCATCTCCTTGATGGAGGGAATCAGGTCGGCAGCCTGTGCCATCAGACCGGCATTCACGTCGCCCAGAATGGTGTCGCCACGTACCAGTTTGTCAGTCATGACGTCAGGCATAATCAGATTAATCTTGATATTGCCCAGCATGTCGCTTTCCAGTTTGGCAACAGTACCCTTCGGCAGGTGCAGACGCTCGTCGAGCGTTACCTGGGCGGTAATCTCATCAGCCTCTTCGAAGTCGAAGTCAAGTGCCTTGACCGTACCGACACGAAGTCCACGGGCATAGACGGGACTGGAAGCCGACAGGCCGCCGACGTCGTTAAACTTAATGTAATAGATGTTATCGTTGGAAAACAGGCTCAGTCCTTTCAAATAGGAGAGTCCGAAGAAGAGGACAACAATTCCAACGATGGCCACTAATGCTATTTGTACTTCTTTCGTCAGAAACTTCATATCTTTATTCTTTCACTATTTCACTATTACACCTTTTCACTCTTTCACTTTTTCACTTTTTCACCTTCCTAAACTCCCGGATGGCCTGCTGCACGTCACACCGCTTGCCGTCCTTGAAGGCAACGATGAATGCCTGCGGGAAACGGTCGAGAAGCTGTTTGCGCAACCGGCTGATTTCATTGTAGTCGGGCGAAGCACCAACGGTATATTTATACATGCCGCCATCGTGATAGTAATCGACTTGGTCGAGTCCTTTCAGCTGGGGAGCATTCTTCGGCAGTTTGGTGCTGTTGGCAGTCACCTGTACTTTGAAGATGGCGACTCCTGATGCCACGGTAGGCTGTTCAGTCCTTACCGGTTCGGGCCTTACCTCAGGTACCGGTTCCGGTTTCACCTCCTGAGCGCGTACCGGTTTCACCTCAGGAACAGGCTCGGGGACCGTTTCTATGGTCGGCGGCACCATCTGCGGCACCTCTTCCAAGGTAGGCGGAACCACCTGTGGCACCTCAATAGCGGGTGTATTGTCGGGCTCGTAAGGCACCGTCACATGCTCATTGAAACGTTTCTTGTATGCCATGAATGCATTGAAGAATCCCTGCGTATAAAGATTCAGCGCCTGGTCGGAATTCATGAACTGCTCCTCGTCGGGGGTGGTAATGAATCCCAGTTCCATCAGGCAGGCAGGCATAGCCGTCAGGCGTAGCACGGCAAGATTCTCCTGATGGGCTCCCATATCCTGACGGCCGGTTGCACGGCAGATATGGCGCTGCATCAGTTTGGCCAGTTCTACGCTGCGTTCCATGTTCTTGTCCTGGATAAACTCGAACATGATGTCGCTCTCAGGAGAGTTGGGGTCGTAGCCCTGGTATATCTGCTGGTAGTTAGGTTCCAACAGGATAACGGCGTTCTCACGCTTGGCGACGTCCAGGTTCGTATCGATGGCCGTTCCCTTGCGTCCCTTGCCCAGCGTGTAGGTCTGATAGCCACGGGCAAAACGTCCCTTAGGCAAAGCGTTGATATGGACAGAGACAAAGAGGTCGGCCTTGGCCTTATTGGCAATCTCCGCACGTTGCCAGAGTTCCAGGAACACATCGGTCTTTCGCGTATAGATCACTTTCACGTCGGGACAGTTGCGCTGGACCATGGCACCAAAGGCCAACGCATAGCGCAGCGTCAGTGTTTTCTCCTTCACAACGGCACCTGGGGCTCCTGTGTCATGACCGCCATGACCAGCATCAATGACCAGCACGAATTTCCCGTTGGCAGCGGTAGCCGCCACTGCCAACCCAAGTGTCATCCAGAGAAGGAAAAGAATCTTTTTGCCCATATATCTCTTGTAAAAACGTTGCAAAGGTACTGTAAAGTTTAGAGTTTAAAGTGTAGCGTTTAGAGTTTTTGCTGTCGCTTAACCTTTTTTACGTTTTAAGTTCAGCAAGACACCATCGCCTTTTCTCGCCACTCATACCTCACCGACATGAAGTTCCACACCAGCCCCCATGCTGTCGGCACCCATGGGAGGGTTCACCTTGTTCAGCGTCAAGTCGATGGATGTGACGGCTGGGAAGTTTTCCTTTATCGCACTGACGATACGTCCGGCCACATGCTCCAGGAGCTTGGATGGGACAGCCATTTCGCGCTTCACCAACTGATAGACCTCGGCATAGTTCAGCGTGTCGCTGACATCATCGCTCTGCATGGCACGGCTGATGTCATAGCCCAGACGAAGCGACAGGATATAGTCGCCCCCGACATTCCGTTCCTGGGGCAACACGCCATGATAGGCATAGAAACGGAGCCCATTCAGGGTGATATAGCTTCTCATCATGTTGCCTCACCCGTTGTTTTCGTCATCGCCGACGTACTTCTTCAAAGCACGCTCCACGCCATTCTTCCAGGTATTGATGCTATCTGACTGCAACTGCAACGAACTGACCAGCTTAATGACGTGGTCCAACGGCATACGGTAGCGCAACACGCCACTGATGAGTTTGGCATAGTTCCAGTACTCAGGATTGAATTTCTCCGAGAGGCCCTCCACGGTAATCTTGTAACCGCGCATGTTCTCAAACTGGAAGTCGTAGCGTTTCGTGCCGTCAGGGTTCTGCTGCTTGATGATTTTTCCCTTCGTCACACTCTTGGGCAGCATGATGCCCTCCTCGTCGTCCTGCAAACCCGTGAATATCTCATAGGGATAGCCATTGAGCAACCCCACGAAGGCCACCCACTTCTCCTTATTGTTCTGGAAACGGACCACATCACACTCCAAGGTCTGCGGCCTTACTTCCATCACTTCAGGAGCCATTGACAGAGGGGTCAGCGTCTGCTCCATCCACGCACGTGTCTTTTGCTCATCACCACCGAAGAACGCCTTTGACGCCTTCAGCACCTCCTCATAACTATACGTTTTCGCTGCTTCCATTTGTCGTTCTTTTGCTTATTTTGTTTGCAAAGGTAGGAAAAAGTTATGAGTTATGAGTTATGAGTCATGAGTTTTTTTGTAAAAAAGGTTAAGCGGCAGCAAAAACTCTAAACGCCAAACGCTAAACTCTAAACTTTACAGTACCTTTGCAACTCCTAAACATCGATTGTAACAATGAAGAACCTACTAACTCGACGTACCATCCGTCAATACACCGACCGCGAAGTCAGTGAAGAACTGCTCAACCGCCTGCTCAACGAGGCGGCACGTACCCAGACCATGGGCAACCTACAGCTCTACAGCGTCGTCGTCACCCGCGATGCCGACATGAAGCAACGGCTGGCACCTGCCCACTTCAACCAGCCGATGGTGACGCAGGCTCCCGTCGTGCTGACCATCTGTGCCGACTTCAACCGCACCAGTCAGTGGGCCCGTTGCCGTCAGGCTGAGCCAGGCTACGACAACCTGCTGTCCTACCAGAACGCTGCCATCGATGCCCTGCTCTATACACAGACGCTCTGCAACCTCATGGACGAAGAGGGACTGGGCTACTGCTACCTAGGCACGACGGTCTATCAGCCGCAACAGATCATCGATATCCTGCAGTTGCCCAAGCTGACGATGCCCGTGGCCACCCTCACCGTCGGCTGGCCTGCCGAGGAGCCCGCACGCTCCGACCGCCTGCCCCTGGAGAGCTTTGTTCACCGTGAGACCTACCACGACTATACCCCACAGGATATTGATACCTATTATAATGATAAGGAGCAACTGCCCGAGAACCTGGAGTTTGTGCGTATCAATCAGAAAGAGACACTGGCTCAGGTATTCACCGACATCCGCTATACGAAGAAGGACAACGAGGCCATGTCTGAAGGACTGCTGCAGACACTGAAGCGACAGGGGTTCCTCACCCTGCTGTTCCTCTTTTCCCTCCTGCCATTAGCAGCCCAGCCCGCTACTTCCTTGGGAGGGAGCCGGACAGAAGTTCTCTCCTGGACGGCCGACAATGGCAACGGCACCTATACCAACCCGCTGTTCTACGACGAGTTCAGCGACCCTGACATCCTACGTGTCGGCGACGACTACTATCTGGCCGGTACCACCATGCACTCGGTACCCGGACTGGTTATCCTGCACAGCCGCGACCTCGTCAACTGGGAGAACATCAGCTACTGTTTCGACCGTTTCGACTTTCCTGACGATGCCTTTGCCCTGCGCAACCATCAGGAAATCTACGGACAGGGCATCTGGGCGCCTTGCATCCGCTACAATAACGGACAGTTCTACATCTACTCCAACATCAATGGCAAGGGCCTGCAGTGCTACACGGCAAAAGACATTCGCGGACCATGGAAGCACCAGAACATGCAGGGACGCATCTACGACCTCTCCGTACTCTTCGACGACGACGGGAAGATTTACGCCATCCACGGCTATGGCGAGGTACACTGTACCGAGCTGAAGCCCGACATGAGCGGCCCCATGGAAGAGACTGACCGCATCATCATTCCCGAAGGCTCCGGCGTCGGCGAGGGGCACCACATGTATAAGATTGACGGCATGTACTACCTTATCTCCACGGACTACTTGCCCAACGGCCGTACGCTCTGCTCACGCTCCAAGAACATCTGGGGACCTTACGAGACACGCGTCATCACTGCCGACGAGACCTTCGGCTACCATGCCGCACCGCTTACCCAGATGCCACAAGGCGAGCAATACCGCATCGGTCACGACGGCACCCGGTTCGGCATCCCTGCCGTCGATAAGGATGCCACCGCCTGCTCGAACATCCACCAGGGGGGCATCGTACAGGACCAGAAAGGACAGTGGTGGGCACTGCTCATGATGGACTTCCACTCCATCGGACGCACCACCACGCTGGCACCCATCACGTGGAAAGACGGGTGGCCCATGCTCGGACTGGAGGGCAACCTCGGCCGTGCACCCCGCACATGGTTCAAACCAAACATAGGTGTCTCCCCTACCCCCGCTCAAGAAGAAGTGGTTCCTCAAGCGCCCTACGTCCGCTCAGACGACTTCAACGGAAAGACACTGGGGCGCGTATGGCAGTGGAACCACAACCCCGACGACTCGAAGTGGAGCCTGAAGAACGGACGACTGCGTATTCAGGCACAGCCTGCCGAACAGCTGATGTGGGCGCGTAACACACTGACCCAGCGCGTCATCGGTCCTAAGAGCATAGCCACCGTCGAACTTTACACCAAGGGCATGAAGGACGGTGACATCTGCGGTCTGGGCAACATCAACGTACCCTGTTCGTGGATTGGAATCATGAAAGACAATCACACCGGCACACTCCTACTCCGCTCTTTCAGCCAGTACGTGGCTGACCCCACACTTGCCCCTGCAGTTGTGCCCGTCGGTCTTACAGACGGTAAAATCTGGCTCCGGTGCATCGGCGACTACGATAACGACAAGATGCAGTATGCCTACTCCACAGACGGTGAAACGTTCCAGACGCTCGGCCAGGAGATACCACTCAGCTACCAGCTCATCACCTTCCAGGGCTCACGCCACGCCCTCTTCGCCTTCAACTACAAGGGGAAGAAAGGCGGTTATGCCGAGTTCGACAACTTCACCGTCGTAGAGCCGGATGCCGACCGCAGCAGAAACATTCCTTACGGTAAGACCTTCCGCATTATCAACAAGGCAAGCGGAAAACCAATGATTGCGCTGGATCACGGTGTGGTACACGACATTGACCCTGCGCTGTTGGACAACCCCGACGCTGAACGCGACATCAACAACCGCGACCGGAACACCAGCGAGAAGACACGCTTCCGCATCATCGACCGCGGACAGGGCCGCGTCATCCTGCAATGCGAGGACGGCCGCTACCTCTTCGCTGTTGGTGAAGGTCTGCCTGGCGACGTCCGTCTGACCACCGACCCCGACAAGGCCGAGGTCTTCCTTTGGCAGGACTATCTGAACCACGACTTCATGCTCCTCTCCCTGCGCAACCACCGCTACATCGGCAAGAGTCCCACCACTGGCAGTCCCTACTCCATGGACTTCCCCGGTGCCGACCCCGCCCGCCGCAACGGTGCAGTACTGCACTGGGAGGAATCACATTAAAGCACTGCTGTCATACATCCCCCCAAAAAATAACCAAGCAAAAACGGCACCTCTCCGCGGAGAGATGCCATTTTGTTTATGGATGTCGTGGCAAACGGATTCGGAAAAAGCTCGAACGACGCCGTCACTTTCGAATGACCGTTTTAGTCTTCCACAATGGGTTTGTACTTCGGTACGAGGGTCTTCATGATGACCCAGCCGATGAGGTAGGCAACGGCACAGAAGCAGAACACAATCATGTAGGCACCGGGCTTGCCCTCGTAACCCAGGAAGGTAAACTGCGAGCCCATGCCCTCGGCATAGGTAAAGAGCTTACCAGAGCTGTAGTTGATGAGCATGGAACCGAGTCCGCCTGCCATGGCACCGATACCGGTGATGGTGGCAATGGCAGCCTTGGGGAACATATCGCCCACGGTAGAGAAGATGTTTGCCGACCAAGCCTGGTGTCCTGCGCCTGCCAGACCGATGATGATGGCGGGCCACCATGCGGGGTCAATGGGAGACTCCTGCCACATGGCAAGCGGCTGTGCAAACAGCGCAAACAAGGGGAAGAAGGCAAAAATAAGCATGGCAAGCATACGACCGGCATAAGGATTCATGCCGCGTTTCTCGACGAAGAGCTTAGGCAGGTAACCGCCGAAGATGCTGACCACGGTCACAATGGCATAGAGCGTGAAGATGAGCAGCTGGCCCATGCCGCTGGAGGTCTTGTAGTGGAACTGGTCTGAGAAATAGGCAGGAGCCCAGAACAGGTAGAACCACCACACACCGTCGGTCATGAACTTACCCACGATGAACGACCAGGTCTGCTTGTAGGTGAAGGCCTTGGCATAGCTCATCTGCTTGCCCTCGTCGTTGGCATCCTTCGGGTCGGCATCGGTTTCCACGTCCTGATTGATATAGGTAAGCTCTGCGGCATTCACGTGCTTCGACTTGTTGGGTTTATCGTAGATGAACACCCAAAGCGCCATCCATACAAAGCCAAGGGCACCGATGATGATGAACGCCATCTCCCAACCGAAAGCCTCAGCAAGGGGCGGGATGCTGACAGGAGCAGCCAAGGCACCGACGGAGGCTCCAGCATTAAACAGTGAGGTGGCGAAGGCACGGTCTTTCTTCGGGAAATACTCTGCAGTGACCTTGATGGCAGCAGGGAAGTTGCCTGCCTCACCCAAGGCGAGTACTGAACGACAGAACAGGAAAAGCCAGACGCTGACGGTGGCAATACTCAGGGCAGTCATGGAGCCTGCCTCGACAGCCCGCAGGGCTTCTACACTCTCGATACCCTCTATCCGCATGGTCACCCAGCCGCATAAAGCGTGCAGACAAGCACCTAACGACCATATAAAGATAGCCCACAGATAGCCTTTCTTGGTACCCATCCAGTCGATGAACTTACCGGCAAAGAGACAGAAGACAGCATAAAGGATGGAGAATACGGAGGTGATGACACCATAGTTCTCGTCGGTCCAGTGAAACTCAGGAGCAATAAAGTCCTTCCACGTTAGCGAGAGTACTTGGCGGTCCATGTAGTTAACGGTTGTCGCGAAGAACAACATCGCACAGATAATCCAACGGTAGTTGGTCATTTTAGTAGTTTGTACTGCAGACATGTTATTGATAATTTTCGATTTTGGTATTTTCGATTTTCGTATTTTCGATTTTCAATTGTTGTTGCAAAGGTACAAAATAATGCATAATGCACAATGAACAATACATAATTATTTTACGTAAACGTTTCAATCATGCACTATGACAAGTACTAATCCTGGAAGTACACCTTCTTGACACGGCCACTGACAGCGGTCAGCACCTCATAGGGAATGGTATCGAGCACATCGCTCAGCACCGTGACGGGCAGGTTCTTGCCGAAAATCTCCACCGTGTCGCCCTCGTGCACATTGGGCACATCGGTCACGTCAATCATCGCTACGTCCATGCAGATGTTGCCCACATAGGGTGCCTTGCAGCCATTGACCAGACAATAGCAGGCTCCGCGTCCCAAGTGGCGGTTCAGTCCGTCGGCATAGCCGATGGGGATGGCGGCAATGAGCGAGTCGCGCTTTAGGATTCCCTTGCGGCTGTAGCCCACCGTCTCTTCCTTCGGCACGTGGCGTAACTGCAGAATGGTGGTCTTCAGCGTACTGACAGGAGTGAGTATGCGGTTGCCAATCGGATCTACGCCGTAAAGTCCCAGTCCCAGTCGGCACATATCGAGCTGACGCTCGGGGAAGTGCTCGATACCGGCGGAGTTGTCCATGTGGCGCAGTATCTTATGCTCGAAGGCATCCTGCAGTTGTCGGCTGGCCCGGTCGAACTTCTCAAACTGCTGGCGTGAGAAGTTGTCGAAGTCGTCACTGTCGGACCCGACGAAATGGGAGAATACGGAGCGTGGGATGATGGCCGACTGGTGTTTCAGCCTACGGATGAGCTCGTCCATGTCCTTCTCGGGGTCGAAGCCCAGACGATGCATGCCCGTGTCGAGTTTGATATGGACAGGCCAACCCGTGATGCCCTCCTTCTCTGCAGCACGAATGAGGGCATTCATCAGTCGGAAGGAATACACCTCAGGCTCCAGTTCGTAGTCGAACATGGTCTTGAAGGCCGTCATCTCCGGGTTCATAATCATGATGTTCTGCGTGATTCCGTTACGACGCAGCGTCACACCCTCGTCAGCTACTGCCACCGCCAGGTAATCGACACGGTGGTCCTGCAGGGTCTTCGCCACCTCGACGGCACCTGCCCCGTAGGCATCGGCCTTTACCATGCAGACGAGCTTGGTCTCGGGTTTCATGAATGAGCGGTAGTAGTTCAGATTGTTCACCACGGCGTTGAGGTCAACCTCCAGAATAGTCTCATGAACCTTCTGTTCCAGCAGTTCGGTAATACGGTCGAAGCCGAACTGTCGGGCACCCTTGACGAGGATAACCTCGTCGTGCAACTGTTGGAAGGCGGAACTGGAGAGGAAGGCCTCGGTATCAGCGAAGAAGAATTTTCCGGCTACGGAGAAAGCGTTGTGGTGGGCGCTGATGCGGGGCCCGATGCCGATGAGTTTGCTGACGCCGCGCTTGACACACAGGTCGTTCACCTCGCGGTAGAGTGTATCATCGTCGGTACCGCTCTGATAGATGTCGCTCAGGATGAGGGTGGAGGGTGAAGGGTGAAGGGCGGAGGGTGAAGCGGAACGACGTTGCATGAAGTCGAGGGCAATGGCCAGTGAGTTGATGTCGGAGTTATAAGAGTCGTTGATGAGTATGCAGCCGTGCTGTCCCTCCTTGACTTCCAGGCGCATGGCGACAGGTTCCAGGCACGACATCCGTTCGTCTAACTGTTCGGGGGTCACACCGAGGTACAATGCCGTGGCTGCAACAGCCAAGGAACACTCCACCGATGCATCGTCGATAAACGGGAGATGGTAAGTAGTGAGCGGTGAGTGGTGGGTGGTGAGTGTTATCTGCAGTCCGTCGGCAGTACTCTCACGACTGACCATGTGCCAGCCTACCCTATCGCCCTTAAAGCCACTGCGGCGGATGCAACGGCTGACCAGGTCGTCATCGGCATTATAGATGATGACCTTCGCGTCGTGGAACAGCTGCAGCTTCTCCATACACTTCTCCTCCATCGAGCGGAAATTCTCCTGATGAGGTGCACCTAACGACGTGAGAACACCGATAGTGGGCTGGATGATGTCAGCCAAAGCAGGCATCTCGCCAGGCTGACTGATACCCGCCTCAATGAGGGCCACGTCCGTCTGGCGGTCAATCAGCCAGACGCTGAGGGGGACACCAATCTGTGAGTTGAAACTCTTGGGAGAACGGGTGACATTGATGGGCGAGGAATGAGATATGAGTGCTGTAGAAGAGAGCGTTAACCCTGACAGCACCTGATAGAGCCACTCCTTGACCATCGTCTTACCATTTGAACCGGTGATACCCACTACAGGGATGTCGAACTCGTCACGGTGGCGCTCAGCCAAACGCTGCAGAGCCTCCAGCGGCGAGGGAACAACGAGGAAGTTGGCGTCGGGATAGTTTAGAGTGGAGAGTTTAGAGTTTAGAGTCTCCTGCTCCACCACAAAATTCCTTACACCACGCCGGTAGAGGTCTTCAATATACTTATGACCATCATTCCGGGCAGACTTCAATGCAAAAAACAGTGTTTCTTCAGGAAAGCATAGTGAGCGGCTGTCGGTAAGCAGCCAGTTAATCTGTGCATCAGCCGTTCCGATGCGGCGCGCTCCAATGAGCGTTGTAATCTTTTCGATAGAGTACTTCACCTTGACTATTTTCTATTTACGGATTTACTATTTTCGATTTGCTGTTTCATGCATGCAAAGGTAGGATATTTTTTTTGCAACGCTTCTATTTTTAACATAGTTTTATCCATGAAAGCCTTATACTCGGCACTCTCTGCGTCGAAGGGGCGATGGGTCAGCGCCTGGCGCACAGGTTCCCAGTCGGTGAGCCACTGACGGGCGGCTGGCGAGAAATAGGTCTGCACCAGTCGTTCCCAGATATAATCGACAGCCTGTTCACTGGGGTGTAACATGTCGGTGGCATAGAAACGGTAGTCACGCAGCTCGTCGTTCACGATTTCATAGGCAGGGAAGTAGGAAAGCGAAGATTTTGCTACCGCGAGAAGGAGCGTGGCCTTTGACAGCTGACTCTCATGGTAGCCGTACTTCCGGTAGCGGATGGGACTGACAGTCAGTACCACATGGATGTCGGGATTCCAGCTCCGCAGCACGTCAACCGTACGGAGCAGGTAGTCGGCACATTGTTCAATGGTGAGTTCTTCTTCCGTAAAGAGGGCGGCTGGCCGTTTCTGACAGTTATCGACGATTACACCCGTTTCCTTCTCCCGATAGACATGGTTGGTGCCGAGGGTCAGAAACGCCCACTGGAAGGGGGTTGGAGTGAGGCTCTCGACGGTGTGCAGGATGCTGGCAGGATTATACATGGTACCATAGGGGTTCACCGTTGCAGGGAACTGTGCCTCACAGAACTTATTGCCAATGCTATTGGCAAAACAGGAGCCGACCAGCAATATCCGGTCGTGCGGCTCAATCGTCACTGCTGAAGCAGGAATATCAACTATCGTTCTGAATTCCACCGTTTCAATTTACAATTTAACCATTTACAATTAATTTGCCCATTTATGATTGTATTTGGCGACTTACCTGCAAACCACTCTTAGAGAGTGTCATATCCACAAAACAGGCACGAGGATTCGGCTGGTGCTCGGTCAGCGTCTGTCGGATGCGTGCTGCCGCCTCAACATCCTTGGCCACCATATACAGGAAGCCGCCACCGCCGGCACCCGGCAGTTTATAGCCCCAACAGAGGTCATCAATGAGCGCAGTCATCTGCTGCACGGCAGGCGGATTGGTGCCGCTGTCCAGCAACTGGTTCTGCTCCCACGTCTTACGAATCAGATGGCCAACAGCCATCAAATCATGACAACGGACGGACGCGCTCATATCAAGTGCATGCTGTTTCATCTCGGCAAGCAGGGCCATTTGCCGAGGCTCCTGCTGATGCATGCGTTGTACAATCTCTCCCAGGATGGTCTTCGCAGTCCTTGTAATACCCGTATAATATAATAGGTGGCAAGGGGCGTACTCCGGATTTGTGAACACATCTGGCGGCAGGGGTGTCTCATGGGGTATCTGCACTGGGCCGGGTTCGGTCTGCAACAGTTTCACGCCGCCCGTCAATCCACCAAACTGGTCTTGCCAACCTCCGCCCGTGGTCAGCATCTGTTCCAATTCCAACGTACGACGGCCTATCTCATTTTTATCCCATCCAAGCCCACAGAACTCACTCAATGCGGCTAATACCGTGGCAGCGAGAATGGAACTCGTACCCAAACCGCTACCTGCCGGGACAGCAGAATAGGTCTCCAGTACAATGCCACGACCCAACGTACGGGGGGAGAAACCCACCATCGTCAGTGCTGCCTTCGAAATGGAGAATGGTGACCCGACACGGTCGTAGTCTGCCAACTGGTCGGCAGTCCTGACACACTCCTCAGTACCGAGGTCGATACTTCTTAATAAAATATGAGGTTCGTTGATGGGTCTGATGGTAGCCTGTATTGGTGGTTGGCCATTCAATTCAATGGCAAGATTAACCACGTTGCCACCCTTCATCATACAATAAGGCGGTGTATCGGTCCATCCACCGGCAATGTCAATGCGGACAGGCGAGCACGCCTTGACGACAGCCGCTTTCGGCAACATCAGCCGTCGCAGGTTGGCACGCGTAGCCACCTCGTCACTGTCCACACGGTCATTGATATGATAACGTCGCACCTCGTAATCACAGGCACCCACCGGCACGACGTCAATGCACTCACCGGGTGCCAAGTGAATTTGCCAGTCATTCTCCGGGACTCCGGTCACTATATTGTCATGCGTCAGCGTCCAGCGCTCACCTACATAGCTGCGGTCTATCCAGAGATGGTGGTTCTCGTCGGTCAGCCGACAATGTACTTCCGAATCCTGAACGATGACGCTGCTCAGTTCATGGCCCATGCTTTTGTTGACAGCCAACGTGGAACTGAACATCTCACGACTGGTACCGAAATGGTAGAATTGCCCACCCTGCAACGGCACGATGGCTACGGACAATGTACGCAGCTCAGCATCGTCCAGCACAGGGGCGGTACCCAGCGCACAACCGAATTCGCCATAGAGGTCGTAGTATTGGGGAAGAGGGAGTCCGCCGCTTTTCTTCATCAGTAGTGCAAGAGCCCGTTCGCTGAGCATCCACACCCCAATGTCGGTCAGACAAACGTGGTCTTTATGAAGTGCAGCCAGCGTTTCTTCTGACGGTTTCTGGAGCATCTGCTTCAACAGATACTCCCCACGCCCGTTGGAGGGGGGCTGGGGGTGAGACTTCTCCATGACATACACGCCATGGTTCTTGGCCACCGCATCAGGCATCTCCAACCCATAGCACACCACATCGGCCTCCGGAATGGGTTGCAGCGCTTCGGTCGCACGGATGAGCACATCGCCGCTGACCACCATCACACGCAATGATTCGGGAGCCAGCTGCATCATCCGTTCATAGAGAGGCAGTTGGAGCGACAGCAGACTTTGTGAAGACGGCTTTCCATCCTTTCCCTGAATAACCGGAACAGGCATGAGCATCTTTCCCTGTACGGCATAGGCAGGCAACCGCTGACTGCGCCCACCGGCATGCAGTATGATACAGCGCTCACCCTGCAGCCAGTCGCGTGCCTGCTGCAACAGCCATGCCGTGCCGCCTCCAGAGCCGAGCCGGTGCCCAACAGGGTCACACGCACAAAAATACTCGTCAGCAGGCAGCCCGGAAATCTCATGAAAGCAATCCACCACATTGGGTGGCAGCGAAAGGAGCTTTTTCATGTGAGGCTGTACGCTACGCTTTCTTTTTCTGAATCCGACGACTGTAGAAGACGCCTAACAGGACAACCAGCAGCAACACTCCATACGAACAGTAAGCGATGGTCTCGGTTGTCTTCACCGACT
>JAEEGG010010530.1_pt1 | contig 20396 bp, 13 predicted proteins | sample 9134161 | NCBI WGS metagenome assembly JAEEGG01 (sample SAMN16246543, study PRJNA631951) | gut metagenome | biome: gut microbiome; feature: rumen; material: CR-attached | host: Bos | place: Iran: Karaj | collected 2018-10 | reverse complement strand
GCAGACCACCCTCAGAGAAGGCACTCTGTGTACGTCCATAGACAATCTGCAGGAAGAGCTCGCGCATAGCGGTGTTGATAGCATCGCAAACGAGGTCAGTGTTCAGAGCCTCGAGGATGGTCTTACCAGGCAGGATCTCAGAAGCCATAGCGGCTGAGTGAGTCATACCGGTACATCCGATGGTCTCTACGAGAGCCTCCTGAATCACACCGTCCTTCACGTTCAGGCTCAGCTTGCAGGCACCCTGCTGAGGTGCGCACCAGCCAATACCGTGAGTGTAACCAGAGATCTCTTTGATTTCCTTCACTGCTACCCATTTGCCCTCCTCGGGGATTGGTGCAGGTCCATGATAAGCGCCCTTGCAAACGCTACACATGTTCTCAACTTCTTTAGAATAAATCATTGATAATAAAATATAAATAAGATGTTAAACAATTGTATTTATTTAGCCATTTGAATTTTAATCACTGTTAGTGGCCTACAAAATTACTCGTTTTTTATGAACATTCCAAGTGTTCTTCTCTCTATTTAGAAATTATTAACATCAAAAATCAGTTTAGAGTAGAATTTATTCTCCCTTTTTTGTATTTTTGCAACTCAAAATAGCAAATGATGACAAATCAAGAGATAGATAAGAGAGTGGAGCGTGCCGTAGATAATTTTATGGCAGGCTATGGCTGTTGCCAAAGTGTAGTGGCGGCGTTTGCTGATTTGTATGGCCTTGACGACTCTTTGGCCAAGAAAGTGGCTGCCGGGTTCGGTGGCGGTGTAGGGCGGATGCGCATGATGTGCGGAGCCGTCTCAGGCATTGTGATGCTCACTGGACTGGATTGCGGTCAGACGGAGGGCAACGATCGTGAGGGAAAGTCGGCTTGTTATAAGGTGGTGCAAGAACTGCTGGCGCAGTTTAAGCAGGCCAACGGTAGTTTGATATGTGCAGAGATCTTAGGACTTCAGGGGCATGAGAAAGCTGTTTGCAGCTATGTGGCTTCAGAGCGCACAAATGAGTATTATAAGAGCCGTCCTTGTGCTGCAAAGGTTGAGAGCGCTGCTCGCATTTTCGCTGACTATCTCAAACGAAAACAGACTGATAACGATTGATACACATTAATGTTATTATTATATGATTATAGAGAATGTACACGCAAGGGAAATCCTAGATTCGCGTGGTAATCCGACAGTAGAGGTGGAAGTCACACTGAAGAGTGGCTTTGTAGGTCGAGCTTCCGTTCCATCAGGTGCTTCTACAGGTGAAAATGAAGCTATCGAACTGCGTGATGGCGACCGAACCCGTTATCTGGGGAAGGGCGTTCAGAAGGCTGTTGATAATGTCAATAAGGTAATAGCTCCTGCCATTATCGGCATGAGCACGCTTGAACAGCGTGAGATTGATATGAAGATGATTGAGCTTGATGGTACACCCACCAAGAAAGTCCTTGGTGCCAATGCTATCCTCGGGGTGTCTCTGGCTGTCGCCCACGCTGCCGCTGCCTACCTGCAGGTTCCGCTTTATCGTTACCTTGGCGGTACAAATACATATACGCTTCCCGTTCCTATGATGAATATCGTGAATGGTGGAGCGCACTCTGATGCGCCTATCGCCTTTCAGGAGTTTATGATTCGTCCCATAGGTGCCAAATCGGAAAAGGAGGGGATCCGCATAGGTGCAGAAGTGTTTCATAACCTTGCCAAACTACTGAAGGCTCGTGGCCTTTCTACCGCTGTAGGTGATGAGGGTGGCTTTGCGCCCAATTTCAATGGTATCGAGGATGCGCTCGACACCATCATGGAGGCTATCAGGGCCGCTGGCTATGAACCAGGTAAGGATGTTACGATTGCAATGGATTGCGCAGCTTCAGAGTTTGCTGTGCAGGAGGATGGCAATTGGTATTATGACTACCGGAAATTGAATAATGGTAAGAAAAAGGATCCTAATGGAAAGAAACTTACTGCCGACGAGCAGATTGCATATTTGGAAGAGCTTATTACGAAATATCCTATCGACTCGATTGAGGATGGCCTTGATGAGAACGATTGGGGTAACTGGGTTAAGTTGACCATCAGGATTGGCCACCGCTGCCAGCTCGTGGGTGACGATCTTTTCGTTACCAATGTCAAGTTCTTGGAGAAGGGTATTCAGATGGGAGCAGCAAATGCAATACTGATTAAAGTGAACCAGATTGGTACGCTTTCAGAGACTCTTGATGCCATCGAGATGGCTCATCGCCATGGTTATACCACCGTTACCTCACACCGTTCGGGTGAGACAGAGGATACCACAATCGCCGACATAGCAGTAGCCACTAACAGCGGTCAGATTAAGACAGGTTCATTGTCACGTACAGATCGTATGGCCAAGTATAACCAGCTGATACGAATCGAAGAACAATTGGGCGCACAGGCTAAATATGGCTTTAAGAAATTGAGATAACTTGTATATTATTAGGAATCAAATGAAACATATCAGACTCTTACTTTTTTCTCTCCTGGGGATGATGGTGCTATGCGCCAATGCCCAGATTCTTTCAAGAGGTGTTACGAAGGAACTTGCGCAACACCGTAAAGCAAACATCAGTAATGTCATCTACGACCTGACTTTTAATATCCCTGCCAATCAGAACGAACAGGTGACGGGTAGTGCGGTCATCTGTTTCGATGTGAAGAAGAGCGAGGACATTATTCTTGACTTCCAGGGAGGCTTTGATGGCAGTTGCGTGGCAGTTGTCCCCAAGAACAAGAAAAAGACCAAGTTCAAGAAGGTAGCCTTCCAGGCCAGCTATCAGAATGAGCATATCATCATCCCGAAGGATATGGTAAGTGAAGGCAGCAACCGTATAGAACTGAGCTTTGCTAGCCTTGACAAAGCCCTGAACCGTAATCAGGATTATCTCTACACTATCTTCGTGCCTGATTTGGCGCGTAGCGTGTTCCCTTGTTTTGATCAGCCCGACCTGCGTGCCATGTTCATGACAAAACTCAACACACCTGCAGGTTGGAAGACCATGATCAGTGACTGCAGCGGTCCATTGCCAACCTTCCTTTACTCCTTTGTGGCTGGTGTCTTCAATGAAAAGACCGGCAAGCGCGATGGTCACAATATGCGTGCACTCTATCGTGAAAATGACCCCGACAAGGTGGCTCAGATTGATAGTATTTTCAATGAGGCTGGTCATGCCATCAAGTGGATGGAGAGTTATACAGGTATTGCCTGTCCTTTCAAGGAGTACGGCCTGGCTATTCTCCCCAATTTCCAACTTGGTGGTCAGGAGCATCCTGGTGCCATCCAGTTCAACGATCGTCTGCTGTTCCTTGATAAGATTGCCACTCAAGAGGATGCCCTGCGCCGTATGGAGCTGATAGCTCATGCCACAGCCCACCTCTGGTTTGGTGACCTGGTTTCCTTGAAATGGTTTGATGACCTCTGGGCCAACGAGGTGTTTACCAGTTTTGTAGCCTCCAAAATCACCCATCGCCACTATGATAAGGTTAGTTTCGAGTTGAACTTTATCAAGACCCATCAGGCTGAGGCTATAGCTACTGATCGTACGGAGGGTACTCATCCCATCGCCGTGGAGCTCACCAATGCCAATCATGCCAGTCTGCTCTATGACAATATCATCTTTGACAAGACGGCAGTCGTGATGCGTATGCTGGAGAATATGATGGGTCCAGACGTGCTCCAGAGCGGCCTGAACAAATATCTCTCGAAGTATCAATTCAGTAATGCTTCATGGGATGATCTTGTGAATATTCTGGCCGATGAGGCTCCCCAGCTCAATATCCGGCAGTTTGGTAAGGTATGGGTCAAGGAGAAGGGTATGCCGGATATCCACACCAGCTATCAGAGTGGCCAGCTGGTTATCAAGCAGAGCGATCCATATAACCGTGGCGTCTTCTGGCCAGAGAAGTTCCAGGTACGTGTCATCAACGATCTGGGCAAGAGTGTCACCTACGATGTTGATATGCAGCAGCCGGTAATGTCTATCAAACTGTCTCGCAAGCCTGACTGTATCCTGCCTAATACCGATGGTCGTGGTTATGGTCGTTTTACGCTCGACGACGAGTATGTTAAATTGTTGCCTAAGCGTCTCATCACGACTCGTAACGATGTGAATCGTTATTGCCTGTTGCTGACCATCCATGACAACTATCTGAGGGGTAAGCTGCCTCCCTCGCACTTTGGGGAGCTCTTTCGCTTGATGTGTAAGGAAAAGAATCCGCTTATCATGGCTACTGCCCTTGAGCATATGTTCAAAATTGTGCGCGATGTGAACATCGAGCAGCGTGCAGCTTTGGAACTTTGCGTGATGGACCTCCTGGGAGAGAATAAGTCCAACGAGTGCCATCAGTACGTAATCCGTATGATGACCCGAGTAGCTTCTTCGCCCGAGGTGCTGCAGCAGTTAGAGACTATATGGAAGCGTCATAATGACCCGTTGCTCAACGAGAACGACTATAATGAAATTGCCTATCGCCTGGCCATCATGCACCCTAAAAGATGGCAGGAGATTCTTAGCACTCAGCGTGCCCGACTCACCAACGAAGATATGCGTAATGAGTTCGACTACGTTAGTCGTGCCTGCAATCCCGATCCTGTTGAGCGCACCAATGTTTTCAACTCTCTGCTGAAACCGGAGAACCGTGTTCAGGAGCCATGGGCCATCTACACTTTATACCTGTTGAATTCTGATGTCTTCGAGCCGCAGAGCAACAGCTATATCGAGCCCAGTCTGAAGTCGCTGGAGTATATACAGCAGACTAGTAATGTGTTCTTCCCCGAATACTGGATGAAGGCACTGATGGCTGATCATAAGAGTAAGGAGGCCGCACTGATTGTTGAGAACTTCATGAAGGCCAATCCCAACTATCCTGAGAATCTAAGGAACAAGGCACTGGAGGCTTCATATATCCTGTTGAAGCAGCAACCTTATGTGACTCCTAAGCCTGTAGCCACAAAAGTTACTCCCAAAAAGCCAGTAGCAGCCAAGAAGAAAAAGTAGTAATAACAAGAAAAGCGAGTCGTAAGGCTCGCTTTTCTTGTTATTACTACCAACTCAGTATTATCATAGTGCTGTGATGTTGATTAGGGATTCGACCAACGTGATAGTCGGGCTACATGCCTCGTTATCTTCGAACAAATTACTTGCCTTGAGCACGCTTCTTGGCGGCTTTCTGGTAGGCCTTCATCTCGACGATGGTAGCGCGGCCAGTCTTCACGCGGAACTCTTGACGGGCACGGCGCATCTGCTCCAAGAAACGCTCGCTGGTGTGCAGACGGGCATAAGCAACCGAAGCGGCTACACGGGCTGCATCGACATCACTCTGCCAGTGAGCACCTACGATTACACGGCTCTCACCATACATATAGCCACGTGCTAAAATCGTATCGGCACGTTCTGGATTGATCTCTGAAAGTAGCAGGGCAGAGCTCCAGCCAAGCACGGTGTGGCCTGAGGGATAAGAGCCATTCGTGCGAAGATGAGGCTCATCGGCAGGATAGAGTGTCGGTTCGTTGAAACGCACGAACGGACGTTTGCGCATATAAAACCTCTTTGGATTGGTGCTGATGCTGTCGCAGGTGGCTGTACCCTCGCGCAATACCTTATAAATTTCAGGTGTCTCCTCTTTTGAGATCTGCAGACCAAACGGTTCGCTGAACTCACGGATGATGCAGTCGAGACCATATACGGCATCGCGGCGAGCAATGTCGGCTCGTTCCTTACACAAACGCATTTTCTTGCCCCAGAAATATTGGGTAATATCATAGGCGAACTGTACACTGGCCGTATCTGGCGGACCTGGATACCATTTTGTCATGTCAGGCATCTCGCTTCTTGTGAAATACGCGTCAACGGGGGACTTGTCACTCTGTGCCGAAGCACATACTGCCACCATCATGGCAGCCATCATCATTAACTTCTTCATATCGCATAAATTTAGAATTGTGTACAAAGTTACGCATTATTAGCGATAATCACTATCTAAAGAGTCTTATAATTCCAAAAAGGGACTGAGAATTAACAAACATTTATAAAAACGTTCACTTTTATCAGTTTCTATATTGGTGTAATTCAGTTTTTTGTTTATCTTTGCACTATGATGGAACAGGGATGGCAACGGATGGGTTTGGGTATCGTGATAGGTCTGGTGACCTTGGCGTGTCAAGGACAGGTATTTTCGCTGGTGCAGAAAAGCGACAGCCTGTACCTGTTGACGCTGACCACAGACTCGACAAGTAACCAATGGTCGTTGCCTTATCCCGTGTATCGAATGGAGACGGGTGATGTGGATGGTAATGGGACTATCGAGGCGCTGGTGGGGGTGATTAAGTCAACCCGTTTTTATCCTGAAAAGGGTAGGCGACTCTTTATTTTCAAGAACTACAAAGGGCTGATAAGGCCTATGTGGTTGGGCTCAAAATTGGGTGGTAAGCTGCAAGATTTCCATTTCATAAATGGTAGGGTACGCAGCCTGGAGACCAATATTAAGGAACAATATACGGTAGCGGAATACCGTTGGGATGATTTCGGTATGGCATTTGTACGATACCTGATTAGGGATGCCGATAAGGCAGAAGCAATGGAAAAGTTTAAACCTAAATGATAAGTGTGATGAAGATGAAGAAGTTTTTTGTAACCATGTTGTGCCTGATGGCTATGACTGCTACGGCCCAAAAGGTGCAACGCGTGATGGTGCCTGGTAAAGGTGGCATTGACGTGGAGCAGTTGAACAAACGTGTGAACCTGAATCAAGACATCTCTCAGCTTAGCCTGACGGAGCTGCGCGTGCTTCGCAACAGTTTCTACGCCCGAGAGGGTTTCCCCTTTCGTGACGCCTTCCTGCGCGGTGTGTTCCAGTGCACCTCATGGTACGACTCCTTGGTGTGGAAGCGATGGGATAAAGTGGAAAGCCTCATGCAAGGCTATGAACGTGATGAGTACTATAAAGCTGACGCAAAGGTGCCCTTCAGGATCAGTAAAGAAGAACAGGTGTTTATCAACAGGTTGCTGGCTCGTGAGAAGGAGCTGAAACAGCAGAATTTTGTATCGCCCATCAGTGGCTATCGTGTGAATATGGACAATGTGGTAAATGCCATGCAGATGGATGAGTTTGATCCTCGTCTGAAGGATAAGCTCGGACGTAATGGCTTTGCCATTGTGCCTGCTCGGCACAACCAGTTGTTTCAGGTGTATGAGACTAATGACTACTCGAACTTTCCCAACTTTGTGACCACCGATCTATATCTGCAGTTGTATCACCTCTACTTCGATTGCCTATTACGTGACATCGAGCAGAAGAAACTGCACGATGTGGTGCTACAGCTGTGCCAAAGAGGGCGTCAGCTGACCACAGGCACGACAGCAGAACAGCAGTGGCTGAATACCTACTTCGATGTGGGCTATGCCCTGATCAAAGGTGAGAAGGGTGTTTTGGGTACAGTGGCCGATGAGGTAGAGAAAGTGAATGCCTCGGAAGCCGATACATCAAAATATCTCGGTTATATTGATATTCCTTTCTCCTATCCATTGTTCCGTCCGCGTGGTCACTATACTCGTAATGACACGTTGAAGAACTACTTCAAAGCGATGATGTGGCTTCAGACAGTACCCTTCGGTACAGACAAAGCCTCACAATTGCAGTGTGCTGTGGTGTTGGCAGAACTCACTGCCCAGGATGCCAAGATGAAAGCTCTCTACGAACAGTTGTCTGAACCTATGACGTGGTTGTTTGGCACACCCGATAATATTACTATCCTACAGGTATATGAGTTGATGAAAGGTCAAAAGGCTGTCGATTTGTTGAAAGACAAAAAGGCGATGGCTCAGTTGCGTAATGCCATAGAAACCCTTGCACAACAGCAGACGCGCATCCGTCCGAAATACGAATATAGCAGTCCGTATAAGATTAACCTACTGCCACAGCGATACATGCCTGATGGTGAGGTGCTGTTGGAGATGGTTGACTATGATAACTTCCCTACCAAACGTGCCTTACCGAAGGGTCTCGACGTGATGGCTTCGATGGGTGTCGAGTCTGCAGAACGCATCCTATTAGAAGAGCAGAAAGAGTCCCAGCAATGGGAAGGTTTCTTGGCAGCACTGAGCAAGATGAAGGAGCGTATGAAGGAGATTGACTGGCAACAGACAATCAGTACGCGGTGGATGGATGCCCTAAAGACGGTAACCGACACTTGTAAAGATTATCCCTACTTCATGCTTACACCTGAGTGGCAGAAAAAAGACCTAAATGCTGCTCTGGCCTCATGGGCAGAACTTAAGCATGATGCCATCCTCTATGCCAAACAGCCCTTTGGTGCTGAGTGCGGCGGCGGTGGTCCCCCAGATCCAGTTGTGACAGGTTATGTGGAGCCGAATGTGAAGTTCTGGCGGAAGGCCATCCGTCTGCTTGAGGCTACCTCAGATGTGCTGGAACGCTATCATCTGACAACTGAAAAAGCTGAGCTTACCACCTCCCGATTAAAGGAAGAGGCCGAGTTCCTTTTGCGTGTCAGTGAACGTGAGTTGACAGGCAGGAGGCTTGATGATGGCGATTATGATGAGTTGAAGCATATTGGTGCAACGTTTGAGAATATCTCACTCGATCTGGTTCGCGATGCAGACATGTATCTGATGGGCTGGGACGACGTTCAAGGAACCGATCGTAAGGTGGCACTCATAGCTGATGTTTATACAGCCAATGCCGATAACAATCCCGAGAAAAGTGTTATGTACGTTGGTGTAGGTATGGCCGACGAGATTTACTGTGTCGTTGAAGTGGACGGCTACCTCTGGCTGATGCGAGGTGCTGTGCTTTCCTACCGTGAGACTGAACGCCCAATAAATATGCAGAGATTAACCGACGAGGAGTGGCAGAAGACAATGGAGACTGATCCAGAGGAAGGTCGTCCAGTCTGGATGAAGGATATCATCATGCCACTGAAGGAAGTACCGCATACGAATGAACGCTTTTTCTATAGCACTGGTTGTTAGTTCGTTTGTTGTAACACTGACTGGCGACATCCTGCTTGACCGCGGGGTGCGTCAGGTGGTGGAACAGAAAGGTATAGACCATTTGTTCTCGGCAGATATTGATTCCCTATTCCAGCATTCCGATGTGGTGGTGGGTAATTTGGAGTGTCCCGCTACGAAGATTCATGCCCCTGTGTTCAAACAGTATATCTTCAGAGCAGAACCAGAATGGCTGAACGACCTAAAACGGCATGGACTGACGCATTTGAACCTGGCGAACAATCACAGCATCGACCAAGGTCGCAAGGGATTGATAGATACAAAACAGAACATCTTGCAAGCTGGGCTGATCCCTATCGGGGCTGGACAGAACCAAGAGGAAGCCGCCAAGCCTATATTGCTGACAGAGAAGCCACGCAAGGTGTGGTTGATTGCCTCGTTGCAACTGGCACTTGAGAATTTCCCCCGTCTGCCAGATCAACCTTGTGTGAATCAGCTGTCAATCGATATGCTCTGTCAGCGTATCGCCTTGATGAAACAGGAAGATCCGGGATGTTATATCATTGTAAGCCTTCACTGGGGATGGGAGAACCATGTAGAGGTGGTGCCGCGCCAGCGCTATGACGCTCATCAACTGATAGATGCCGGGGCTGACTGTCTGGTATGCCACCATACGCATACCAGACAACCGAATGAGATTTATCAAGGGAAACCTATTTTCTATGGTTTGGGTAACTTTATCTTCGATTCACAAAAAGATCTTAACAGTCATGGAGCGATGGTCAGATTAACCATCTCGCCACAAGAGGCTACTGCAGAAGAACTACCTATTGTGATCAGACAGTGCTGCCCTGCTCTTGAGAAATAAAATCGGTGGGACTGGCGCCAAATTCATCTCTGAAGCATTTCGTGAAGTAGCTGGGAGCGGTGAATCCTACCTCATAGGCTATTTCAGAAATACTTTTATTGGTTTGTTGTAACAAACGACGTGCCTTGTGGAGACGGGCTGTACGCAACAACTCTACCGGCGATTGGCCGGTAAGGGCTTTCACCTTTCTGTATAACTGCACGCGGGAGAGACTGAATTCTGCACCGATCGCCTCTACCCCTAACTCGCTGTCGGACATATTCTGTTCGATGAAATCGCGAAGTTTGATAATAAACGTGTTTTCTTTCTTTTGTGGCTCTTCAACCGGTATTTCTATCGGTTGTACCTCTTTCTCTTCGTCATTGTTGAAGATGCCCTTCAACCGTAAGCGGTTTTTTAACAGGTTGTCAATGCGAGCAAGCAACACTTCGGCAGAGAACGGTTTTGTGATATAGGCATCGGCACCACTCTCATACCCCTCTACCTGATGCTTGCTTAAGGCACGGGCAGTGAGTAGGATGACGGGAATGTGTGAAGTGGCCATGCTGCTCTTGATACGCTGGCAGAACTCTAGACCATTCATTACGGGCATCATTACGTCACTTACAATCAGATCGGGCACAATTTCATTGGCTAACGCTAGGCCTTGTTGACCATCTTCGGCCTCAGTCACCTGATAACGGTTTTGCAGAATGCGGCGTAACAAAGTGCGAATATCTGCATTGTCGTCAACAATGAGGATTGTGTTTGTTTGGTTGTCATCTCCCATCTGTGAAACTGGTGGTAAATCAGTGGCAGTAGGTGCCATAGTGTTCTCCTGTTGCCCGCTGGAGAGAATATCGAGGCTACCTGTCGCTTGTACATCGAGCATCTTGTTGGTGAGTTCTATCAGTTGGTTGGTGTTACGGTGCAAGATACTATGGAGACTCTTGGTCTCAGAACAGGCTTCCTTGGCTTCCTTTGTTTCCATTAATTCATTAATAGAACCTTGAATGAGAGTCAGTGGTGTGCGCAGCTCGTGACTTACTTGGGTGTAGAAGTCGAGCTTTTCGCGTTCCATCCTGTTGTGTTCTTCGTCCAGACGCGCCCGCTGCAGGAAGTGATAATAGATACCCACGATCATAAGGAGCAACAGGAAAATCAGAATACCAGCAAGAATGGTGATTACCTTATGAGTTCCGAGCTGTTGAATATAAGCATCGGCTTTTTCCTTTAAACGCGTCATACGTTGTGCCTGGCGCATCACCTCGTCGCCCTCAAGCATCAGTACATTGGCATTCTCGCTGGTTACTATGGCAGAAGTGAGCATTGTTTCCTTTTCGTAAGGTTCACCGTTGAGAATAGCAAGAGCCAGCTGCAGGAGCTGGTCACCGCGTGTGGGGTAAATGTAGGAGGCGTCAAGCACGTCATCGCGAACCATTTGGATACCACCGTTCTTGCCAGGCAGACCATCGATGCCACAGAAGAGTGGGAGTTTTTCAACTTTAGCCTCCTGGAAGGCTTTGCGCGCACCAAGCGCCGAACGGTCATTGTGAGCAAATACCAAGTCGATATTTTCCAGGCTTCCTTTGTAGTTCTTCACTACCTCATAGCCCTTCTCCTCTGTCCAGTCGCTCTGGACTGATGCTACAATCTCGATACCAGAATCCTTCAAGGCATCTATAAAACCTTTGTGGCGCTCCTCGGCAGGTGAAGAGCCTTTCAGGCCAAGAATCTCCATCACATGTCCTTTGCCATGAAGCCGCATCTCAACGTATTCGCCCATGATATGACCGATTTCATAGTTGTCGGCACTCATAAAAGCTGTATATTTGGGCGAATCAGTCTTACGCTCAAATACAATCACTGGAATCCCTTGGTCATAAGCACGATTGATGGCAGGGGTGACGGATGCCAGCTGATTAGGTGCTACGATAAGCAATTGAATACCACTCTCCACCAGACTATCAATCTGAAGGATCTGTCGTTTAGAGTCGTCACGAGCCGTTGCAAAACGCAATTCCACACCATCATGGAGGGTGCTTTCAAGCAGCATTTCAGAATTCTGCCAGTCGCGCCAGATATCTTCAGAGCATTGGGATACACCAATGACGTATTTGGTCTTGCGATTGGTACATGCACAACATATAATGGCTGTGATAATGGTTAGGTAAAGCAGCCGAAAATTCATGGGTTATAGGTTTTATGGTGCAAAGATAAGGATTTTTTTGATATATTGCTAGCTTTTTTCTATTTTTTTTATTATTTTTGCACCCAAACAAACTTAAAACAGTAGAATAATGGAAGTTTTTAATTTTGCAGAACAGAACAGTATTATCAATCAGTACATGTCAGAACTCCGCGATAAGAGTTACCAGAAAAACCGTCTCCTATTCCGCCATAATGTAGAGCGTATAGGTGAGTTGATGGCGTATGAGGTGTCCAAGAAGCTCGAATATAAGCCCAAGAGAGTTACTACGCCTCTTGGTTCATTGGAGATTCCTTTGCCAAAGGACGATATCGTTTTGGGAACTGTACTTCGTGCTGGATTACCTTTCCATCAAGGCTTTCTGAATATCTTCGATCGTGCTGATAACGCCTATGTATCAGCTTTCCGTATGTACATCAACCGAGAGCATACTGAAGTAGGTATTCATGCCGACTATATTGCAGCCCCCAGCGTAAAGGGGAAGACGCTTATCATTGCCGACCCAATGTTGGCTACTGGCGGTTCTATGGCTGCTGCTATCGAGGCACTTCTTATGTCGGGAAAACCCAAGAAGATTCATGTGTGCTGTATTATCGCTGCTCCCGAGGGTATAGAGGTGGTGAAAGAAGCTCTGCCGGAAAATTCCACCATCTGGTGTGCCTCTATTGATCAGGGTATGAACGAACAGAAATATATTGTTCCAGGATTCGGCGATTGCGGCGACCTCTGCTTCGGTGAGAAGCTGCAGAGCTTCCGCAAAATCGCCGACAAACGCTGATGAGTATGCTTCAGGTACGCTGTAAGAACAACGGTATCACCAAGAGTTTCCCTGAGGGGAGTTCGCTGGTAGAGGTTTATCAGGCCTATGCCGACGAGTTGAAGATGCCCTATCCAGTAGTATCGGCGAAAGTAAACAATGTCTCGCAGGGACTGAAGTATCGTCTTTACCACAACCGAGATGTGGAATTTCTTGATGCCAGCGATGGCTCGGGTAGGCGTGTCTATGTACGCTCACTCTGTTTTGTATTGTATAAGGCTGTGAGTGATACATTTCCCAACAGTAAACTTTACATTGAGCATCCTCTTTCACGTGGCTATTATTGTAACTTTAAAAAACGATCAGGTAAACCTCTTATCGATGCCGATGTGAGGCTTATCTGTAATCGCATGCAGGAAATTATAGATGCTGACATGCCCTTCCGCCGTACTGAGTCTACTACAGAGGAGGCTATCCGCGTGTTCCGTGAACGAGGGTTTAGTGACAAGGTGAAACTGTTAGAGACCAGTGGACAAGCCTATACTGATTATTACACTTTGGGTGATACCGTGGATTACTACTATGGCCCACTGGTGCCTTCAGCGGGTTATTTGAAGGTGTGGGGACTGGAGCGCTATCAGGAAGGATTGTTGTTGCGAGTACCTGACAAGCACAATCCTCTTGTGTTGGCAGAAAAGGTGAACCAACCGCGAACCTTTGAGGTGTTTGCCGAGAAAGTACGCTGGGATGTTATTATGCGACTCTCGAATGCGGGTGATGTGAACAAGGCTATTCTTCGTGGCTATGCCTCAGAGCTGATTCAGGTAAGTGAGGCTCTGCAGGAGAAGAAGATTGTGAAGATAGCTGAAGAGATAGATGCCCGTTTCCATAAGGGGGTTAAGCTGGTTCTGATTACTGGCCCGTCCAGCTCTGGCAAATCCACATTCTGTAAACGCTTGTCAATCCAACTGCTTGCCTGTGGTCTCAGACCCTATTCATTCTCCACAGATGATTATTTCGTGAATCGTGTTGATACGCCAAAACTACCTAATGGTCAGTACGATTTTGATAACATTGAAACTGTGGATTACAAGCTGTTGGGTGACCATCTGGCTCGTCTGATGAATGGCGAAATGGTGGAGGTGCCCGAATATAACTTTGTGACAGGAAAACGTGAGTATAATGGTAAGCGGCTTCAGTTGAAGAACGACAGTGTGCTAATCATTGAAGGTATCCATGCCCTGAACCCTTTGCTGACGGCTGGTGTTGACGATGCCTTGAAATACAAGATTTACATTTCAGCTTTGACTAGTATCTCTCTTGATGAGCACAATTGGATTCCCACTCAGGACAACCGCTTGTTGCGCCGCATCATCCGCGATTATAACAAGGGTGCTTTTTCAGCCCGTGAGACTATCAGTCAGTGGAAGAGTGTGTGTGAAGCCGAGGAACAGTGGATATTCCCCTTCCAGGAGTCAGCTGATGTGATGTTCAACTCAGCACTTAACATTGAGTTTGCTGTGCTGCGTACACATGCTGAACTTATTCTTTCCTCAGTTCCCAAAAACTGTTCGGAGTACGCCGAGGCTCATCGCTTGTTGAAGTTCATCCACTACTTTATCCCCATCAGTGACAAGGAGATTCCTCCAACGAGTATCATGCGTGAGTTTGTTGGCGGTAGCAGTTTCAAGTATTAAAAAAATCCTCACCACTCGGTGAGGATTTTTATTTAGATCAACTTAAGTGTTCCCATCAGATAGACAAGGCCGAAACCAAGTATCATAGAGATAACACCCATGAGGATACCCATTTTTGACATATCCTTCTGTTGTACATAACCTGTTGCGAATGCCAGTGCGTTCGGTGGGGTAGAGATAGGCAGGATCATAGCTGATGATGCAGCGATGGCTACACCGATGAGAACGGTAGGTGTACCACCGATAGGATCAAGCTTATCCCCCATTGCACCGCAGACGATAGCCAGAATCGGCATCAGCAGCGCTGCTGTAGCAGAGTTCGAGATGAAGTTAGACAACAGGTAACAGATGAAACCACCCATGAGCAGGATAAGCAGTGGAGAGAACTCTCCGAAAGGAATGCTCTCAACAGCATTCGCTGCCAAGCCAGAAGCGTTCAGACCATAGCCAAGAGCAAAACCACCAGCCACCATCCAGATGACACTCCAGTTGATCTGCTCCAGGTCGCGCTTATTGATGACACCTGTTAAAGCGAATACCATGAAAGGCACCATTGCCACCGTATAAGAGTTGATGCCAGTAACACGATCGAGCAGCCAGAGAGCTACTGTAATAAAGAACGTGATAATCACCACCCAAGAGTGGAATCCTTTCTTCATGCCACCGTCAATGTTTAATTCGATGCGCTTCTGAGTAAAGGGGAAAGCCTTCAACAGGATACGCCAGCTGATAAACAGCAACAACAGCACCAGAGGGAACATGAACATCATCCACTGACCGAAACCCAGACCGAGGTTCAATCCTTCTGGATCATTCAGATACTTCAGAGCGATGGTGTTAGGAGGCGTACCGATAGGAGTACCCATACCACCGAGGTTGGCAGCTACAGGGATAGACATGGCCAGTGAAATACGACCTTTACCTTCAGGGGGCAGTTGGTGGAACACCGGTGTGAGGAACGTCAGCATCATAGCTGCTGTAGCAGTGTTGGATACAAACATTGAGAAGAGGCCCGTGATAAGCAGAAAACCCAAGAGTACCATCTCACTGCGTGTACCGAAGGGCTTCAGCAATACCTTAGCCAACTGGGCATCAAGACCTGTCTTTGTGGCAGCAATAGCTAATACAAAACCACCAATGAACAGCATGATTACCGGATCAGCAAATGTTGCCATCACACCTTTGTAGGAAAGAACTTTCCCCACTTCCTCTTCATTTACCATCGGTAGAATTCCACTGTCTGTACAGAACAAGAGCATCAGCACAATGATAGCCACAGAAGTAGCCCATGATGAAACGATTTCGAGAATCCACATCAGCGTAGCAAAAGCGAAGATGGCAATGATGCGCTGCTGGATAACGGTCAGATTCTGGATGCCATACCACTCGGCAGGCATGTTCCAGAGCAGAAGAGTAACGATAGCCACAAGGGCGATTTTGATAGCACGTTTGGTGCTATCTTCCGGATGATATTTCCGCTGATGGCGCATTTTGTGATACGCATCAACGAGATGGAATCCTTCGTAAATGTGAAACATATTATTTTTAGATTTTGTTGAGCCTATAGCAAAACTGCGTGCAAAGTTACAAAGTTTTTCTGATATCTTGTTTGGTTACGAAGAATATTTAGTGTATAAAATACGTATAAAATCCAAAATATCTTCCCTGTGTCATCTGATAGTCAACGATTGTTATGTGGACTTTGCAAAGTTAAGTGTAAATGCTTTACGTGATATAATTAAAAATGAGGGTGTGTCTTTATTGGCACGCCCTCATCCATATGGAGTAACTATGAAGGTTTATTTCACTTCCCAGATATCGTTGGTCTCAAGGAGTTCAGAGAAATTGTGGTACTTCTTCTGAGCTGATACCTCAGCCAACTGAGCGTGAACGGCTTCATTGTAAGTTGGAGCCTCTACGTCGCGAATCACACCGAGAGCAATGGGGAATCCGTCGTTGTTACCCATCAGGGCAAGCTTCAGCTGCAGTGTATTATCCTCGCAGTGGGCGTCGTGTACCAATACGTCGTCGATGGTGTAACCGTCCTTGCCAATCTCAACAACCTTCAGACCGAAACCCTGCTGTACGAGTCCGAACTCATTGTTCTCACCAAACACGAGCTTCTCACCGTGCTTCACGTAGATGGCATTCTTCTTACGACCTTCATTGTTGTAAACCACATCGTGGCAGTGATCGTTGAAGATAACACAGTTCTGCAGGACCTCAGTCACGCTGGCGCCTTTGTGCTCATAGGCAGCCTTCAGAACCTCTACAGTACCCTTGGCATCGGTAGCCACGCAACGGGCGAAGAAGTGTCCGCGGGCACCAAAGCAGAGTTCTGCAGGTCGGAATGGATCTTCCACAGTTCCGTAGGGGCTTGACTTAGAAACAAAGCCGCGGGGTGAGGTGGGTGAATACTGACCCTTTGTCAGACCGTAGATACGGTTGTTGAGCAGGATCATGTTCAGGTCGATGTTACGGCGATTGGCGTGAATGAAGTGGTTACCACCAATAGCCAATCCGTCACCATCGCCTGATACCTGCCATACGGTGAGGTTGGGGTTAGCCACTTTGGCACCAGTAGCGATAGCAGCGGCACGTCCGTGAATAGTGTTCATACCATAGGTAGCCATATAGTGTGGCAGTCGGCTTGAACAGCCAATACCAGAGATGACTGCAACGTTCTCGGGAGCTACGCCAATTTCTGCCATAGCTTTATGGAGTGAAGCCAGGAAGAAGTGGTCGCCACAACCTGGGCACCAACGAGGCTGGCCTTTCTTAAAATCTTGTGCTGTATATTCCATAATGGTTTATTTACTTTTTTACCTTTTTACTTTTTCAGGATGTCTTCGAATGCGTTGACTAACTCTTCTACCACGAAAGGCTGACCCTTTACCTGATTGAACTGGAACGGTACGAAATTATCTATCTTCATGCGCAGGTAGCCTGCCAGCTGACCCATATTCTGCTCAGCTACTACCACCTTCTTATATTTAGAGAGGACTGCGGCAGTGTTCTTGGGCAGTGGGTTCAGATACTTGAAGTGGGTCTGAGCCACTTTGTAGCCCTTAGCACGGAGCTCATCCATTGCAGAACGCAGGTGACCGTAGGTAGAACCGAAGCCCACAATCAGCAGATCGGCATTCTCATCACCGTCCACCTCAAGGTCGGGTACCTGAATGTTGGCAATCTTCTGCTGGCGCAGACGTGTCATCAGGTCGTGGTTCTCAGGATTCGTTGAGATAGCACCAGTATTAGAGTCCTTCTCCAGTCCGCCGAGGATATGAGCAAAGCCCTCACGACCGGGAACAGCCCAATAGCGAGTACCATTCTCTGCACGCATATAAGGTGTCCACTTACCCTTCAGCTCCTCTGGAACATATGGTGGGTTGATGGGATCGAGCTTAGCCATCTCAGGCAGTTTGAATGCACCAGAACCGTTGGCTACGAAGGCATCGGTAAGCAGCACAACAGGTGTCATGTGCTCCAAGGCAATCTTACAAGCCTGGTAAGCAGCATCGAAACAGTCGGTAGGACTGGTGGCAGCCATGACAGGCATGGGGCTTTCACCATTACGTCCGAACAGTGCCTGCAGGAGATCGGTTTGTTCCGATTTGGTTGGAAGACCAGTTGCAGGACCACCACGCTGTACATCGAGTACCACTAAAGGCAACTCCATAATCACAGCCAGGTTCATAGCTTCAGACTTCAGACAGATACCAGGACCAGAGGTAGAGGTAATACCTAAGGCACCAGCGAACGAAGCACCGAGGGCAGAAGCACAGCCGCTGATCTCATCCTCGCACTGAACAGTGATGACACCGCAAGACTTGTGCTTAGACAGCTCGTGAAGCACGTCGGTAGCAGGTGTGATAGGATAGGAGCCCAGGTAAAGACGCAGACCTGCTTTCTCAGCAGCTGCGATGAAGCCATAAGCCGTAGCCTTGTTACCTGTAATATCCATATAGCGTCCAGGAACTTTCTCCTTCGATTCTACGCGATATACATTAATCGTCGAAGAGTGTGTGTTGTGTCCGTAGTCATAACCAGCCTGAATCACCTTGATGTTAGCCTCAGCAATGGCGGGCTTCTTGGCGAACTTCTCCTTCAGGAAGTTGCTTACGAGATTCAGGTCACGATCGAAGAGCCAGCAAACCAGTCCGAGGGCGAACATGTTACGGCACTTCAGCATGGCCTTGTTGTCCATACCTGTATCAGCCAGACAGTCCTTCACCATCGTGGTAAGAGGGCACTGGATCACGCGATCAGGATCGATATTCATCTCACCAAGGTAATCCTCAGTCTGGAACTGAGCTTTTTCCAGATCCTTGGGACCGAATGAGTCGGTATCGATGATGATTGTAGCACCCGGCTTGGCATAGCGGTACTGAGTCTTGAGCGCAGCTGCGTTCATGGCTACCAACACGTCGCATTTGTCACCAGGGGTATAAACCTTACCTGCACCGATGTGAACCTGGAAACCAGATACACCAGTGAGCGAACCTTGCGGGGCACGGATATCTGCGGGATAATCGGGGAATGTTGAGATGCCGTTACCAACGGTGGCACTTACCGTAGAGAAGATGTTGCCGGCAAGCTGCATACCGTCACCGGAGTCACCTGAGAAGCGTACGACCACCTGGTCAAGCTCCTTCACTTCTAATTTTTCAGCCATATTCTTAATAATTAACTAATGTTCTTGCAGCGCATTCACAAAATGCGCTGCAAAATTATTCATTTTTAACCTAAACACCAAAAGAAATACTTAAAAAGTGCATATTTGCTTGTGAATTCTTGTAAATTCATGCAAATATGCACTTCTCTTGCAATTTTTATTCAGTATGCGATATTGATTAGTATTCGAATGACGAACCACCCAGGAACTCGCGAAGAAGCGAGGTTGGAGGAATCTGTGTCTCTGGAATCGGTTTGATGTATTTCAGGAACTTCAACAGACGATATGCCTCAGCGTGTTCAGGGCAGTTTTCGGGTACTTGCTCCAACAGAGGTTCTGCCTGACTCTTGATGACAGCCAGTTCGAACAGCATAGCAGTGTTGAACATAGCATCTGCATTCTCTTGATAGGGGAAGATCCACTTGTTCTCACCAGCACGTACAGATGGCCAGCGACGAATGGTCTCCAAGGCTGATACCTTACGATACTTATGATCGCGGATGATGCGACGCAGCAGACGATTATCCGTCGTAGGAATATAGTTGTGGTTATCGAGCAGGATGGTGGTCAGTGCAGAAGCATAGATGCGGAAGATCTGTTCATTGGGGATCTGAGCTGTCAGTTCCGGGTTAAGGGCGTGGATACCTTCAACTACCAGCACCTCATCGTCGTGCAGTTTCAGTCTCTTGCCACTCTTCACACTCTTACCCGTTGGGAAATCGTAGCGGGGCAACTCTACTTCCTCACCATTGAAGAGCGCATTCAACTGCTCGTTGAAGAGTGGGAGGTTCAGGGCGTGCAGATGCTCGAAGTCGTAATCGCCTTTCTCGTCAATGGGTGTCTTCTCGCGATCCAGGAAGTAGTCGTCGAGTGAGATGCCGATAGGCTTGATACCATTCACAGCCAACTGTACACTCAGACGCTTGCAGGTTGTGGTCTTACCAGAAGACGACGGACCAGCGATCAATACCAGCCTCACCCCCTTGTTGTTTCCCAAACCAAGCGAAGAGGGTGGATTGACACGTTGAGCTATCTCGTCGGCAATCTTGCCGATCTTCTTTTCTTGAAGCGCCTCACTGATCTGAATCAGTTTTGACGAGTGACCATTGAGGATGGCTTCATTCAGGTCGCCCACAGTGCGAAGCTTAAGGATATCCTGCCACTGGTGGTGCTCCTTGAAGATGCCGAACATCTTATCCTGATGGGTCATCTCTCCGAGTTCATCGGGATGTTCGCGCGATG